>Ga0066677_10000008_pt1 | contig 53626 bp, 46 predicted proteins | sample GraSoiAngelo_126_FD_62299 | JGI IMG/M metagenome (GOLD analysis project Ga0066677, IMG submission 62299) | Grasslands soil microbial communities from the Angelo Coastal Reserve, California, USA - 14_0927_09_20cm | ecosystem: Environmental > Terrestrial > Soil > Grasslands | place: USA... | reverse complement strand
CCCCGCACCCCGCACCCCGCACCCGCACCCCGCACCCCGCACCCCGGGCCCCGCACCCCGCACCCCGACACAGCGTGTGTCAGCGCTCCGTCTTCAGTGCGTGATACTTCGCCGCGAGCGTCTGGTCGTCTGACGGCTGGGTCATCCCGAACGTCAGCGCACCGTCCCATGACCCGTAGGTCGGGTTGGGCAGCACGATCCATTTCCGCCCCCAGAACGCCTCGTATTTCTGCATCAGCGCGGCGCGATCCGTGACGGACGCGCGCGTCCCGGAGACGAAGTCCTCGAAGTTGTCGCCGACGACGAGCAGCACGCGGTAGTTCGCGGCAACCGACTGGCGCCGTGATGATTTGTCGGACCCATCCCACCCGCTCTCGTGCCGCGTGAGCACCGCATCACGCTCGGCTGTGACGGGGACGCCGAGCTTCGCGAGCACGTCACGCGTCGCGTCTTCGACCTTGTGGTCGCGGTTGGTCACATAGAATGGCGTCACACCACGACTCTTCGCGTATGCGAGGAACTCGATCGCTCCGGGGATCGCGCCGGACTTTCGTTCCTCGACCCAGCGGTTCCATGCCTCCTCCGAATACGCGGACGCGTCCTGCACCTGCCGCGCCTGGAACGCAGAGTTGTCGATGACGGTCTCGTCGAGATCGAGGATCACCGCCGGTGGAAGCGACGAAACGTCGCCTGTCTGTTCCGTCGCGGCCGTCCACGCGGGGTCACCGAGCGCCGTATCGAGTTGCAGCTGCGCGAGACGATACGCCTGCATCGTCGACGCACGGTATTCGGCCGCTGTTTGCATCCAGAGCACCGCGTTCAGATTTTCGTGCGTCTGACGCGCAGCCTGCGTGGCGCCTGCCGCCGGCGGCGCCGGGGAGACGCTCGGTCCATTCGATCTCGAAGCGCACGCCGCGACAATCGTGACGAGTCCGATCAGCACTCCATGCCGGCTACGGTGGAAAATCATCTCGACAGAATATGATCATCGGCTTATGACGCACGACCTATGGCTCGAGCTGGCTGATGGCTTCAATGGCTTATGACTCGTGCCAGCGCCCCGAGCCAGGGTGAGCCCTGAATCGCCCGCACCAATGAGCCCCGAGCCATACGCCATGTCAACTCTGACCCCTGATTCGATGCTGCGGCTGATCCTGACGAGCCGCGTATACGACGTCGCGCATGAAACGCCGCTCGAAGTGGCGCCACGGTTGTCGCGCCGATTGCGCAACGATATCCGGCTCAAGCGCGAGGACCTGCAGCCGGTTTTCAGCTTCAAGCTGCGCGGCGCCTACAACCGCATCGCGCACATGACGGAGGAGGAACGCGAACGCGGCGTGATTGCCGCCAGTGCCGGCAATCACGCCCAGGGCGTCGCCTTTGCCGCACGGCACCTGGGGCTCCGCGCGCTGATCGTGATGCCGCAGACGACCCCTGAGATCAAAGTTCAAGCCGTGCGTGACCTGGGTGCGGACGTCGTGCTCACCGGGGACACGTATGCTGACGCGCGGAGTCATTGCGACAGACTCGTGCGCCAGACCGGACACGTCTTCGTCGATCCGTTTGACGATCCGCTCGTCATTGCGGGGCAAGGCACAATCGGCGACGAAATCCTGCGTCACCCTCTCGGTGACGTGGCCGCCATCTTTGTCCCTGTCGGTGGCGGCGGGCTCATCGCGGGCATCGCCAGTTACGTGAAAGCGCTGCGTCCGGCCGTTCGTGTGATCGGCGTCGAGCCCTACGAGGCGGATGCGATGTACCAATCACTCGCGGCGGGAAGACGCGTGGTCCTCGATACGGTGGGGATCTTCGCGGACGGCGTCGCGGTGCGCGAGGTCGGCCGGCTCACGTTTCCAATCGTGCAGGCGACGGTGGACGAGATCGTGCGAGTGTCGAACGACGAAATCTGCGCCGCGGTGAAGGACATCTTCGACGATACGCGATCGATTATGGAGCCCGCCGGAGCACTCGCCGTGGCGGGCGTCCGGAAATGGATCGAGCAGACCGGCGCCACCAATACGAAGCTCGCCGCCATTCTCAGCGGCGCCAATATGAACTTCGATCGCCTCCGGTTCGTCGCCGAGCGCGCGGAACTCGGTGAGGCGCGCGAAGCGATCTTCGGCGTCACGATCCCGGAGCGGCCCGGCGCCTTTCGCGAGTTCTGTCAGACGATCGGCCGTCGGGTCGTCACTGAGTTCAACTACCGGTTGAGCGGCCGCGATTGCGCGCACATTTTCGTCGGGATCGCCACGCGGTCGCGAGAGGATGCCGGATCGCTCACCGCGGGGCTCGAACGCGCCGGCTATCGGACGGTCGATCTCACCGACAACGAGGTGGCGAAGCTGCACGTGCGCCACATGGTGGGCGGCCGAAGCCCCGCGGTCGAGAACGAGTATCTCTGCCGCTTCGAATTTCCGGAACGGCCCGGCGCATTGATGGAGTTCCTCGACAAGCTTGGCGGACGCTGGAACATCAGCCTGTTCCACTATCGCAATCACGGCGCAGACTTCGGCCGCGTGCTTGCGGGTTTCGAAGTGCCGGCGGAAGACCTTGCACGGTTCGAGCAGTTCCTCGCCGAGCTCGGCTATCGCTATCAACGCGAAAGCGGCAATACCGCCTACGAGATGTTCCTTGCTTGACCAAGAGAGGGTTCCCGGGTTCGGGGTTCCCTGGGTTCCATCGATTCTGGTTCCCGAGGTTCTAGGTTCTATAGAGGTTCTAGGTTCTATAAAGGTTCTAGGTTCCATGAAGGAACCCTCTTTACTTCGCAGCCTCGCCGAGCAGCTTTTCGACGATGACGGCATCGCGCCACGCGCCGTCGACCTTTCCGTGACGGCGGTAGACGCCGACTTCCCGAAAGCCGAGCGCTTTCAGTAATTCGCGGCTCGCCGCGTTCTCAGGAAAGACGCGTGACACCAGCTTCCAGAAGCCCGCGCGCTCGGCGGCGTCGCACAGCCCTTTCATTGCCGCGCGCCCGTAGCCGCGGCTGCGATGCGTGCGGGCCACGTAGATGGAAAACTCCGCGATGCCCGCATAGCACTCGCGCGTGCGGTACGTGGTCGCCGCCGCGAACGCAACGACCTGTCCACCATCCTCAACGACCACAATCGGATGGTGCCCGCCGAACCAGCTGAGGATGTCGTGGGTCGAGCGATGCCGGGTCTCGAACGTCGCGATGCGGTCCTCAATCCCTTCGTTATAGATTGCCGCGATTGCGACGGCGTCAGCTGGGGTCGCCGGACGGCAACGGGACATAAACCTCGCCGCGCTTGCGGAACTCCACGGACTTCTCCTCCATCCCCTTCTCAGCCTCCGCCCGCAGCTGCTGTGTCAGTTCCATGCTGCAGAACTTCGGCCCGCACATCGAGCAGAAGTGCGCGACCTTCGCGCCGTCGGCCGGCAGCGTCTGGTCGTGATACGCGCGCGCGGTGACGGGATCGAGCGCCAGGTTGAACTGGTCCTGCCAGCGGAACTCGAACCGCGCCTTCGACAGCGCATCGTCCCATGCCTGAGCGCGGGGATGGCCCTTGGCGACGTCCGCGGCGTGCGCGGCGATCTTGTAAGCGATGACGCCAGCCTTCACGTCGTCGCGATTCGGCAGCCCCAGGTGTTCCTTTGGCGTGACGTAGCACAGCATCGCGGTGCCGTACCATGCAATCATCGCGGCGCCGATCGCCGATGTGATGTGATCGTAGCCGGGCGCGATGTCGGTGGTCAGCGGACCGAGGGTGTAGAACGGCGCCTCGCCGCACCACTCGAGCTGCTTCTCCATGTTCTCGCGAATGAGGTGCATCGGCACGTGCCCCGGCCCCTCGTTCATGACCTGCACGTCGTACTCCCACGCGATGCGCGTCAGATCACCCTGCGTCTTCAACTCCGCGAACTGCGCCTCGTCGTTCGCGTCGGCGATCGATCCCGGACGAAGACCGTCGCCCAGAGAGAACGATACGTCGTACGCCTGCATGATTTCGCAGATTTCCCGGAAGTGCGTGTAGAGAAAGCTCTCCTGGTGATGCGCGAGGCACCACTTCGCGATGATCGAACCGCCGCGCGAGACGATGCCGGTTACGCGACCGACCGTCATCGGAATGTAACGGAGCAGCACGCCGGCGTGGACGGTGAAGTAGTCGACCCCCTGCTCAGCCTGCTCGATGAGCGTGTCGCGGTAGATCTCCCACGTCAGTTCCTCGGGCCGGCCGCCCACCTTCTCGAGCGCCTGGTAGATCGGCACCGTGCCAATCGGCACCGCCGAATTCCGGATGATCCACTCGCGGGTCTCGTGGATGTCTCGTCCCGTCGACAGATCCATGACGGTGTCGGCGCCCCACAACGTCGACCACCGCAGCTTCTCCACTTCTTCATCGATTGACGAGGTGACGGCGGAGTTGCCGATGTTCGCGTTGATCTTCACCGCGAAGTGGCGACCGATGATCATCGGCTCGAGCTCGGTGTGGTTGACGTTCGCGGGGATGATCGCGCGCCCGCGCGCGACCTCGCTGCGCACGAAATCGGCGTCGAAGCCCTCGCGGGCGGCAATGAACTCCATCTCGGGCGTGACGATGTTCCTGCGGGCGTAGTGCAGTTGCGTCACCGGATGGGTGCCGCGCAGGCGCGTTCTACATCGCCGCACGAGCGCCGGCGGCATCGGGCGATCGACAGACCCGACGTCGGCGAGCAGGCGCGGCTCCTCGATGACATCCCCGCGCGCGATGATCCATTCGCGCCGGAGCTGCGGCAGTCCGTCGCGCACGTCGACACCCTGCGGTCCGCTGCTGTCGTACACGCGCAGCGGCGGCTCGCCGCCCGACAACGTGATCTCGCGCATCGGGACGCCAACGCCGCGCGGCCCGTCCACGTACACCTTGTGCGAGCTCGGAAACGCGCTGCTGAAATCAGCCGCCGGAAGTGGGGTAAATGTGGGTCGCGTGGTCATGGTGATTCCGTGGTGACGAACCTCTATAGTACTGCGGATATGTGCCGTAGCGCAGCCCTTCAGGGCTGCTCCTCTCACGAGCAGGGCTAAAGCCCTGCGCTACGGATGCACGCGTACGCACAAATTCAGCGCTTGAGATCGTTGAAGTCCGGCATGTAGGTGCGCAATGCGCCATCGGGAGTGTTCTTCGAGTACCCCGCGACAAGCTGCTGATTGTATTTCGCGGAATAAAAATCAAACGGATCCTTCGGATCCATGTCAATCAGCTTCAAGTCAGCGTTGGACATCGTGAGCCGGCCGAAGCGGATCGCGTTCCCGCGAAACCACACGTAATTGCCGCCGCTCTTCGGCCGCTCCGCCGCTCCCTTGCCGAAAATCTGCACGAGACGATCTCCGCGCACGAACGCCTTGACGATGCGGCCGCGCGTCGCGGGTGGCGGCAGCAGCTTCGCGGGATCGAGGATGAGGTCGTTCTCATGCACCGCGATGCCCGCCTCCGGGCGGCCTTTTATCAGGTCCTGCAGTTCGACTCCGAAGAGCCCCATCAGCTTCGCCGCCGGAATCCCTGCGGCCTTCACCTTCACGGGATGGATGACGAGTTGCCCTTCGGCTGTCGCCGTCACCGACGCGGTGACGGTGAACGGCACCGAGATGCCCTTCGACAGCTTGCCGCGCTGCACGATGTTGTTGCCGTCGAACGAGACGCGCAGGTCGGAGAGATTCGATCCTTTGAATGCGAAGGCGCGGTTGACAAGCGCGGTCAGGCTCGCGGCATCGAGCGCGACCTCCGCGTCGTCGATCTCCATCGTGAAGGATGACTGGTCATCGAACACCGGCGGCCGGTCAGGTGACGTGCTGTGCAGGCGCCCATGAATCCAGTTGACGTCGAGGGCGGCGTCATCCGAGACGCGCAGGTGGACGTTCCGCATGTCGATGCTGACGTCCGCCTGCGGCGAATGCGCTTGCCTCCCGTCGATGCGCGGCAGCAGCATCCAGAGCACGATCAGCACAGTCGGTGTCAGCCTCATCGTCGTCAGCCATCCCAGCGGCTTCATCGATCCTACTGCGGTACCTCACGGCGGCTTCGGATTTCGGGCTTCGGGCTTGGAATTTCGGGCTTCGGGCTTCAGGCTTCGGGCGTTTCATCCAGAGTGAGATCCGGCCACGTTTCAACATCAGCTACAGCAAACCATCCGGATCTTCCTGAAGCCTGAAGCCTGACCTCTGAAGCCCGAGGCCCGAAGCCTGAAGCCGCCTGAAGCCTGAAGCCCGGAGATGGTGGGACTGGCCATTTCGAGCCATTCGGCGTCACGGCTCGCGACGGCCACGTTCGATCACGTGTCGATCGGACGCTGACGTCATGGCTCACTCCTTGAGCCCCTGAGCCCTGAGCCATCCTTACGCAAGCCGCCGGAGGATCAGGCATTTCAAATAGTAGGTTTCGGGCACGTTAACAAGGATGGGATGATCGCGTCCCTGTGCCCGCTTTTCGACGAGCGACACTTCGACGTGTGCGTCGGCAGCCGCGTCCGACACCACGTCCAGAAATGTCGCCTCGCCCACGTTGTACGAGCAGCTGCACGTGACCAGAAACCCGCCCCGCTGGAGCAGCTTCAGCGCGCGCAGGTTGATTTCCTTGTAGCCCGAAAGGGCCTTCGGCACCGCGGCCTTGTTCTTTGCGAAAGCGGGCGGGTCGAGCACGATCGTGTCGAAGCGGGCCCCGATGCGCTCGAGCTCCCGCAACTCGTCGAATACGTTCATCGCGCGAGCTTCCACGTTCGGCAGGTTGTTGCGCGCGGCGTTCGCCCGAATGCGCTCGACAGCGTCCTCGGAGATATCGACGGCCAGCACCGTCTCGCTCTTCGGCGCAAGCGCCAACGCGAAGCCGCCGTTGTAACTGAACGCATCGAGCACGCGTCCGCGCGCATAGCGCAGCGCCGCCTCACGGTTCTCGCGTTGATCGAGGAACAGCCCGGTCTTCTGGCCGCGCCAGGGGTCGACCCGGTAGCGAACCGCCCCCTCACGGACGTCGATGGCCTCCGGCATGTCGCCGTACAGCGATTCGACGCGCTGCTCGAGTCCTTCGAGCAAACGGACCCGCGGATCGTTGCGAGCGAGAATGCCCGCCGGCCGCAGCAGCTCTACGAGCATCTTCGTGATCTCGGGCAGCCGCCGATCGACTGCCTGTGAGAGCGCCTGGACGACGAGGTGGTCGCCGTACCGGTCGACGATGAGGGACGGCAGGCGATCCGCTTCGCCGTGAACGAGACGATACGCTGTCGCGTCGAGCGCAAGCGATTCGCGGTACGCGATCGCGGCGGCAAGGCGGTCGCGCCACATACTGTCTGCAGGCGGGTCCTCGCCGTGCGAGATCATGCGCAGCACGATCTCGGAGCGATCGCTGAATAGTGCATATCCGATCGTGCGGCCGCGCGCGGTGACCGACGCGATGTCGCCTGGCTCGGCGTTCACCTCGATCACGTCGCTGCGGTAGATCCACGGGTGCCCCGCGCGAACGCGATCTTCGCCTTTGCGTGTGATGGTAGCGGTCGGCATCTACCGTATAATTCCACATCATGCGCATTGCGATCGGAGCGGATCACGCGGGTTTCCCTCTGAAGCAGCATCTCGTCCAGACGCTGGCGCGCCTCGGGCACGCCGTGGACGATCGCGGAACCGGCAGCGAGGCGCCCGTGGACTATCCGCCGATCTGCGCCGAGGTCGCGCGACTGGTGAGGTCAGGGCAGGCCGACCGCGGCATCGTGATCGGCGGCAGCGGCCAGGGCGAACAGATGGCCGCAAACAAGGTCGAGGGCATCCGCGCCGCGCTCTGCAACGATCTCTACACAACGCGCCTCTCGCGCAAACACAACGATGCGAACGTGCTCGCCATCGGCGGACGCATCGTCGCCTTCGCCCTCGCGGACGAGATCGTCGCGTTGTGGCTCACCACCCCCTTCGACGGCGGCCGCCACCAGCGCCGCCTCGATCAGATCGCAGAAATTGAGAAAGGTACAGTAAGCAGCAAGCGGTAGGCTGTCCGCGGACGGCCTAGCGCAGATCGCCGACCGTTGATGCCGAGGGTAGATTGCCAACGACAAGGATCAGAAATGGCCATTAGTACAGATACGCCGTCCCGCTGGCGATCCCTCGCCGCGACCGATCCCGAAATCGATGGCGCGATCAGGAACGAGCGGCACCGCCAGAACAGCGGCCTCGAGCTGATTGCCTCCGAGAACTTCGTCAGCCAGGCCGTGCTGCAGGCGGCTGGCTCCGTGATGACGAACAAGTACGCCGAAGGCTATCCGGGAAAGCGCTACTACGGCGGATGTGAGTTCGTGGACATAGCGGAATCGCTCGCAATAGCGCGCGCGAAAGAGCTCTTCGGCGCCGAGCACGCGAACGTGCAGCCGCATTCGGGCGCACAGGCCAATATGGCGGTCTACTTCTCGCTGCTGAAGCCTGGAGACACCGTCCTCGGAATGAACCTGGCCCACGGCGGCCATCTCACGCACGGCCACCCGCTGAATTTTTCCGGCAAGCTCTACACGATCGTGCCTTATGGCGTGCGCCAGGACGACGAGCGGATCGACTACGAAGAGTTGGAGCGGCTCGCGCACCAGCACAAGCCGAAAATGATCATGGTCGGCGCGAGCGCGTATCCGCGCGTGATCGATTTCGAGCGCTTCGGCGCCGTAGGAAAGGCGATCGGCACGCCGGTGGTCACCGACATGGCGCACATCGCCGGACTCGTCGCCGCCAGGATCCACCCGAGTCCCGTGCCGCACTCCGATTTCGTGACGACCACCACGCACAAGACGCTCCGCGGCCCGCGCGGCGGCATGGTGCTGTCGCGAGCGCAGTACGCCAAGGATCTCGACCGGACGACGTTCCCCGGCATCCAGGGGGGACCGCTGATGCATGTGATTGCCGCGAAGGCGGTGTGCCTCAAGGAAGCGATGGAGCCCGCGTTCGTCGAATACCAGACGCAGATCGTGTCGAACGCAAAGCGTCTGGCTGCCGGACTGTCCGCGGCCGGCTTCCGTCTGGTCAGCGGCGGCACGGACAATCATCTGATGCTGGTGAACGTGTTCTCTCGCGGCATCACCGGCAAGGCCGCAGAGGCGGCGCTCGGCAAGGCCGCGATTACCGTGAACAAGAACGCCATCCCGTTCGACCAGAATCCGCCGATGATCGCGAGCGGGATCCGCATCGGTACGCCCGCCGTCACGAGCCGCGGGATGCGCGAGGCGGAAATGGATCGGATCGCGGAACTCATCACGCGCGTGCTGACGTCGCCGGACGACGAGGCGGCGCTCGCCCGAGTGAAGACTGAGGTCGAGGCCCTGTGCCGGAAGTTCCCTCTGTATCCCGAGGTGTGATCGCCGGCTCCGACGGAGCGGCCCTGCACGCGGCCGTCGATGCGGTGTTCGCGCCAGGTGGCGCGCTGGCGACGGCGCTCGACGGCTTCGAAGCGCGTCCGGCGCAACTCGAAATGGCGGCCGCTGTGACCGACGTCTTCGCCGACGGCGGTGTCCTCCTCGCGCAGGCGGGCACCGGCACCGGCAAGACCCTCGCCTACCTGATTCCCGCGATCCTCAGCCGCCAGCGCGTCCTCATCTCGACGGGCACCAAGAACCTGCAGGAACAGATCTTCTTCAAGGATCTTCCGGTCCTGCGCGATACGCTCGGCGTACCGTTCACCGCCACCTACATGAAAGGACGTGGCAATTACCTCTGCCTGCACAAATTCGACGCGCTGCGCGACAGCCCCGCCATTCGCTCGCGCGAGGACGCACTCGCGATCGACGCCATTGACGAATGGTCGCGGGAGACCGAGACCGGCGATCGCGCCGAGATGGACGACCTGCCGGAGGACCTGGCGATCTGGCCGGAGATCTCCGCGACGAGCGAGAACTGCCTCGGCGGCGAGTGCCCGCGCTTCAACGACTGCTTCGTCACGCGGATGCGGCAGCGCGCCGCCGAATCGGATCTCGTCATCGTCAATCATCATCTGCTGTGTGCGGACGCAGCGGTGCGCCAGAGCAGCTTCGGCGAGGTGATTCCGTCGTGCGAGCACGCGATCGTCGACGAAGCGCACCAGCTCGAAGACGTGGCGACTCAGTACTTCGGCATCTCAGTAAGTAACTATCGGCTCGATGATTTCGCGCGTGACACCGATCGTGCGATCGCGGCGAACCTCGTGCCGGATCCCGATCGCGCCGATGATTTGAAAGGCGACATCGAGCACGTGCGCGACTACGCGCGGCTGTTCTTCGGCACGCTGCAGATGCTCCGGTTCGATGCCGGGGCCGGCGCCGAGAGCCGCGTGCGCGTCACGCCGGCGCTGCTCGAACGGGCGGCACGCGAGAGAAGCGGTCTCGTCAACGCGCTCGAAGCCGTCGAAGCCACAATCGCGCTCACCAGGGAGCTGCCGGAGGACGTGCTCGCACTCGGCCGCCGCGCCAGCGAAGTCCGCAAGGATATTCAGTTCCTTACGCGGGCAGACGACCCGAGGTTCGTCTATTACCTGGAGATCCGGGGACGCGGGATCTTCCTGCGCGGGTCCCCGATCGACGTGTCCGAGATCGTTCGCGAGCTGCTGCTCGATCGCATGAAGGCGACCGTGCTGACGTCGGCGACGTTGAGCGCCGATGGATCGTTCGAATACGTTCGCGGACGGCTCGGCATCAAGGCCGCGCACGAAATCAAGCTGGCCTCGGAGTTCGATTATCGCCGTCAGGCGATCCTCTACCTCCCCAAGAAAATGCCCGACCCGCGATCGCCGCAGTTCGTCGCGTCCGCAGGGCGCGAGGTGATCGAGATCCTGAAGCGGACGCGCGGGCGGGCGTTCGTGCTCTTCACCAGCTACAACAATCTGCGGCAGGTGCACCAGGTCGCATCGGCGGAGCTCGAGTACCCGATTCTCGTGCAGGGCACCGCGCCGCGATCGTCGTTGCTGCGGGAATTCAAGGCCACGCCGCACGCGGTGCTGTTCGCCACCTCCAGCTTCTGGCAGGGCGTCGACGTCGTCGGCGAGGCATTGAGCTGCGTCATCATCGACAAGCTGCCGTTTGCGTCGCCGGGTGATCCGATTACGTCCGCCCGCATCGAGGCGATCAACGCGCGCGGCGGATCCGCGTTCGGCGAGTACCAGATTCCGCTCGCGATTCTCGCGCTGCAGCAGGGGCTCGGCCGATTGATCCGCCACCGTCAGGATCGCGGCGTCCTCGCGGTCCTCGATCCGCGGCTGCGGACGATGGGGTATGGGAGGAGATTCCTGGCATCACTGCCGCCCGCGCCGGTGACGCACGATATCCGGGCGATCGAACGCTTCTTCGAAGAGGATTCGAGCGATCATGGGTGAGCCGGCGGTCAGGCCGGTCTTGAAGTGGGCCGGTGGGAAGCGTCAGCTCCTGCCCAGGCTGCGTGGGTGAACGAAAGACGGCGCGTGGCCTACAGCTCTCTGTTGTTGGCCAGCCGGATAAACGCTTCTAGCGTGACGATGCGAACCAGGGCGGCGTGTCGCAGATGTTCTGATAGCTGACCGGAGGTGTAATAGTCGCGTAGTGTCCAGCCGTCTCCACCCAAGACGAGATATGCGCGGTCAGCCTTCCCTCCGCGTACTGCGTCGGCAAGGCACATCACCTCGAACGGCACTTTCTGCTCGGCGGTGCCGCCTGTTTGTTGCCATTTCAATGAAACGAGAATGACATCCGCGGCCCGTCGAGCGACGGCGTCGACCTTATGCGTTCCGCCTCCGCATCTGAGTCCAACGACCGCCTGCGTCTCGTATTGATAGCCTCCCCTATCCAAAGCCAGAAGTATCATTGCTTCAAGGACACCTCCGGTAGTGGTATTCCGTGGCGTCATAGGTTTCGCGTCGCCACAATCTCCCGCGCAGGCGTGCGATCTCCGGTGCAACTGATTCGACGCGGCGCGTCTAGGAAGCCGACGCTGTATCCAAGTTTCCGGTACAGCTTCTCGATTCGATGCGTCGCCTGATTGACCAGAACTACCGGTCCGGCGTGACGTGACAGCCAGACCGCGGTGCGTTCTTGGTCCGTCCAAGAGAATCCGTCCTTCGAATACTGCGTGAACTCAACATCGTACGGAGGATCAGCGTAAACGAAGTCTTTGCGCTCGAGAAGGACTGACTCAACGTCGGAGTTCGTGAACGTCCATTCTTTGAACGCATCCCTGTACGGCGCGAAGTCATACCTGTACGCAATACGAGAGTAGCGACCGAACGGAACGTTGAATTCACCCTGTCGATTAAACCGGCACAGTCCGTTGAAGCCTGTTCGATTTAGGAAGTAAAAAAGCGCAGCGGTTTCCGGGCTGTCGGCCTGCCCGTCCCTCAGCAACTGATTGAAGCGGTCACGATACTCGTAGAACAGCGTCTCGCTGTTCTCCATTCGAATCTCGGTTCGTAGCCCTCGTTGTAACCACTGGTAGAAATGGATTAGGTGAGGATTGGCGTCATTCAGAAGCGCTGTTTTGGGCGACAGACCGAGAGCGACGGCGAGTCCGCCGCAAAACGGCTCAACGAGGCGACGGTGCGAGTGCGACGCCCAAATCCGATGGATATGCGGCACTTGCCATCGCTTGCCGCCCGCCCATTTCAAGGGCGGTCGTGTCACGTTTTCCTGCGAAACGGAAGGCATCAGGGAGATGCACCAGTCTACCTCACGCTCGTGTCAGATTAGGTCACGGTTCGATGACCAACTCGCGCGCGACCAGCCGAGGTCCCGTGCGCGAATATCTGATCACGAACGTCCCCGAGCCATGAGCCATGAGTAATGAGCCGGTGTAAACTTATGGAGCACTTCTAACTCAGGAGGAGTTCCATGACGCGCGCCATCATCCGCCGGACGCTCGCGATTGGCACGCTGGCCCTCGGCCTGGCGCTCGTCGCGGCGCCGGCATCGGCTCAGAGCGGCCAGGTCAAAGGCAAGGTCGTCGACGCGAAAGGGCAACCCATCGACGGCGCGAAGGTCACGATCGCGAACACCGAGACCGCCGGCCGCAAGCTCGAGACAAAAACCAACAAGAAGGGTGAATACATCCAGATCGGGCTCCAGCCGGGTCGCTACACGATCACCGTCGAGAAAGGGGATCTGAAGGACACCAAGGATGTGCAAATCCACCTCGACATGGCGGAGCTGAATTTCACGCTTGCACCCGGTCAGGGCTCAATATCGAAGGAAGATCAAGCCAAGCTGCAGGCGAAGAACGCCGCGATTCAGAAAGCCTTCGGCGAGGCGGTGGAGCTCAGCAATCAGAACAAGAACGACGAAGCGATCGCCAAGTTCCAGGAAGTGATTACCAGCGTTCCGAAGTGCGCGGAGTGCTACGCGAACATTGGCATCATTCAGGCGCGCGTGAAGGATTACGAGAAGGCTGAAGCCTCCTTCAAGCAGGCCATCGAAGCGAAGCCGGACTCCGCCGATGCGTACAATGGCCTCGCGGCGGTCTATAACGCTGAAAAGAAGTTCGATCTCGCGGCCGAGGCTGGTAAGAAGGCGGCGGAATTGAGCGGTGCCGCGGGGGGCGCCGCCGGCGGCGGCGCAAGCGCGTCGACGGTCTTCAACCAGGGGGTCATCCTCTGGAATGCCGGCAAGATTCCCGAGGCGAAGGCGCAGTTCGAGCAGGCCGTGAAGATCGATCCGAACATGGCGGAAGCGCACTACTGGCTCGGCATGGCCACCCTGAACGAGGGGAAGACCGCGGACGCCAAGCCGCACTTCGAAACGTATTTGAAGATTGCGCCCACGGGCCAGTACGCCGAGCAGGCGAAGAGCATCCTCGCGAGCATCAAGTAGGCTTCGCCGGTTCACGGTTCACGGTTCACGGTTCACGGTTCACGGTTCACGGTTCATGGTTCATGGTTCAGAGGTCGTGAACCAGATTGCCAGCAATCTTGCCACGGTGCGCGAGCGCATCGCGGCAGCGGCGCGGGCGGCCGGGCGCAGCAGCGACAGCATCCGGCTGGTGGCCGTGTCCAAGACCTTTCCCGTCGAAGACGTTCGAGCCGCTTACGAGGCGGGCCAGCGTGATTTCGGCGAGAACAAGGTGCAGGAAGGCCTGCAGAAGATCGATCGAACGGCCGAATTAGAGATCAGGTGGCATCTCATCGGCCACCTGCAGTCGAACAAGGCGCGGAAGGCCGGCCCGGCCTTCGCCTCGATTCATTCGATCGATTCGATCGACCTGCTGCGCCGCGTGGATGCGGCCGCAGCGGACGCAGGGGCGGCGCCCGAGGTCCTGATCCAGGTGGACCTCGCGGGTGAAAGCACGAAACACGGCATCGCTGCCGGCGAGGTCGCGGCGATCGCGCGCGCCGGGCGCGAGTGCCGGGCAGCGCGGCTCTCCGGGCTGATGCTGCTGCCGCCGTGGTCGGAGGACCCGGAGGTCACGCGTCCCTATTTCAGACGGCTGTGCGAGCTGCGCGACCGGCTCGTCACTGAAGACATCGAAGCCTCGCACCTCCGTGAGCTGTCGATGGGCATGAGCCACGATTACGAGGTCGCCATCCAGGAGGGTGCCACCATCGTTCGCGTCGGCACCGCGATATTCGGCAAACGAACAGTGAGGACCTGATGTTCGAACGTACGCCCCAACGACCGGCCACCACCGACGATCCTGTTGCGCCGCAGCCACCCGAGCGCGTGATGCGGATCAGTCCGCTCGACATGCGGCAGCACCGGTTCCGCACGGTGATGCGCGGGTACGATCGAACCGAGGTCGTCGCACTGCTCACGGAAGCGGCCGACGATTACGAGCACGCGCTGCGCGAGATCGATCGCATGCGCAGCGACCTCGCGCGCATGGAGGCGCTGCTCGGCGAGCATCGGGACCGCGAGGCGAATCTCCGCAACACGCTGCTGACCGCGCAGCGGCTCGCGGACGAGGTCAAGGAGGCGGCGCAGAACGAGGCTAAGCTGATCGTGCGCGAAGCGCAGGGACGCGCCGATCTGCTGCTGCAGAAGGCGCAGGTGCGGCTCGAGGAAGTCGATCGCGACATCAACGAGCTGAAGCTGCGCCGCCGCGACACCGAAGGATCGCTCGAAGCATCGATCCAGGCGCTGTACCGCGCGCTCGAATTCATCCGCGATCAGGATCAGCAGCAGCGCGCCGACGACAAGGTCCTGCTCCATCGGCCGCGCCAGCCGGAAGCGTCCGCGCTGCCGCGCCCGGCGGACGTGCGCGATGAGCGCAAAGCCTCGAGCTAACGTGGGGCTCTGCCCCACACTCCGGCTCGTCGCTCGCGCGGACCCCTGCGCCCCGCTCCGCTCCTCGCAGGCGCGCCGTGCGCACCTAGCCCGCTATGCGATCGCCGCAGCGGGCTGAGACGGTCATCGCCGTTCGTGTGATTCCGCGATCGTCCCGCACCCGCATCGACGGGATGCGGGGTGACGCGTTTCTGGTCCGCCTCGCCGCACCGCCTGTCGAGGGGGCCGCCAACGACGCGCTCGTCGCGTTTCTCGCCGAGCATCTCGATCTCCCCCGCCGCAACATCCGCATCCTCTCCGGCGACAAGTCGCGCGACAAGAGAGTCGCAGTCACCGGTCTCGACGCCGCGACTATCGCGGCGAAGTTACTCGACCAAGCGGTTGACGGTTGACGGTTCACGGTTCACGGTTCACGGTTCACGGTTCAGGGTTCACGGTTCAGGGTTCACGGTTCAGGGTTCACCGCCGCTAATGCATTAGCATTTACGCGTGCTTCTGATCAGACACATTCGGCAGCTCCTCACGTGCGCAGGCCGGGCGCCGAAGTGCGGTTCGGCGCAGCGCGACGTGCCGATCATCGTCGACGGCGCCGTCGCGGCTGACGGTGAACGGATCGTCTTCGCAGGTCGCGATGCCGATCTGCCGCGGCATCTCGCAGAAGCGACCGACGCAGAGGTGATCGACGGGCGCAGCCTGTCCATCGTGCCAGGATTCGTCGACGGGCATACGCATGCGATGTTCGCCGGCGATCGCCGCGACGAATTGCGGCGGCGGCTGGCCGGGGCGACGTATGCGGAGATTGCGGCCGACGGAGGCGGAATCGTGTCGACCGTGCGCGCGACGCGCCGCGCCTCCGAGAGCGAGCTCGTGGAAGCAACGCGCGCACGGCTCGACGAGATGCTCGCGGCCGGAACGACAACCGCGGAAGTGAAGAGCGGCTACGGCCTCGACGTCGGAAGCGAGGTGAAGATGCTGCGCGCGCTCCGAACGCTGTCGGCGTCGCATGCAATCGATCTCGTGCCGACCTTCATGGGCGCTCACGAAATTCCGATCGAGTACCGGCAGCGGCGCGACGACTACGTGCGCCTCGTCATCGACCAGATGCTGCCGCGCGTCGCCGATGAACGTCTCGCGGACTGGTGCGACGTATTCTGCGAAACCGGTGTTTTCACGCCGGCAGAGTCGCAGCTGATTCTCGAGGCAGGCGTCGCGCACGGGCTCGCGCCGCGGATCCACGCCGACGAGCTCGGTGCGAGCGGCGGATCCCTCGTCGCGGCGGCAGTCGGCGCACGTTCGGCGGATCACCTCGTCTTCGTTCCCGACGAAGGGATCGATGCAATGGCACGCGCCGGGGTCGTCGCCACGCTGCTTCCCAACGCGGCGTTCTATCTGAAGCTCGGGCGCTTCGCACCCGCGCGCCGGTTGATCGATACCGGAGTGCCGGTTGCGCTGGCAACCGACGTCAATCCGGGCGGCGGGTTCTCGCCGTCGATGCCCTTCGCCATGACGCTGGCTTGCTTCGCCATGGAGCTGACGTTCGAGGAATCCCTCGCGGCCGCTACGATCAACGCTGCGTACTCTCTCGATCGCGCCGACAGCGTCGGCAGCCTGGAGCCGGGCAAGCTGATGGACGCGGTGCTCGTCGCCGGTGACGCGATCGAGCTGACTCGCGTCGGCGCTAAATCCGTGGCCGGCGTCATCAAACGAGGAAAATTGCTGTGCGGCTGAGCGAACGAACCGTCATTGACCTTCTTGCGGCGTTTCGCTCGCCGGATCCGACGCCCGGCGGCGGATCGGCGGCGGCGCTTACCGGAGCCGTAGGGGCGTCGCTGCTCGCCATGGTCGCAGCGCTCCCCAAGACGCGCGCGTCGGGCGCAGCGGACGAAGAAATCCTGCGCGAGGCTGGGAGACATTGCGCGGCATTGAGCGCAGATCTGGCCGTGCTGATCGACCGCGACAGCGAGGCCTACGACCTCGTCATGGCTGCTTACAAGCGTCCGAAGACAGCCGGCGAGGCGAAGGCAGGCCGTTCCGCTGCGATTCAGAGCGCGCTGCGAAGCGCGATCGCCGCGCCGCTCGACGTCATGCGCGCCTGCGCCGACGCAGCGAACGAAGGGATCGTCGTCGCCGACTTCGGCAATCCGTCCGCTGCGAGCGACGTGCAGGTCGCCCTCGAGCTGCTGACGGCTGCCCTGCGCGGTGCCCGGCTGAACATCGAGATTAATCTCGAAAGCGTAAAGGACGCCGATTACATCGGTGAGGTGCGGGAAGAAATCGCGAGACTTGTTCGGCGCGTGGCGGAAAACGCGGATACGGCGCGGAATGCGCTGCGGCGCTGACGGAAAAGTAAACGCGCCTCAGCGCGTGACGATATCGAACTGCCACTGCCGCTCGTAGCCGGGCAGCAGCTTGATCATCTCGACGTAGGACGCCGTAATCGTGACGCGATCTGCCACACGCTCGATGTGCACGTACTCGGGATCGAGCGGCACGTTGTCGCGCTGGGCAAGCTCCATCACGCGCGCCTTCAACTGATCGTCGCTTTTGGTCCCGGCAAAGAGCGCGGTCTCGCGCACGGCATCCTTGAACTGCTGATAGCGGATGTAGACGGTCCCGGCGTTGACCGTCGCGTACGCGAGCGCCAGGAATATCGCGAGACTGATCAGCTTCTTGAACATGTCAGCGAATCTGGTGGAATAACCGCTCCCAGCGCGTCTTCGTGAAGAAATGCGCGACGACGGACGCGAGCCGCTTGACGGTGGCGCCCCAACCTTCGTCGATGTAGTCCTCCCGTCCTGATTCGTAGGACCAGTAAATCAGCGCCGCTCTGCCCTTGATGTACCCGCGCGGCAGGAACCCCCAGTAGCGGCTGTCCTGGGAGTTGTCGCGGTTGTCTCCCATGACGAAATACTGGTTCGCCGGCACCGTCACCGGGCCGTAGCGCTCCCGCACGTCGAACGACGTCACTTCCTGGTAGTCGCTCGAGGGCGGCGAAAGGAAGTGCACGTAGGGTTCGTCGATTGGCTGTCCGTTGATGTAGACCCTCTTGTTGCGAAGTTCCACCGTCTCGCCCGGTAGTCCGATGATGCGCTTGATGAAGTCGCGATCGGGCTCGTCGGGATACTTGAAGACGACGATATCGCGGCGGCGCGGCGCGCGGACCGGGAGCACCGCGCGTCCGATCGCGAGCGGCGTCGGTCCGAAGACGAACTTGTTGACGAGCAGATGATCGCCAATCAGCAGGTTGTTCTCCATCGATCCCGTCGGGATCTTGAACGCCTGCACGACCCACGTGCGCACGAAGAGCGCAAGAATCACCGCGATGACGATGGACTCGAAGTACTCGCGGAGGACGGATTTCTTGAAGGCTGTTGCCATGTCTGGTTTGAGGCTCATGTCTCAGGGCTCATGATGCCGGGTCTAAAGACCCGGCCTGCGGTGCAGGGTACGGCAGGGCGGACCTTGAGGTCCGCCGTTCCTGGGCCTACTCCTGTCCCACCTTCAGCACGGCGAGGAACGCTTCCTGCGGAATCTCGACGCGGCCGACGCGCTTCATGCGCTTCTTGCCTTCCTTCTGCTTCTCGAGCAGCTTGCGCTTGCGCGAGATGTCGCCACCGTAACACTTCGCGAGCACGTTCTTGCGCAGCGCCTTGACTGACTCGCGCGCGATGACGCGGCTGCCCACCGCGGCCTGGATCGCGATCTCGAACATCTGTCGCGGGATGAGCTCCCGCATCTTCGACGCCAGCGCCCGGCCGCGTGTGTACGCGGTATCGCGATGAACGATCGTCGATAGTGCGTCGATCGGCTCCTCGTTCACCAGGATATCGAGCTTGACCAGCGGGGATTCCCAGTAGCCGGTCACATGATAGTCGAGCGACGCGTAGCCGCGCGAGATCGTCTTCAGGCGATCGTAGAAATCGAGCACGACTTCGTTGAACGGCAGCTCGTAGGTGATGAGCACGCGATCCGACGCGAGATACTCCAGCCCCTTCTGAACGCCGCGCTTCTCCTGGCACAATTCGAGAATCCCGCCGACGTGCGCCGACGGCGTCAAGACCATCGCGGTGATGATCGGCTCCTCGATCTTGTCAATACGGCCGGCGTCCGGAAGCTTCGCCGGGCTGTCGATTTCCTGCACCTGGCCGTCCGTCGTCGTCACGCGGTAGAGAACGCCCGGCGCGGTGGTCACGAGATCGACGTTGAACTCACGCTCGAGTCGTTCCTGGACGATCTCCATGTGCAGCAGCCCGAGGAAGCCGCAGCGGAATCCGAAGCCGAGCGCGGCAGAGGTTTCGGGCTCGAAAAAGAACGACGCGTCGTTGAGCCGAAGCTTCTCGAGCGCGTCACGGAGCTCGGGATACTCGCTGCCTTCGACCGGATAGAGCCCGGCGAACACCATCGGCTTCATTTCCTTGAAGCCGGGAAACGGCTCCGACGTGGGATTGGCGGCATCGGTAATCGTGTCGCCGATCTTCGCGTCCCCAACGGTCTTGATGCCCGCGAAGACGAAGCCGACTTCGCCGACGCCGAGCTCATCGACCGTCTGCGGCTTTGGCGAAAACGTGCCGACCTCCTCGACGACGTACTCCTGTCCCATCGCCATCAACCGGACCTTCTGGCCCGCGCGCATGACGCCGTCGATCACGCGCGTCAGGATGATCACGCCGCGATATGCGTCGTACCACGAGTCGAAGATCAGCGCTTTCAGCGGCGCGCCGGGGTCGCCGGTGGGCGCCGGCAGGCGATGGACGATCGCTTCGAGAATGTCCTTGATCCCTGTCCCCTCCTTCGCGCTCGCGAGAACGGCGTGGCTCGCATCGAGGCCAACGATGTCCTCGATCTGTCGCTTCGCTTCCTCGGGCTGCGCGCTGGGCAAATCGATCTTGTTGATGACCGGCACGATCTCGAGATTGTTCTCGACGGCGAGGTACGCATTCGCGAGCGTCTGCGCTTCGACCCCCTGCGATGCGTCGACGATCAGCAGCGCCCCTTCGCTTGCAGCCAGCGATCGCGTGACCTCGTACGAAAAATCCACGTGCCCCGGCGTATCGATCAGGTTCAGCACGTAGGTCTCGCCGTCATCCGCTCTGTAGGTCAGCCGGACGGCGTGTGCCTTGATCGTGATGCCCCGCTCCCGCTCGAGATCCATCGAGTCGAGGACCTGCGCTTCCATCTCGCGCGGCTGTAACGCGCCGGTGATCTCGAGGAACCGATCCGCGAGAGTGCTCTTGCCGTGATCGATGTGCGCGATGACCGAAAAATTGCGGATGTATTGCTGATTCATGCAGTTAGGGACAGGAAATTATAGCATTTGCAGACTTGCCGAGGGTCTGAGGTCCGAGGTCCGAGGTCCGAGGTCTGAGATCCGAGGTCCGAGGTCTGAGATCCGAGGTCCGAGGTCTGAGATCCGAGGTCCCGAGGCGCGGAATTGGGATGCGGCGTACGGCGTAATTTCACTGCGCGAAGCGCGGGTTACGTCTCTCTCTTGTGGCTTCCGCCTTCAGGCGGAGATCGAGCCCCAATGGACAGCAACCAATCCCGTGATCCATCCGTCCAAGCCGACATCATGCACAGCGCTCTCCAGGACATCCGTTACGCCGTGCGGCTGCTGACCGGATCACCGGGGTTCACGCTGGTGGCCGTGCTGACGCTCGCGCTCGGCATCGGCGCGAACACCGGGATCTTCAGCGTAGTGCACGGCGTGCTGCTGAAGCCGCTGCCCTATCCCGAACCGGATCGGCTGATCCGCGTGTTCGAGGAATCGCCGCCCGATGTTCCTGAGTTCCCTGTCTCGCCTGCCGGATTCCTCGAGATGCGCAGCCAGACCCGCGCGTTCGAGGCGCTCGCCGCGTACCAGCGAAGCGATCTGCAGCTCGGGGGCGAGCGTCCCGAGCAGCTGCGCGCCATGCGCGTGACGGCGGGCTTCTTCAAGGTCCTCGGGTTCCAGCCGCTGTTCGGACGCGACATCACGCGGGACGACGAAACACCAGGGGCGAGTCGCGTGGCCATCCTCTCGCATCCGCTCTGGACACGCCGATTCGGATCCGATCCATCAGTGGTGGGGAAGACGGTCACGCTGTCGGGCGAAAGATATGAGATTATCGGTGTGCTTCCGCCTGGAGTGCAGCACGTAGGCGGTACGTACCGGTCGTACCCGCACGGCGGGTCCGTCGACATCTGGTGGCCGCAGACGCTGCCCTCGTCACCCGGGCGGCGCGATCGCGCGCAGCACTACCTCAGCGTCGTCGGCCGGCTGCGTCCCGCCGTCACCGCCGCGCAGGCGCAGGATGATGTGAAGCGGATCTCCGCGCGACTTGCGACGCAGTATCCCGAGACGAACGAGCGATGGTCTACGCACGTGCGGGGACTTCGAGCGGACATCATCGGGACATCGGACACGACGTTGCTTGCGCTGCTTGCGGCGGCGGGCGTGCTGCTCTTCATCGCCTGTCTGAATGTGGCGGGCTTGCTGCTCGGACGGGCGACGGGACGGGCGCGGGAGATTGGCGTGCGATCCGCGCTTGGCGCAACGCGTCTCCGTCTCGTCCGGCAACTCGTCATCGAAAGCCTGCTGCTCGCGTTGGTGGGCGCAGTGATCGGCACCGCTCTGGCGTATGCCGCCGTGCATGCACTGCTGGCGTCCGCCCCGAGCGACACCCCGCGGCTGCAGATGATCGGTGTGGATCGTGTCGTGCTCGGGTACACCGTCATCGCAACGGCGCTGACCGCTCTGCTCTTCGGCCTGGCGCCCGCGATCCAGCTTGCACGCGCGGATGTCGCTCCGGCGCTGCAAGGCGGTCGTGGCGCACCCGGCGGCGCGCAACACCGTCTTCGCCGAGCGCTTGTCACCGCGGAGGTCGCGCTCGCGTTCGTGCTCGTGCTAACGGGCGGATTGCTGTTGCGGAGTTTCGCGTCATTGCTGCGCGTTGATCCCGGCTTTCGTCCCGACCACGTCCTGACCGCCGTCATCAATCTGCCGGTGGCGCGATATCATGAAACCACCGCCGCCATGTTCTTCGAGCGCCTCACGGCGCGCGTCCGCGCGTTGCCCGGCGTCCGCAGCGCCGGCCTGGCGAGCGACCTGCCGTGGACCGGATACGACGAGAACACGGGGTTCGGCATCATCGGACGGCAGTTTCCGCGACACGAGGAGCCGGAAGCGCGCTATCACTTCCTGACACCCGGATTCATCGGCGCGCTCGGCCTGCCGCTCCGCGCCGGACGGGACATCGCACCAAGTGACGGTCACGAAGCGCCGCCCGTCGTGCTGATCAACGAGTCGACCGCGCGAAGGTACTGGGGCGATCCCCAGAGTGCGGTTGGCGCGCGACTGAACCTCTGGAGCGATCAACCGACTATGGTGGTCGGTGTGATTGGCGATCTCAAGGACGTGCCGTGGTCGGACGCGCGTCCTGGCGGCGTGTATTTCCCACAGGCGCAGATGTGGCACCCGCAAGACATGTTCATCACGATTCGCGCCGATGGCGACGCGCGGTCGCTCGTCGCGCCGCTGGCGGGCATCGTGCACGAGCTCGATCCCGAACTGCCGCTCGCCACGGTGCGCACGCTCGATGACGTTGCCGGAGCGGCGGTGGCGACGCGCCGCTTCACGCTGGCGCTCGTGGCGGCATTCGGCGTGTCAGCTCTGTTCCTGGCGATTGTGGGCGTCTACGGCGTGATGGCTCAGGCGGTCGGCCAACGCGTGCGCGAGTTCGGCGTACGCCAGGCGCTCGGCGCCCGACCGATCGACATCCTCCGCCTGGTGCTCCGCGGTGGCGCCGTGATGGGCCTCGCCGGATTGACCGCGGGCATCATGCTGGCGCTGCCCGTGACACGGCTGGTCCGATCGCTGCTCTTCCGAACAAACCCGGCAGATCCCCTGACGCTCGCGATAGTCGCGACGCTGCTGCTGCTCGCGACGATGATCGCATCCTATATTCCTGGCCGGCGCGCGACGCGCATGGATCCCGCGACGGCGCTCAGACAGGAATAGGCGTATGACTCAGGGCTCATGCTGGCTTACGTGGTAGGCCGGGTCTTCAGACCCGGCAGCTTAACCCGTCCTGAGCCGTGAGTTCTAAGGTTTGAGCCGTTCGTGGTCGATCAGCCACTGTTTGCGCCAGCGTCCACCGCCGTAGCCACAGAGTGATCCATCCGAACGAATCACGCGGTGACAAGGCACGACAATGGCGATGCGGTTCTGTCCGTTGACGCGACCGATTGCGCGGACGGCGGCAGGAGAACCGACGTCGCGGGCCATGTCCGAATAGCTGCGTGTCTCCCCGTATGGAATCTGGCAGAGCGCGCGCCATGCCTTCAATTGAAACGCCGATCCGCGCTGATTCAGTGGAATGTCGAACGCGCGGCGGCGTCCTTCGAAGTACTCGCGCAACTGCTGGCGGGTCTGCCGCAGGATCGGATGATCGCCCGGGACGATCGCGCCCAGCGTCCGCTGCAGTTCGCGCAGCTCCGTTTCGAGTGCGCGGCGGTCGACGAACTCGAGCAGCTCGAGTCCGAGATCCCCCGCAATCGCGAGCATCGGACCCAGTGGCGTTTCGATCCACATCGCGCTCAGCAGCACACTCCCGCGCGCGCGTCCGGGGGTATCGCCGAACACCCGCGCGAACGCCGCGCGAAACCCGCTGTCGGATTCGAAGCCAGCGTCCATGCCGGCATCGAGCGTCGGTGAACCCTCGTGCAGCGCGCGCATTGCGGTGCCCAGACGGCACGCCCGCTGGTATGCCTGGAACGTCATGCCGAAGCTTCGCTTGAACGTGCGACGCACCTGCACCGGGTCCAGCCCGCGGACGCGCAGATCGTGATCGCGCATCCGCAGATCGGGATGAGTTCTGATCTCCTCGAGCAGCGGGTCGAGCCAGTTGGGGGCCGCAACGCCCGCCGACATCGGCTCGCAGACACGGCACGGACGATAGCCACGGTGCAGCGCGTCCTGGATGGTCGCCGCGAATTCGACGTTCTCAGGCTTCGGCTTGCGCGCGCGGCAGGTCGGTCGGCAGAAAATCCCGGTCGTCCGCACGCAGGCAAAGAACAGCCCCTCGAACGACTGGTCGCGTTCGACAAGCGCGCGATACATCTCGGTGGTGGAAGGCAGCATCATCATGTCCCGCAGAGTAGCGGTCCGCTTCCATTGTGCGCTACCGGGAACTGGACGAGCAATTTTCGCGCAGCGCGGGAAAATTGCCAATGTCGGGATGCGGGATCCGGGGTGCGGGGTGCGTGGGGGTGCGGAAATCCACGACGCGTTCGAGTGCCGGTCCTCCGAGCAACCCGCGCCTCGCGCCCCGCCGCGTCACGCGTCCCGCGCCCCGCCCGACAGCGCGTCAGCGCTGGTCCAGCGGCAGAAACGTCTGCGGGTATGACGGCCCGATGTAGTCCGTCCTGGGGCGGATCAACCGGTTGTTCGCGTACTGCTCGAGGCAGTGTGCGGTCCAGCCCGACACGCGGCTGACGGCGAAGATTGGCGTGAAGAGGTCGATCGGAATCCCGAGCGTGTAATAGGTCGACGCGGAGTAGAAGTCGACGTTGGGATAAAGCTTCTTCTCTCCGGTGACGAGACGCTCGATACGCTGCGACATCTCGTACCACCGGATGTTGCCGGCGCGCTCGCCGAGCTCCTTGGACATCTTGCGCAAGTGGGTGGCGCGCGGATCTTCCGTGCGGTACACGCGATGGCCGAAGCCAGGAATCTTCACCTTGCGCGCGAGCTTTCCGCGAATCGCGTCGTCGATCCGTTCGGCGGGTGCGTCCTGACCAACCTCGATCAGCAGGCGCATGACGTCGGCGTTCGCGCCGCCGTGCAATGGACCTTTGAGCGCGCCGATGGCGCCAACGATCGCCGAGTACAAATCGGTGAGCGTCGCCGCAGCAACGCGCGCGGCAAACGTGGACGCGTTCAACTCGTGATCCGCGTGCAGCACGAGCGCGATGTCGAAGGCGCGCGTCGCCAGTGCACTCGGACGCTCGCCTTGCAACATGTAGAGAAAATTCGCCGCCTGCCCGAGCGCGGGATCGGGTTGAATCGGCCCCCCGCCCGCCTGCAGGCGACCGTAGGTTGCGACGAGACTGGCTGTTTGCGCCGTGAGGCGGACCGCCTTGCGGTAGTTCGCCTGCTGAGAATTGTCTCCTGCCTCGGGATCGTATTGACCGAGCGCGGAGATCAGCGTGCGCAGGGTGTCCATGCCGTCTGACGCGGGCAACTGCTTCATCAGCCGCAGCATCGGCTCCGAGACCGGACGCGCGGCCGCGAGCTGCGACTGAAGATCTCCCAGCTCCGCGCGATTGGGGAGCCGCCCGTGCCACAGCAGATAGCAGCACTCCTCGAACGACGCCCGCACGAGATCGTGAATGTCGTACCCGTAGTAGGCAAGCACGCCGCGCTGCCCGTCGAGGTAACAGATCGACGAGGTCGCCGCGACCACATCTTCCAAACCGGCTTTCGGCTTCGGCGCTTCTACGGACATGCGGCGATCATATCAGGAGGCAGGAGGCAGGAGTCAGAACACAGAACACCGAGGAGGGACACCACCGAACCGCGCGACCCAAAGCACACCGAAAGAGCTGCCTCCTGCCTCCTGCCTCCTATTTCGCCACTTCCGGCTGCATCTCGTCCTCGCCCGTCACCTGCTGGAGGATCGATAGAAGACCCGTGTAGAGGAAGCCGATCTGGAACAGCATCAGGAAGGGCAGCGTGCCGTAGATCTGGTTGATCAGCGCGTAGAACACGGTGCCGGTAAAGTAGAGACCGAGACCGAGCTCGATGATCGGCTGCAGGCCAACGGACTGGTGATACTTCTTGCCGACCCACTCGTCTCCTTCGCGCTCGATGCCGTACTTCGGCGTGCGCGTGAATTCGCTCTGCTTGCCGAACATCGCCTCGAGCACCGCGCGCGTGTTGTTCACGCAGAGACCGATGCCGATCGACATCAGGAACGGCAGGTACTTGAGGCGCGAGCGCCAGTCTGGATACAGCTCGCGCTGCGAGACGATATAGAAGTTGCAGACCGAGAGCGTCGCCGCCGCGAACAGCGGCACGTCGATCAGCAGCATCTCGGTCCATCCCATGTTGTAGCGGACCCACATCGCAGGGAACATCAACACGGACAACAGGGACATCAGCAGATAGTTGAAGTTCGCCGAGAGGTGGAAGAACGCCTCCGCCTTCACGCTCAACGGCTGGTTCGAGCGAAGAATCCGCGGCAGCAGCTTCAGGCACGTCTGGATCGACCCCTTCGCCCATCGATGCTGCTGCGACTTGAACGAGGTCATCTCGACCGGCACTTCGGCCGGCGACACGAGATCGGGCAGGAACACGAATCGCCAGCCAATCAGCTGCGCGCGGTAACTCAGATCGAGGTCCTCGGTGAGCGTGTCGTGCTGCCAGCCGCCGGCGGTATCGATCGCCTCGCGGCGCCAGACGCCCGCCGTCCCGTTGAAGTTGAAGAAGCAGCCGGACCGATTGCGTCCGCCGTGCTCGAGGACGAAATGCGCGTCGAGCAGGATCGACTGAATTTTCGTCAGCAGCGAGTAGTCCTGATTGATGTGCCCCCACCGGGCCTGCACCATGCCGATCTTGTCGTGAGTCGCGAAATAGGGGAGCGTGCGCGCGAGAAAATCTGCCGGGGGGATGAAATCGGCGTCGAAGATCGCGATGAACGTTCCTTTCGCGACCTTCAGTCCCGCCTCGAGCGCTCCCGCCTTGAAACCGGTGCGATCGACGCGATGCAGGTACTGGATGTTGAAACCGCGCGCGGCGTGACGCCGCACTGCGAGCTCCGCGATCTCGCGCGTTTCATCGGTCGAGTCGTCGAGCACCTGGATCTCGAGCAGTTCGCGCGGATACGCCATCTCGCAGACCGCATCGATCAGCCGGTCCGCCACGTACATCTCGTTGTAGATCGGCAGCTGAATCGTGACCGGTGGAAGCTCGCGCAGGGGAGGCGGCGGCAGGCCGCGCCCCGCGGCCTTATCCCGATTTTTCATGTAAAGATAAACGAGATAGTACCGGTGCCAGCCGTAGATCGCGAGAATGCTGAGGACAAAAAAATACAGGACAAGAATGAGTGTCTCAGACAGCGTCATAAAGCGATGAATCCATCACGCGGCACAATCGTTCATGTTACGGTCGAGCTCGGACCGAAGTCAACGATCTTCAGGCTTTTGCCGCGATGAACCGGCAACAGTTGCGGGCCCTTCTCGACGAGGTGCGCAGCGGTTTGGTTACACCTGAGTCTGCGCACGATCGCCTCTTTCAAGTTCTGCGCCAGAGCCCGTTCGAAGACCTCGGATTCGCCCGCGTCGACCACCATCGACCTACCCGCCAGGGATTCCCCGAAGTCGTGTTTGGACAAGGAAAGACCCCCAGCCAGGTCGCCGCGATCGCCGAACGGCTGGTCAGCGCCGGACACAATCTCCTCGTCACGCGCACAACGCCTGAAGCATATCAAGCTGTGACGGCTGTCGTCGCGCGTGCGACGCATCACGAGCTCGCGCGGTGTATCACGTTCGACCAAGGCACGGCATCCCGTGGACGAGGGACGATCATGATTGCGGCCGCCGGCACCGCCGATCTTCCTGTGGCCGAAGAAGCCGCTGTCACGGCGCAGTTGATGGGCAACACCGTCGATCGGCTCTACGATGTCGGCGTCGCGGGTCTTCATCGGCTGCTGAAGGAACATCAGCGCCTGTCCGCGGCACGCGTCGTCATTGTCGTGGCTGGCATGGAAGGAGCGTTGCCGAGCGTCGTCGGCGGCCTCGTGGACGTGCCCGTTGTTGCCGTGCCGACGAGCGTCGGGTACGGAGCCAGCTTCGGGGGCCTGACAGCGCTGCTCGCAATGCTGAACAGCTGCGCGATTGGCGTCTCCGTGGTCAACATCGACAACGGATTTGGCGCCGCCGCCGTCGCCAGCAGCATCAACCATCTCCAGTGAACTCTGTCGGTGCTCGGTGCAAGGTGCTGGGTGCTCGGGCCCGACACGCGCGCTGAAGGGCACGAAGCACTCAGCACATTGCACCGACGAGCTCGCAATAGAGAAGCCCAGCTTGACAGTCGCCTGTTCAGCTCCCATATTCAAAAAAGAGTCGCCCTCCTGAGCTATCATTAAAGATTCCGCTCACCAGCGGGCTCGCGTTCAAGCTACATGCACCCAGGCGCCCTCAAGGCCCTCGAATTCGATCGGATCGTCGAGGCTGTCACGCGGCTTGCGCAGACGCCGCCGGGAGCGGACCGTCTCGCGCACCTGCAACCGCAGGCGGAGCCGCGCGACGTGAGCGCGTCGTTATCGGCCACCGCCGAAACGGTGCGATTCCTCTCGACGAACGGCGAGATCGCGCTGCGCGCGCCCGCTGACCTCGATCAGATCCTGACGGGGCTGGCGGTGGAAGGCCGCGCGCTCGAGCCGTTGCAACTCATCGCGCTCGCGACGTTCCTCGCCTCGATCGAGGCGAGCGCGGCCGGCATCCGCCGCACGCGCGCGTCGTTCCCGCTGCTCGCCGGCGTCATCGAGGGAGTCGCGTCGTTCGAGCGTGAGATCGCGGACATCCGCCGCAAGATCGACCCAGCGGGTGACGTGGTGGACGATGCGAGCCCCGAGTTGAAGTCGCTCCGGGAACGGCTGCGGAAGCAGCGTTCGCGGCTGCGCGGGACGCTCGAGTCGTACCTGCGAGGCAAGGACACCGCAAAGTACCTGCAACAGCAGGTGGTGACGGATCGCAACGGGCGCTACGTGCTGGTCGTGCGCGCGGAACATCGCACCGCGATCCCTGGCATCGTGCACGGTAGTTCGGCGAGCGGTGCGAGCCTGTTCCTCGAGCCGCTCAGCACGGTCGAGATCAACAACGACATCGTCGCGCTCGAGCAGCAGGAAGCGGAGGAAGTGCGGCGCATCCTGCTGGCGCTGGCGGACGCGCTGCGTCGGCGCGGAGCGGAACTGCAGCGGACGATCGATGCCGCGACGACGCTCGACGTGCTGCAGGCGAAGGCGCGGTATTCACTTGCAATCGACGGAATCGCGCCCGCAATCGCGCAGGACGGCCGACTCGAGCTGCGCGCGGCGCGTCATCCGCTGCTGATTGCCGCGGCGCGCGACGTGCCGGGACATGCGGACGTCGTGCCGGTGGACGTGCTGGTGATTCCGCCGACGACCGTGCTGGTGATCACGGGACCCAATACCGGCGGCAAAACCGTGGCGCTCAAGACGGCGGGTCTTCTCCCGCTCATGGCGCAGGCGGGACTGCTGATTCCAGCCGCCGACGGTACGCAGGTGACCGTATTCCGCAGCGTGTTTGCGGACATCGGCGACGAACAGTCGATCGCGGAGAACCTGAGCACCTTCTCCGCGCACATCGCGAACATCGTGTCGATGGATGCGTCGCTGACGATGCCGTCCCTCGTGCTGCTCGATGAAGCGGGCACCGGCACGGACCCGAACGAGGGCGGGGCGCTCGCGATGGCCATCATCGATCACTTCCGCCGCCGCGGCGCGATGGTGGTGGCCACGACGCATTTCGATGCGCTGAAGTCGTATGCATCGACAACGCAAGGCGTGAAATCGGCGGGATTCGGTTTCAATCCGGATACGTTCGCACCGACGTATCGGTTGAACTACGGATCGCCGGGCAGCAGCCTCGCGCTCGAGATTGCCGCGCGGCTCGGAGTGCCGGCATCGATCATCGAGGAGGCGCGCGCGCATCGCAGCGAGCGGGAAACACAGCTCGCCGATCATCTTGCGAAGATCGAGCGCGACATTCAGGGGATCGACCACGAGCGACGGCTGATCGCGCGCGAGCGACAGATCGTCGAGGAGACGCAGGCCCGACTGCACGCGCGCGAGCAGGAACTGCGCGATCGTGAAGAGACGTTCAGGAAGCGTCTCGACCAGCGGCTCGATGACCGGCTGCGCGAAGCGCGGCGGGAGATCGACGCCGTGGTCGATCAGCTGAAGGCGCGCACCTCGTCGATTGCCGCGGACGCGGAACGCCGCGCCGCCCGGCTCGTGCCGACGGGAGACATCGGATCGGCGCGAGCTGACGCGCGCAGTGCGCTGGATACGGTCGTCGGCAAGGTGCGCGAGAGCACTGATGGTCCGCCTTCGGCAGCTTCGGCGGGACAATCGCGACCCGCGGTCGTCGGGGATCGGGTGGCGGTGGGCCCGCTCGGTCTCGAAGGCATCGTGCAGGCGGTCCACGACGGGACCGCGGAGGTCGACGTCCGCGGCAAGCGGCTGCGCGCGCGCATCGACGAGCTCCGCGTGATCGCGTCCGCGGCGGCGATTGCGGCATCACCGGCGCGCGTGCGAGTGAATGTCGAGATGCAGCCGCGCGGAGCCGCATCGAGCGAGATCAACGTGATCGGCGCGTCATCCGACGAAGCCGTCACGCGCGTGGAACGGTTTCTCGACGAGGCCGACGTCGCCGAACTGCGGAGCGTGCGGATCATTCACGGGTACGGTACGGGACAGCTGCGTCGATCGATTGCCGAGTTCCTGCGCGCGCACTCAGCGGTCGCCAACTTCGGTCCGGCTCCTGACCACCAGGGAGGCGGTGGGGTCACGGTCGTGGAGCTGAAGGAGTAATGGTGACAATGGCGAATGCGGAATGCCGAATGCCGAAGAGGGCACCGCTTCCTTGTGCCGGACATCGGGCATCTGCCGTTTGCGATTGACATGCCTCTTTTTCCAGCATCCTTCGTCGAAGACCTGAAGTCGCACGTCGACATCGTCCAGATTGTCCAGGAACGCGTGCCGCTGAAGAAGGCCGGCGTCACGTGGAAGGGACTGTGTCCGTTCCATGGCGAGAAGACGCCCTCCTTTCATGTGAACGGGGACAAGGGGTTCTTTCACTGTTTCGGCTGCAGCGTGGGCGGAGACGTCATCAAGTTCGTCGAGCTGTACGACAAGGTGAGCTTCCCTGATGCGGTGCGGCAACTGGCGGCGCGCGCGGGGATGCTGGTGCCTGAGGCGGAAGATGCGAAGCACGACGTCGAATCGCAGCGCGAACGCGAAGCAATTTTGAAAGCGCACGAGGTGGCCGCGGGGTGGTTTCGTGAACAGCTCGCGGCACCGGCGGGCGCCGCAGCGCGGCGGTTGCTGCGCGATCGGGGCATGTCCCCCGAAACGATCGAAATGCTTGGCATGGGATACGCGCCGTCGGGACGCGACGGGCTGCGCACGCGTCTTATCAAGGACGGATTTACCGAGGGCCTCCTCGGGCGAAGCGGCCTCGTGCTGCAGCGCGACGACGGCCAGACCCGCGATCGCTTCCGCAACCGCTTGATGATCCCGATCTGCCGCGACAGCGGCCCGATCATCGCGTTCGGCGGGCGAGCAATGGAGACGGGGCAGCAGCCGAAATACCTCAATTCGCCCGAGACGGCCGTTTACGTCAAGGGACGCACGCTCTACGGGCTGAACTGGAGCAAGTCTTCGATCAGCCGGATGAAATATGGCGTGCTCGTCGAGGGGTACTTCGATTGGGCGCAGGCGTTTCAGGCGGGTATTACCAATGTCGTCGCCTCGTCAGGAACGGCGCTGACGCCCGTTCAGGCACGGTTGCTTCGCCGTTTCGCGGGAAAAATCGTGCTGAGCTTCGACCCCGACGCTGCCGGCCAAGGTGCCGCGGCACGGTCGTCCGAGCTTCTGGTCGCCGAAGGGTTCCAGGTCAACGTGGCCATGCTGCCGGCCGGCGATGATCCCGATACTTACATTCGCAGGCTCGGCGCGGCCTCGTACCAGGAAATGCTTCGTGGCTCCAAGCCGTATCTCGAGTACCTGCTCGAACGTTCGGCTTCCGAAGACGACCTGACGCGGGATGAGGGTCGCCGGGCGTTCCTGAACCGTATGCTGGCGGTCGCGGCGCGTATTCCGGACGCTGCGCTGCGTGACCAATTTGCGGACAGGTTGTCCCACAAAGCCAGAATTACGGAAGAGGTTGTGAGGGCGGAAATCCGGAAGGCGGCCGTCCAGAAGCAGACCGCCCTTGACAAGGTGGAGCGTCGGCTCCCCGCGCTTGGACAGATCAAGGTGGCAGAAAAAGGCCTGATTTGGGCCCTGGTGCATGAACCGGACGCGACGGTCGCAGCCCTCAGCGAGCTCGAAGCCATTGATCTGGACGGGCTTGCGACGCAGGATATTCTCCGCCAGGCGCAATCCCTGCAGGGATGGGCGGGAGCTTCATTACCGAAAGTCCTGATCGAGCGTCTAAGTAAAGGAGAGGCCGAGCTAGTCGAGGACATCGGCCGCCAGACCGGCGCACCCGCACACGCGGCCGACTGTGTCCGGACCCTGAAACGTCTGAGATACGACCGCGAGCGCGCCGACGTGCAGCGGCAGATCGATCGTCTCCAGGAGTCCGGGACCGCTCAGCACAACCAAGAGATCAATAAGCTGTTAGAGCGTCAGCAAGGATTGCTGCATCGATTGCAGGAATTGTAGGCCGGGTTTTTAGGACCCGGCGGCTCGTAGACCGGGGTGGTCCGCCGGCGAGATTCGCGGGTTATTCAGGAGGCACGCAGTTGTCGATCGAAGAAAAATACGATGAGGTGAGGCAGCTCATCTCGATCGGAAAAGAAAAGGGCTACCTGCTGTATGACGAGGTCAACGAGCTCCTGCCGGCCGACATTACGTCGTCCGACGAGCTCGACGATCTGTTCAGCACGTTTGGCAGCGCCGGCATCGAGGTCGTGGACTCGGAGAAGACCTACCGCGAGGAGAAGCTCCTCGATCGGACGGGTGAAGGGGCCGAGGAACTCGAGCTGGATCTGACCCCGGGGGCCCTCGACAAAACGAACGATCCCGTTCGCATGTACCTGCGCGAGATGGGCACCGTTCCGCTGCTCACCCGCGAAGGAGAAGTCGAGATCGCCAAGCGGATCGAGCGGGGGAAGCTCGCCGTCATCAAGTCGATCTCGCGCACGCCGACGATAGCGCGCGTCATCATGCAGATGGGAGACGCGCTCAAGAACGACGAGCGCAGCATCCGCGAGCTGGTGACATTCGTGGACGAAGAGCTCACCGACGAGAAGATCGAGGACCGCAAGAAACAGGTGCTCCGGCAGATCGAGGCCGTCCGCAAGGCCTGGGCGGTGTCCGAGAAGTGCAAGGAGAAGCTCGATAAGACGCCGAAGGGGGCGACGAGCCGCGACAAGCGGAAGTACCGCCGCGTCCGCTGGGAGACGCTGCGCGCGCGCGTCGAGCTCTCGCAGTTGATCCGCAAGATCGAGTTCACCGAAACGATCAAGCGCCGGATGATCGATCAGATCAAGGACAAGGTCGAAGCGGTGATGCGCCTCAAGCGCGAGATCGACTACATCGAGCGGCAGGTGACGATGAAGAACCGCCGCCCGAAGCTGAAGGAAGAAGAAAAGAAGAACCTGCAGAAGCGTCAGAAGGAGCTCAGGGTCCAGGTCAAGAGCATGGCCGACGAGCTCGAGGAGACGCCCGAGCAGTTGATGCGCACGCTCGAGACCATCTCGCGCGGCGAGGCGCAGGCGGAGCAGGCGAAGAAGGAGCTCGTCGAGGCAAACCTTCGACTCGTCGTATCGATCGCGAAGAAGTACACGAACCGCGGCCTGCAGTTCCTGGATCTGATTCAGGAAGGGAACATCGGCCTGATGAAGGCCGTCGACAAATTCGAGTACCGGCGCGGCTACAAGTTCTCGACGTACGCGACATGGTGGATCCGCCAGGCGATCACGCGCGCGATCGCGGACCAGGCACGCACGATCCGCATCCCGGTCCACATGATCGAGACGATCAACAAGCTGATTCGCACGTCGCGCGCGCTCGTACAGGAGCTCGGGCGCGAGCCGACCTCCGAGGAGATCGCGCAGCGGATGGATATCCCGGTGTCGAAGGTCCGCAAGGTCCTCAAGATCGCGCAGGAGCCAATCTCGCTGGAGACGCCGATCGGCGAGGAGGAAGATTCGCATCTGGGAGACTTCATCGAGGATCGCCAGGTCGTGTCGCCGTCCGACGCAGTGATCAACCTGAATCTCAAGGAGCAGACCGACCAGGTCCTCAAGACGCTGACCCCGCGCGAAGAGAAGGTGATCAAGATGCGCTTCGGCGTGGGCGACGGCAGCGAGCACACGCTGGAGGAAGTGGGCCAGAGCTTCGCCGTCACGCGCGAGCGGATCCGGCAGATCGAAGCCAAGGCGCTGCGCAAGCTGCGGCACCCGTCACGCAGCCGCAAGCTGAAGGCGTTTCTCGAGGGAAGAACGTAGAGCGCTTTCTGAGCCCGCCGCGTAGCGGCGGCAAGCCCGAAGGGCGTCGTGCGAAGCGCGTAAGCGCATGGGGGTGGGGCCCCATGCGCATGAAAGAATGCTGACGGAAGGCCGCGAGCCAGCATTTCTTAATGCGCGCGGGGCCCAGCCCCGCGCGCTGTTGCTCGGCTGCCCGGCTAACGCCGGGCTGCACTCCGTCGCCTCGCAACGGCCGCAGGCGCTTTTTTGTTACGATTAAGCGGGCCCATAGCTCAACGGTTAGAGCCGCCGGCTCATAACCGGCCCGTTCCAGGTTCGAATCCTGGTGGGCCCACCTTCGCTCGCCCTTGCCCGACCGCGAGCTTCGGCGGGCAGGCCCAATGCCGTGTCACTCCGGCAGGCGACTTGTCCACCGAAGCGGCGCAGCCGCGAAGGTGGAAGGCGGACCCCATGCCCAGAGACTCGCCGAAAGAGCTATAGACAGATATGCTTAGAACAAAGTCCCGAGCGTGAACTCAGATCTCCAACACCTGATCCGCCTCCAACAACTCGACACCGACATCGAATCCTCGCGACGGCGTATCGCGGAAATCCCGTCTGTCCAGCTCGCGCTCGACGCGAGACTCGCCGAGCAGCAGGCCGCCGTCGCCGCAATGAAGGAGCGCCTGGCACAGAGCCAGACGACGCGCCGCGCGACCGAAGGCGAAGTCGCCTCCCTTCAGATCCGCTTGTCCAAATACAAGGGCCAGTTGATGGAGGTGAAGACCAACAAGGAATACCAGGCGATGCAGAAAGAGATTGCGACTGCCGAAGAGGCCGTGCGATCGCAGGAGGACCGCATCCTCGAGCAGATGGAGGAAGGCGAGACGCTGGGACGCGAGCTGAAGGTCGCCGAAGCGGCGCTGAAGGCCCAGCAGGAGGAGATCGCGCGCGAGCGGAAACGCCTCGAGGAGGAAACCGCCGCCCTTCAGAAAGGGGCGAACGACACCTCGGCGGCACGCACGGCGGTCGCGAAAGAGCTCTCGCCGACGGCGCTCCGTCTCTTCGAGCACGTCTCGCGGCAGCGCAAGGGACTCGCGGTCGCTGAAGCACGCGACGGCATCTGCACGGTGTGCCACGTGCGGCTTCGTCCTCAGGTGTTCAATGAGGTCCGCCGGAACGAATCGCTGATCCAGTGCGATAGCTGCCTGAGAATTCTCTACTTCTCTCCTGTGCCCGCGCCGAATGCGGGTCCCCCGCAAGCTTCGTGATCACCGCGTACATCGACGGCGGGGCGCGCGGCAACCCCGGCCCTGCCGGCTACGGCGTTCGCATCGAAGGGCCGAACGGGACGCTGCTCGCCGAACTCCACGGTGGCCTCGGCATCGCCACGAACAACATCGCCGAATACAACGGGCTGCTCGCCGCGCTCCGGCATGCCGTCGAGCATGGACACCGGATTGTGCACATCAAGGCAGACTCCGAGTTGCTCGTGAAGCAGATGCGCGGCGAGTACCGCGTCAAGAACGAAGGGCTCAAGCCGCTGTTCCTCGAGGCGATCGGGTTGATCCGCAAGATCGGCGACGTCACGTTCGAGCACGTGCGCCGCGAGTTCAACAAGGAAGCCGATCGTTTGTCGAACCTCGGCATGGACGAGGCGGAGCAGATGATCGCGCGCCGATAGTTCACGCTCGATGTCCAAACCCGGGAGGCCATCATTGACCCGGCGCGCGGCACTACTCCTCGGCCTGCTGCTGGCGGCGCGATCCTTTCCGACCGCCCGGCTCGAGCCATTGACACCGCGCGACGCTGCCGCCGCTGCGGAGTTCCCTCCATATGACAATCCCGTCTTCGCACTGCATCAGCGCAGCCTCGCTGAGGCGGCCGCGTCGCGCGCGCTGGCTGAAGCCCCAGACACCGTTGACACGCTTGCGTTAGTCCTGTCCCAGGATCGGATCGACGACGCCCTTGCTGTCCTGAAACGAATCGTCGAGCGGCATCCTGTGTACCAGCGAAAAGCGTTGGCCACGCTCGCGTGTCTGGCGTTTGAACAGCGCGATTACAAGACGGCGCTCGATCGATTCACGTTGTACGTGCGCCTGTACCCTGACAGCGCCTACGCCTGGGTGGCGGCGCTGCGCAGCGGCGAATCGTACGAATCGATGGCGGAATGGCCGGCCGCCGCGGCGTCCTACCGTGCGGCGTCGGCTCGCTACAGCACGGTGCGGATCGCGCAGGTCCTTGGGCACGAATACGCCGCGCGAGCCCTCGAGGCTTCGAACTAGTTCGCTGATGCGCTTCGGGAGCACGAAGCGGCACTGCGGGCCTGGAACGCCGACCAGGCAACTGAGTACAGCTTGTATTCGAGACACACGCCGCTGCCCGACCAACCTGATGAAATGCGACCGGCGCCGGGACTCAAGCGGCGAGCGACCTCCGAGCGCGTCGAGCGGCTGCGCGCCTCGCTGGCGCTTCGCGGCGGATCGCTCGTGGAACGAGAGCGCTGGCTAATCGATCAGCGTCGATGGGCCGAGGCGGTCGACGCGTTCGGGCAACTGATTGCGGAATTCCCTGACTCGCGCGCTACCCAGGAGGGCCGCTTTCTCTCGCATCGGGCAAGGCTCGGGATGGCGCTGGACCTCGCGAACGCGGAACGCGACAATCGCGACATCGGCGCAGCATCCGCGCAACTCGAAGCGCTCGCCGGCGAGCCGTACGACGAGGCAATCTGCGCGGCAAAGATCGCTCGCGCCACGCTGCTCGCGACGGACCGGCGTGCCGAGGCTGACACGATGATGCGCGAGGCGGGGACGAGTGTCGACGCCACGGAGTCGTTTCATCGCGCACCGGACCGGCAGCCGGTCTCGAAGCCGACGTCATGGCCATTCGCAAATCCCAGGATCACGCAGATTGAGTTCGTCGACGCGGGGCGGACGAAGCCCGCTGTCGCAGTCACCGTGGGCTATTCGGGCGCTACCGTGGTGCTCGAAAAGGAGAACGGTAGCTGGAGGACCAAGGCACTGGTGAATCGCTGGGTCACGTAAGATGTCACTGCTCAACAGAATCGACGGGCCAGTATCTTGCAGTTCTCACAAGCACCTGATGAGACCTCGACTGATCGTCGCGGTGCTGTCGCTGCTGGCACTCGAGGCGTGCGCCGAGTTGAACAAGTTGGGCGCGCTCGTGCAGCCGCCGCGGTTCGAGCAGGCGCCCGGCCAGCGGTCGGAAATCCGGTTGCTGGGCCCGTCGAGTGGCCGGCCCCTTGGCGGCGCCGGCGTGCGGTTGTGGGCGAAGGTCAGCAACCCGAATGCGTTCGGCCTCACTCTCGGTACTCTCAAAGGCACCCTCTACCTGGAGGATGCGCGCGCGGCGGATGCCGACTTCCCGCTCGGCCTGCCATTAGCTGCGCGGCAGGAAACGGTCGTGCCGATCGACATCTCGTTCAGCTTTTCCGATCTGCCGGGACTCGGCGGGGTTGCGCGGCGTGCGGCAAGCCGTCAGCCGCTCGCGTACCGCCTCGACGGAACGATTGGTGTGGACGCCGGGCCGCTGGGCCAACCGGTCTTTGGCCCGATGACGCTCCTGCAGGGGGAAGCGGCGGTTCCTGCAGTCTCAAGCAATGGCGCGGATCGCGCCGAGCATACGTCCCGCGCGCTCGCGATCGGCGCGATACGAATGCAGCCGCTCGTGATGCGTCTTCGTGCACAGCCCTGACTCGAAGATCGCGCCGGGCGACATACCGACGTGGATCAACTGGTCGCGATTCGCTCGCGAGAGATCGAGGAACAATCGATCCGCGCGTCCCGGCCGAAACCATTTTTCAATCGACGCCTGGTCAGCCCCGCCCGAGCGGAACGCATCGAGCACCTCCGGTCCCACCTCTCCGCAGCAGGCGCCGAGGCAGGGACCGATCGCCGCGACGAGGTCCGTTGGATGGGAACCGAATGTCTGCTGCATCGCGCGGACGGCGCTCGTGGCCGCCTGTGCGGCGGCACCTCTCCATCCGGCGTGCGCCGCGCCGACAACACCTTTTCTTCGATCGAACAGCAGCACGGGCGCACAGTCCGCAACGCGCACACCGATCGCGATCTCAGGATCATCGGTGATGATGGTGTCTGCCGCCGGACGATCCCACGCGGCCTGACGTCCGCGCTGCGCAATCGCCACCGCGGTGCCGTGCATCTGTCGAATCAGCAGCAGCCGATCGCGCGTCAGACCGAGCGACACCGCCACTGCCTCCCATTCCTCCTCGTCGTCTCGAAGCTCCACGTCGCGAGTCGTGAAGAGATGCCGGGTCGGGAGCGCCGCGCACCGAAGCGCGCGGCCCCACGACTCTTGCGTCCACTCGAACGCACCGCTAGGCTGAGGGTCGGTCATGAGCATCATCGGGCTTGGGTTTGACGCCACGGACATCCCGCGCGTCCGAGAGGTGTTCGCGCGCCATGGCGAACGTTTCCTCCGGCGGGTCTTCACCGACGAGGAGATTGCCTATTGTACGCGGCAGCGCGATCCTGTCCCGAGCCTGGCCGGTCGCTTCGCGGCGAAGGAGGCCGCGATGAAGGCGCTCGGCACCGGTCATTCGCGCGGCGTCTTGTGGAAGGACATCGAGGTATTCCGCCGTGGCGGTCCGCCGCAACTGCGGTTGACGGGCGGGGCGCTCCGGCGCTTCGAAGCCATGCGCGCCGCCAGGTCGCTGCTGACCATCACGCACGCCGACACGCTCGCCATGGCCCAGGTGCTCTTGCTCAGCGACTGAACGCAACCAGGGTTGACGTTTCCGCACGGTTACCCAGCCGTCCGGGTCTCTTCATCTCACGGGATCTTGCTAACCCTCGTCATTGGCCTGTTTTGCAGAGTCTGCATCTGCCGGCGTGCACCGGCGCGCGGCTTGCCCTTCTTCGGTCGCGCGATGGCAGCGCCTGCCGCGCGAGGAGACACGCGATGACGATCAAGATCGTGGCGAACGACAAAGGGAATCCGCCGGGCAAACTGGCGGATGCGGAGTTGCACTTCACCGACGGGCCGCTCGCAGGGCTCAAGCTGATTGGCTTCGCAGTATGGGAGCGGCGGACCGGCACGGGCCGAAACGTCACGTTTCCCGCCCGACAGTACTCGGTTAATGGCGAGCGCCGCAGCTTCGCGCTGCTGCGCCCTACGGTCGACAGCACGGCACAGAACGGGATTCGGGACTTGATTCTCGAAGCGTACGAGGCGTTCGCAGGGGCTCAGATCGAGGCGACCGCCTGAGACCACTCGTAGGGCGGGTCTTCAGACCCGCCGGTGTCGATCTTGAGGCCCACCGGCGTCGCGCTAAGTCACGAGAGGCAGGAACTTGCGGTTCTCCTGCTGACGCTTGGGCGGCAGCGTCCACTCTTCGCGGAGTCCCTTCTCGAACTCCGCGCGGAAGAACGACGACTTCATGCCGCCGTCGATGATGTCCCACGGCAGCACCGCATCGGCGGAGCGGTCCCGGAAGATGTAGAAGGCCGCATCGAGTCCCGCTTCGGCCACCGCGGCGCGCCAGTTCCCGCCGTTGCGTTCAGCGATCTCGATCGCCGGCGCGACGCGCCGATCGCCGAGCGAGAGCAGCGCCTGGTAGTAGGAGTGCCGCTCCGACTTGATGTTGAAGTACACATTGTCGAGATCCGCGACCATCGACCGCAGCCGCTTGCCCTTGCGATCCGTGATGGCCGGATCTTCCATCGGCAGCCATTGGTACGCGGTGCCTGGTTTCGGAATCAGCGGATTCACGCTGGCAACGATGCGGCCGACGCGGCCTTTGGGACGGGCGTGTTTGAGGAGAAGCGCCCGCAGCTGCTCGCTGAGATCGCGGATCGCAACAAGATCCTCCTCCGTCTCCGTTGGCAGGCCGATCATGTAATACAGCTTCAGATTCTCCATGCCACTCGCGAAGATGAGATCCGCCTTCTCGAGGATCTCGGCGTTCGTGACCGTCTTGTTGATCACGCGGCGGAGCCGGTCGGAGCCGGTTTCGGGTGCGATCGTGATCGATCGCTCGCCGCTCTGGTGCAGCATCCGGACGATCGGCTCAGTGAGATCGTCCAGCCGCAGGGAGGCGGGGCTGATTGAGTAGCCGAGTGCCAGCAGGCCCGACAGGATGCGCTCGATTTCGGGGTGATCGCACAGCGCGATCGATACGAGGCCCGCGCGCGTGGCGTGCGGCCGCGCCTCCGCCGCGAGCGCCAGGATGCGGTCGGCGGAGAAGGGTCGCACGGGAAGATAGTTGTAGCCGGCCCAGCAGAATCGGCACAGGTTCGCACAGCCGCGGACGACCTCGATGAGGAATCGCGATCCGAACTCGGTGTCGGGCGTAAAGATTCTCGTTGCCGGGGGATCGAGGTGGTCCGTGGTTTTCACCGCGGCCTTCTTCACGACGAGCGGTGCGCCGGTTCCGGGTTTCGGTTCGAATGCGGCGATCCTGCGATCGTTTCCGTAGTGGACCGTGTAGAACGATGGAATGTAGAAGCCTCGCTCGGAAGCCAATCTCCGCAGGAGATCGTCGCGATCATCGGCCGAGTCGAGACTCTGCATCAGCGCAGGGATCAGCACTTCCCCTTCGCCCGCGGCAATCACGTCGGCGAACGGCGCGAGCGGCTCGGGATTGACGAACGTCACCGCGCCGCCGATGACGACGAGCGGATCGTGCGTCGTGCGCGCCTCTGCACGGACGGGGACACCCGCGAGCCGCAGCATGGAAACGACGTTCGTGTAGTCCCATTCGAACGAAACGGAGAAGGCGAGCACATCGAAATCGCGGACAGGCGTGTCGGACTCGAGCGTGCGCAGTGGCCTGCCGGACGCGAGCTGTGCGGCGAGCTCCTGGCGTCCCGGCAGGAACACGCGTTCGCACACCACGGCGTCCAGCTCGTTGAACAGCCGGTACACCGTCTGGAAGCCCAGGTTGGACATTCCGACGAAGTAGGTGTTGGGAAACGCCAGCGCGACGCGCAGCCGGCCGCCGTGCGGTTTACGGATGAAGCCGACTTCGCGAGAGAGAACGTCGCGCGGACGCTCGCGGTCGATGCGCTGCGCCATCAGAGTTGCCGATGTCGGACCAGAAAAGAACAGACGTGGTGCGGGGACTGCAGCTGAACCGACGCCGCTCCCGCGTACCTTGGATTTATCTAGTTTACCACGTGCGTGAAACAGGCCACGGAGACGACCGCATCACTCAGCTCCAACAGAGCCCACGGAGATCTGCTTTTCTGGATAACTCAGAGACCACCGAGGTCACAGGGATCAGTTGTTCAAACCCGATGTGTTCCGTAGTCTTCACGGCCTCTGAGTTAAACGTTGCCGTGGCCTCTCTGGACTCCGTGGGCTCTACGCTTCGTTCTGGCGCCTCAGAAACGCGGGAACGTCCAGCGGGGAGACCGGTTCGAACTCGGCGCCGGGGCTGATCATTTCCCCCGCCGGATCCGCGGCGGACGCCGGCGCGGCGGGCATCTCGAGCACCGGCCGCCGCGAGAACGACATCCGCGCGCCGCCGCCTCCGGCCACGGCGGCGGCGACCTTCGGCGCCTCCACGGGCTCATTGCGCCACGACGTATAGTTCTGCAGGTCGACCGGCGTCTGTGCCGCGGACGCGCTGACCTGTTTCGCAACGATCGGCCGATCGAAGCCGGTGGCGATCACGGTGATCTTCACCTTGCCTTCCATCTTCGGATCGACGACCGCGCCGAAGATGATGTTGGCTTCCTCATGCGCGGCTTCCTGGATGATCGCCGACGCTTCGCTGACTTCGACCAACGACAGGTCGGTTCCACCCGTCACATTGATGATGACGCCGCGCGCCCCTTTCACCGATGCATCCTCGAGCAGCGGGCTCGAGATCGCGTGGTTGGCCGCCGCGATCGCGCGGTTCTCTCCTTCGGCGAGCCCGGTCCCCATGATCGCGATGCCCATGCCTGCCATGATCGTCTTCACGTCGGCGAAGTCGAGATTGATCATGCCGGGGACGAGGATCAGATCCGAGATGCCCTGGATCGCCTGGCGCAGCACGTCGTCCGCATTGGTGAAGGCATCGTTGAGCGACGTCGACCGCGTGATCGTCGCAAGCAGCCGCTCGTTCGGGATCGTAATCACGGTGTCGACCGATCCGCGAAGCTCCTCGAGGCCACGCTCGGCTTGCGTCTGCCGCTTCTTGCCCTCGAACTTGAACGGCTTGGTGACGACCGCGATCGTCAATGCGCCCAGCTCGCTCGCCAGGCTCGCGATGACCGGCGCCGCCCCCGTACCGGTGCCGCCGCCGAGTCCGGTCGTGACGAACACCATGTCGGCGCCGTCGAGCGCTTCGATCAGCTTCTCGGTATCTTCGAGCGCCGCCTGGCGGCCGACGTTGGGATCCGCGCCCGCGCCGAGTCCTTTCGTCAGCTTTGCGCCGATCTGCAGCTTGTGCGGCGCCGCATTCAGCTTCAGTGCCTGCACGTCGGTGTTCGCGACGATGAACTCGACCCCATCGAGGCCGGCCTGCACCATCCGGTTCACCGCGTTGCTGCCGCCGCCGCCGACGCCGACGACCTTGATGCGCGCGCCGGTGCGCACCTCGTCGTCCAGCTTCAGCCGCAAGGTGGACGCGTGTTGATCAGCCATGCCGTGGCCTCCCATTCCTTAGAAGAATTCCTTGAACAACGTGCGCAGCCGACCGGCTACGCGACCGAACGCGCCGGCGCCCACCGGCCGCGCTGCCTCTTCGACGTGATTCCTGTGCGCGTACATCACGAGACCGACCGCCGTGGCGAACGCAGGGTTGTTGACGTGATCTGCAAGGCCGCCGACGCCGGATGGACATCCGCGGCGGATCGGCAGGTCGAAAATCTGCTCGGCGATCTCCGCCGTGCCGTCGAGCATCGCGCCGCCGCCGGTGAGGACAATGCCCGAATTGAGCGACTTCTCGAAGCCGGCGCGCCGGATTTCATCCCACAAGAGATGGAAGATTTCTTCGGCGCGCGGCTGCAGGATCTCCGACAGGATCCGCCTTGCCATCACGCGCGATTTGCGTCCGCCGACGCTCGCGACGTCCATCGTCTCGTCTTCATCGACCATGGCGGAGAGCGCGCATCCGCATCGGCGCTTGATCTTCTCCGCGTCTGGGATCGGTGTCCGCAGGCCGACGGCGATGTCGTTCGTAAAGTGATCGCCGCCGACCGTAACGACCCCGGTGTGCCAGAGGCTTCCGCGTTCGAAGATCGCGAAATCGGTCGTGCCGCCGCCGATGTCGACGATCGCCACGCCGAGCTGCTTCTCGTCGTCGTTCAGCACGGCTTCACTTGCGGCCAGCTGCTCGAGCACCGTGTCGAGCACGGCCACCCCGGCGCGATTCACGCATGCGACGATGTTCTGTGTCGACGAGGCGCTGCCCGTGACGACATGGACATTGACCTCCAGGCGCGTGCCGGTCATGCCGACCGGAGCGCCGATGCCGTCCTGCTCGTCGACGACGAAATCCTGTGGGAGGACGTGGAGGATCTCGCGTCCGCTCGGCAGGGCGACGGCTTTCGCCGCATCGATCGCCCGCCGAACGTCCTCGCGCGTGATCTCGCGGTTCTTGCCCGCCACCGCAACGACGCCGCGGCTGTTGAACGCCTTGACGTGCGCGCCGGACAAGCCCAGATGCACGGAGTCGATCTCGACGCCCGCGGTCAATTCCGCCTCGTCGATCGCCTTCTTGATCGATTCGACCGCCGCCTCGAGGTTGACCACGACGCCGCGCCTCACCCCTTTCGAATCAGCGAGGCCGATGCCGATGATGTCGAGTCCACCATCGTCGGTCATCTCGCCGACGATCGCGGCGATCTTCGAGGTGCCGACGTCGAGTCCGACCAGGTATCGCTCTTTACGAGCCAATGTGAGATTCCCTTTCTTCCGCCTAAAGGCGGAAGCCACGAGTTCGGCTGTGGGCCGCCGTGCCTTATTCCTTGTTCCTGTGGCTTCCGCCTTCCGCCGTAGCCTTGGCGGAGGCTGGTCAGGCGGAAGATCCTTACCGCGCTCTCTTCGTTGCCGGACGCACGTACACGCGCTCTTCGAAACGCATATCCACGTAATCGATCTCCGGCACGCGATCGTGCAGCGTCGGCGCGAGATCGACGTACGCCTGCAGCCGCTCGAGAAACCGTCCCTCGCCAAGGTGCAGCAGCGCGGGATCGTTCTGCATCAGGACGATGACGTCGTGCGCGTCGCGCACGTCAATCTGCGAGATGCGGAGCGCCAGATCGCGGTGCGGTGCAATCGCATCGATTGCGCGCGCGGCCAGCTCGGCGCGCTGCTCATCGATCGTCGGCTGTCCCGAGGACGGTGGACGAACGAGTCCATCGATGATCGGCAGATCGAACTCCGCGTATTGCGGGCCGAACGCGTCGATCAACATGCCCTGCCCATCGACCAGGTAGAGATCGCTTCCGAGCCGACAGAGGCCCATGGGCCGCCGCTCCGAGACGAAGACCTCCACCGTCGAGGGCAGCACCCGGCGCAGCGCGACGTCCGCGACCCACGGCGATTCCAGGAGCCGGCGGCGGTAGCGTGGCAAATCGGCCGTGAGAATGCTGGACCCGCGGAGTCCATCGATGATGGCCTGTACCTCGCCGCTCGAGAGCCGGACGTTGCCACGCACGCTGATGCGCCTGACCTGCAGCGCCGACGCGTGCAGCACGAGATGCGTCACGCGGTACCCGGCATAACTCACGATTGCGATCGCGATCGCCCACCTGCCGATGCGCCACGATAACCACGAGAGAGCGCCCGATTTCCTCTTTGAAGGGCGCACCTTCGCGCGGCGGAAATTTTTTTCGGCCGCCGCCTTGACGTTCGCCTTGACGCTCATTCGGCTTCGCCTCCGGCGTCCGCGGAGGCGTGCGGTTCCCGAATCGCCGCCAGGATTCGATCCGGCAGCGTACCGATCGATCCGGCGCCCAGCGTGATCACCAGGTCGTTGGGGCGCGCGATCCTCGCCACTGCGGCGGGCACATCATCGAGCGCCTTGACGAGGTGGACCGGACGTCCGCCCTTGCGCACGCGAGCGTCGAGCGCCTCGATCGTGATCCCGGGCACGGGCGCCTCGCCGGCGGGATAGATATCGGTCAGCACGATCTCATCGGCGGCCGACAATGCATCGCCGAACGCGTCGAGGAGATCGCGGGTTCGAGAGTAGCGGTGCGGCTGGAACACGACGACGACGCGGCGATCGAGTCCCGCGCGCGCGGCGGCAATCACGGCGGCGATCTCCGTCGGGTGATGTCCGTAGTCGTCCACCACCATGACTCCCTGCTCTTCGCCGCGCCGCTGGAAACGCCGCTCGGCGCCGGCGAACTGTTCGAGCGCGGAGGCGATCCGTGTAAATGGCACACCGGTTTCGAGGCCCACCGCCACCGCCGCGAGTCCGTTCAGCAGGTTGTGCCGTCCCGGCACGCGCAGCCGAAGCGCGCCGAGCTCCGTGCGCTTCCCCTGTTCTGTGCTCTGCACGATACGGCACGTCGATCCGAATGCCTCGAGCGCCATGCCATGCCCGGCGATCTGCGCGCTGGCATCGCCGAGTCCGTACGTAATGACGCGCCGCGTCATGTGCGGCACCAGCGCGCGCACCGGTCGATCATCGGCGCACGCGATGACCGCGCCGTAGAAAGGAACCTTGTTCGCGAATTCGAGGAACGCCTGCTGCAGCGCGTCCCAGCTGCCGTAGCTCTCCATGTGCTCGTGGTCGATATTCGTAATCACGGCGATCGACGGCGACAACTTCAGAAACGATCGATCGCTCTCGTCCGCCTCCGCGACCATGTAATCTCCCCGGCCGAGCCGCGCGTTGCTGCCAAAGGCGCTCAGCCGGCCCCCAATCACCGCCGTCGGATCGAGGCCAGCCCGCTCGAGCACCAGCGCCACCATCGAGGTCGTCGTGGTCTTTCCGTGCGCGCCGGCGATGGCGATGCCGTAGCGGAGGCGCATCAGCTCCGCAAGCATCTCGGCGCGCGGGATGACGGGGATGCGCCGCTTTCGCGCGGCCTCGACCTCGGGATTGCCCGCGTCGATCGCCGAGGACACGACGACGACATCCGCGCTCCCGACCTGCGACGCCGCGTGCCCGCGCCCGACGCGGACCCCGAGCGTCTGCAGGCGATCGGTCACCTCGGACATCTTCGCGTCCGAGCCGCTGACCTCGTATCCAAGATTCGCGAGCAACTCTGCGATCCCGCTCATTCCAATGCCGCCGATCCCCACGAAATGTATGCGACGAGTGCGACCTAACATCGGCCGTTCATCGCGCAACGAGGGCGAGCGCGCGATCCACGATGACCTGCGCCGCGTCCGGGCGTGCGAGGCGTCGTGCCGCGGCCGCCATCTCCGCGCGGCGCGCCGGGTCGCGCGCGAGCGTCACTATTCGCCCCGCCAGCAGCGCCCCCGTCAGATTCCGCTGCTCAATCAGGTCGGCGGCGCCCACAGTGGCGAGTACCTCCGCGTTCTTTCGCTGGTGATCGTCTGCGGCGGTCGGCAGCGGAATCAAAATCGCGGCGCGCCCGGCGGCCGTCAGCTCGGCGATCGTCGTCGCACCCGCACGACAGACGACCACGTCCGCGCTCTTCATTTCCCTGTCCATGGCGAAGAGGAACGGTTCCACGCGAGCCGCGAGCCCCGCGTCCAGGTAAGCGCGCCGGACCATCTCCAGATCGCGTTCTCCTGTCTGATGCGTGATGTCCACGCCGCCATCGGCTGCCAACCTCGGCGCCGCCTCCACCATGGCCATGTTGATCGCGTGCGCGCCCTGGGAGCCGCCAAAGATCAGGACCCGCGGCGACCCGACAGGCGGGCGTTGCTGCTCGGACTCAATGCCAACGAATTCCGGGCGTACCGGATTGCCTGCGACAAATCCCCTCCTGCCGAAGAACGAGATCGTGGACTCGAACGTCACCGCCGCCGCGCTTACCATCCGCGCCAGAATCCGATTGGTCAGTCCCGGGATCGCGTTCTGCTCGAGCAGCAGCGTCGGAATCCCGCGCGTCACCGCCGCCAGCATCACCGGACCGGAGCTGTAGCCGCCGACGCCAATCACGAGCTGAGGTGTCCGACGCGTGAGAATCCGCCACGCATCGACGCCGCTGAACGGCAGCACCGCGATGCCGCGGAGCAGCGCCGTCGCCGACTTTCCCTTCAGCCCCGCGCTCCTCAGCACGTCGAGCTCGAAGCCTTCCCGTGGCACGACGCGTGATTCGATCCCGCGCGCCGTCCCCGCAAACGTCACGATCGTCTCCGGTCTCCGCGACAGGAGCTCGCGTGCGACGGCAATCCCCGGGTACAGATGGCCGCCGGTGCCGCCGCCGGCGATCACGACGTGGAGTCCGCTCATGCATCCGCCGTCCCCGGCTCGATCACCGTCGTGATCACATGGCTCGCCGACGCGTGCTGAGACACGTTCAGCAGGATTCCCATCCCGATCATGCTGATGAGCAGCGACGATCCGCCGAAGCTCACGAACGGAAGCGGAATGCCTTTGGTCGGGAGCAGTCCGAGCACGACGCTCATGTTGAAGAAGGCCTGGAACGCCACCATCGCGGTCAGGCCGAGCGCGAGGAACGCGCCGAAGCGATCCGGCGCGCGAAGAGCCGTCCTCAGGCCGCGCCAGACAATCACGCAGAAGCACGCGAGCACGATCGTCGCGCCGAGGAGTCCGAGCTCTTCGCCGATGACGGCGTAGATGAAGTCCGTTTCCGGGTACGGCAGGTAGAAGAGCTTCTGCACGCCCGCCATCAACCCGCGTCCGAACACGCCGCCGGTGCCGACGGCGATGAGCGACTGAATCACCTGGAAGCCGTCTCCGAGCGGGTCTTCCCAGGGATTGAGAAACACGGTCAGACGGCGGCGGCGATAATCCGCGCTGACGAGGACGATGTAGGCGGCCGGCACCGACACCAGCAACAGGCCGACGATGTATCGGTAGTTGATCCCCGCCGCAAACACCATCGCGGACGCGATGATCAGGATCGAAAGCGCGGTGCCGAGGTCCGGCTGCAGGAGAACCAGTCCAACGACGCCTCCTACGACGACGGCGATCGGCAGCAGCGAGTGCGTCAGATCGTCGATGCGCTCCATACGCCGTTCGAGAATCGCCGCGACGAAGAAAATGACGGCGATCTTCGCGAGCTCCGAAGGCTGCACGCCGACGCCCGCGACACCGAACCAGCGGCGCGCGCCGTTGATGCGTGGTCCAAACAGGACACCCACGAGTGCGAACGAGACGATCCCGAGCGCCGTCCAGATCACGATCGGCTGTCGATAGTGGCGGTAATCAATCCGCATCACGATCGGCATGATGGCCAGCCCGAGCAGCACCCACGTCGCCTGCTTGAACAGGAACAGATTCGGCTGGTGATAGCGTTCCATCGCGATCACCGCGGACGCGCTGTACACCATGACGACGCTGGCGCACACCAGCAGCAGCATCGCGGTAAAGAGCAGCTTGTCCGACTTGAGTTTCCGCGCCATACTTGACGATCCGTGACCTAAAGGTTCAGCACGACTGAACCGACATATCGTTTGGCTTCAGGCTCCAAGCTCGACTCCAGGCTTCAGGTTTCAGGCTTCAGGTTTCAGGCCTCAGGCTTCATGCCTCGTCGTGCTGAAGCCCGAAGCCTGGAGCCCGAAGCCCGTTCGCACGAGCAGTCAGCAGTCATCAGCCGGCCGCGGGGCAAGACACCGACCTCGCAGACCGGGGCAGCCTGCGTTCCCAGCGGCCAGCTCTTCGCCGCCTCGACCGGTCTGATGACTGCTTACTGCTCGTGCTGTTTTCTTGAATCGCAGGGATTCCTGCGCCCCGCCAAGCTCACTCCGCTGCGCTCGCTCTCGCAGCTCCCTCCGCTCCGTTCGCTCACTGCTCGCGTGCTTGGTTCCACTCGTCTGCCAGTCGCGCCACGTTCTGTTTGAACACGCGGCCACGCTCCGCGTAGTCTCGGAACATGTCGAAGCTCGCGCACGCGGGCGCGAGGACGACGGTGTATCCCGGCGCCGCCGACGCGAACGCCGTGCGCACGGCCGCCGACATGTCTGCCGCATCGAGCACCCGCACCGCGCCGTTCAGCGCAGCGTGAATCAACGGCGTGGCTTCTCCAATCGCAACGACCACCGCATGGCGCGCGACGAGCGCGTCGCGAAGATCCGCGAAACTGCCCCCCTTGAATTTCCCGCCGAGAATCACCACCAAGCCCGAATCGAAGCTTTGAATCGCGCGGAGCGCGGATTCGATGTTCGTTGCCTTCGAGTCGTTGACGAACCGCACGCCGCCGATCTCGCGGACCGGCTCGAGCGCGTGCTCCAGGCCTCCGAAGGCTTCAACCGCGCGTGTCATCGCGGCCGGCTCGACACCCGCAATCGAGGCGACGGCCGCCGCCGCCAGAACATCCGCGAGCAGGTGGCGGCCGAGCAGCTTCACTGCGGACACCGGCACCAGGACCTCGTCACCGGTGCGCGAGCGCCGGACAATCGAGTCGCCGGCGATCACGATCCCCTCGTCGAGCTGCTCGCGCAACGCGAAGAACAGGCGGCGTCCCTTCGCGTCACGCGCGAGATCGACCGAGGGCGGATCGTCGGCGTTCAGCACCGCCCAGTCCTCGCGTTCCTGGTTCGCGAAGATGCGCGCCTTCGCCGCGGCGTACTCGTCGAGGCTGGCGTGGCGATCGAGGTGATCCGGTGAAAAGTTCAATAGCACGGCGATCCAGGGACGAAACGCCTCCGTGCCTTCCAGCTGAAAGCTGCTGGCCTCGACGACGTGGATGGTGTCTTCGGTTGAATCGTCGACCTGCGCGCTGAGCGCGAGGCCGATGTTGCCGCCCACCAACACGTGATGTCCGCCCGCCTCGAGCATCCGTCCGGCCAGCGTCGTCGTCGTCGACTTTCCCTTCGTGCCGGTGATCGCGATGATGCGGCCGCGCAGCCACCGCGACGCGAGCTCGAGCTCCCCCATGACGGGCACGCCGGCGCGGCGCGCATGCGCGATCGCCGCCTGATTCGGAGCCACGCCGGGACTCAGCACGATGAGATCCGCTGACGCAAACGTATCGGCAGAGTGCGGACCCAGTTCGAGGTGCACACCCGCCTCGCGCAGCCGCGCTTCGTCCGGGAGCGATTCACGGGTGTCGCTCAGGATGACGCTGGCGCCGCGACGCACGAGCAATTCTGCGGCGGCAATGCCACTGCGTGCCGCGCCGACCACGACGACGCGCTGACCCGTGACCGAGAAGGATGGGCCGACCGTCATCGCAGCTTCAGCGTCGTCAGACTGAACAGCGCGAAGATGATCGCGATGATGACGAATCGCGCGATGACCTTCGGCTCGCTCCAGCCGACCAGTTCGAAATGGTGATGAATGGGCGCCATCCGGAACACGCGTTGTCCCGTCAGCTTGAACGACGTGACCTGGATGACGACCGAGAGCGCCTCGAGCACGAACACGCCGCCGACGATGACGAGCACGAACTCCTGCTTGATGAGCAGCGCGATCGTGCCAAGCGCGCCGCCGAGCGCCAGCGATCCGACGTCGCCCATGAAGATATCGGCAGGGTACGAGTTGTACCAGAGGAAGCCGAGGCTGGCGCCGACGAGCGCGCCGCAGAAAATCGTCAGCTCCCCCGTCAGAGGCGAGAACCGCGGAAGCTGCAGGTACTCGGCAAGAACGCGGTGGCCGCTGACGTAGGTCAATGCAGTCAGCGCGGCGGCGGCGACCGCGAATACGCTGATCGCGAGTCCATCGAGGCCGTCAGTCAGGTTGACCGCGTTCGTCCAGCTCACGAGGACAACGACTGCGAACACCACGTAGAACCAACCCAGCTCCGGGATGAGGCGCTTGAAGAACGGGAACACGAGCCGCGTGTTGTAGAGATCCGCCCGCGCGAGCGCCAGCAGCGCGATCCCCACGCCCAGCGCAATCACGATCTGCCATGCCATCTTGTAGCGCGGAAGAAGGCCGTGATGAGAGCGCCGCACGATCTTCAAATAGTCGTCCGCAAACCCCACCGCACCGAATGCTGCCGTCGCGATCACGGCAATCCAGATGAACGCATTTCGCAGGTCGGCCCACAACAGTGTCGGAAGAAGTGATGCCGACATGATCAGCAGGCCGCCCATCGTTGGCGTGCCCGCCTTGGCACGGTGGGTCTGCGGCCCTTCCTGCCGGATGACTTGTCCGATCTGGAATTCACGCAGACGGCGGATCAGCACGGGACCAAGCACCAGGCTGAGCGCGAGCGCGGTCACGCTCGCCCCCGCGGTCCTGAACGTGATGTAACGGAACACGTTGAAGACCGGAACGGCGTCGTGCAGCGGATACAGCAGGTGGAAGAGCATCAGGCGAACTCCACCTTCAGACGCTCGACGACGACATCGGTGCGGATGCCGCGGGATCCCTTCACGAGGACGAGATCGCCCGGACGAATCCGCAAGAGCGCAACTTCCGCTGCTTCCTCGCTGGTGCCGACGTGCAACACGTTCGCCGCGGGCAGGCCAGCCGCGCGCGCTGCGTCCGCGAGTTGTTTCGCCGGATCGCCGCCGACGGTGATCAGCACGTCGAGCCCGGCGTCCGCGGCCGCGCGTCCGCATTCGCGGTGCAGCCGCGTCGCGTGCTCGCCGAGCTCGAGCATCTCGCCGAGGACCGCAGTCTTCCGCGCGCTTCCGGTCGCTGCGGCCACGGTCGCGAGCGACTGCTTCAGCGCCGCAGGGCTCGAGTTGTAGGAATCGTCAATCAGCGTGACGCCACCGGGAAGCCGCAACAGCGCGCCGCGATGCGCGGCGGGGCGCATCGACGCGGTGCGTTCGGCAATCGCGTCAAGCGGAATGCCGAGCTCCGACGCAACGGCGGCAGCCGCGAGGACGTTGGAGAGATTGCCGAGGCCAAGCAGCGACGTCGACAGGTGCACCTGCCCGCCGGGCGTCGTCACCGTGGCCGCGACGCCGTCGAGCCCGCGATGCTGAATGCTGGTCGCGCGCACGTTCGCGCGCCCGGAGACGCCGAACGTGATCGTGCGGCCCGCGAAACGCGGCACGTGCGCCATCACGCGCGGATCGTCGGCATTCGCGACGAGCAGATCGGTTCGACGCGCCCCCTCCAGAATCTCTCCCTTGGCGTCCGCAATCGCGTCGGCGGACACGAAGAACCCCAGGTGCGCGTCCCCCACGTTGGTCCACACGCGCACGTCGGGCTCCGCGACGCCCACCAAGGTTCTGATTTCGCCGGGATGATTCATACCGAGTTCGACGACCGCCACTTCCGGCCTCGTCCGCAGCTCCAGCAGCGAGAGCGGGAGGCCGATGTGATTGTTCAGGTTCCCCTTGTTCCGAAACACGCTGTACTTCGCGGACAGAAACTCCGCCGTCAGCTCCTTCGTCGTCGTCTTGCCGGCGCTGCCGGTAATCGCCACCACTTTCGCGCCCGACCGCCGTCGCACTTCACGCGCGATGTCCTGCAGCGCGCGCGTCGTGTCGGACACTTGCAAAAGGACCGGCGCTGGCCGTCCGTGACCTGCCTCAGGGGCGGCCGGCGCCTTGGTCACCACGGCACCGGCGGCTCCCGCGGCCAGTGCGGCGGCGACGAACTCATGACCATCGAACCGCTCACCGCGAATCGCGATGAACAGGTCCCCGTCCGACACCGACCGCGAGTCGATCGAGATCCGCTCGATCCGCCGATCCGGCGGGCCCGACAGCAGCCGGCCCTCGGTGGTGGCAGCCAGTTCGGCGGTCGTCAACGCGATCGGTTCCACAAGTTACGGCACCCGCGACCCGCTGCGCCGCTTCGCGAGCGCCGCGCGCGCAACCTCGACGTCGTCGAACGGCAGCGTGCGATCGCCGATGACCTGGTACTTTTCGTGCCCCTTGCCGGCGATCAGCACGAGATCCCCCGGTTTCGCCTCGCGGATTCCCTTCTCGATCGCCTCGCGCCGGTCCACGATTGCGAGCGACGGCGTGCCGTGCTGTCCCTTCGGCGCCACGCGGTTCGCGGGTATGACGATGCCGCGCCGGATTTCTTCGATGATGCGTTCCGGATCCTCGCTGCGCGGGTTGTCCGAGGTGACGATCACGAGATCGCTCAGCCGCGCGGCGACGGCACCCATGAGCGGCCGCTTCGTGCGATCGCGATCGCCGCCGCAGCCAAAAACCGTGATCACGCGCCCGGCCGCGAGCGGACGTGCGGTCTCGAGGAGGTTCTTGAGCGCATCGTCGGTGTGCGCGTAGTCGACGATCACACGGACGTCATCACGCGCCTCAGAG
>Ga0066677_10000006_pt1 | contig 54065 bp, 44 predicted proteins | sample GraSoiAngelo_126_FD_62299 | JGI IMG/M metagenome (GOLD analysis project Ga0066677, IMG submission 62299) | Grasslands soil microbial communities from the Angelo Coastal Reserve, California, USA - 14_0927_09_20cm | ecosystem: Environmental > Terrestrial > Soil > Grasslands | place: USA... | reverse complement strand
GCATTCAGACGAGCGAGGAAAAACACTGGATCGTGGCCTTATCGGAGGCTCTGCACATGCCTGGTCCCACTCTCTGTCCATTCTGCCAATCGTCCCAAATCAAGGCCAGGCTGCCCGTCCACGATCTGCATGAGTACGAGTGCGAGGCGTGCGGCCGGACATGGCTCGTCGCACGCCCCAAGCGGGAGGCGAAGATCGTCGCTTTTCCAAGTGCCGCCGCGCGCGCGAAGCGCCGCGCAGGAGAGGCCGGCGGAGAGTGAGGGGAATTGGGGAATTGGGGAATTGGGGAATTGGGGAATTGGGGAATTGGTGATTTCGGTAATTTAGTAATTTGGTGATTTAGTGATTTGGTGGTTGGTGATGTCGACGAACGCGCCGTCCACCGTCACCTGCCAGGTGTGCAGCGCATCGAATCCTTCCTCGAGCGACGGTGGCACGAGTCGTTTCGCGCACGTGAAGATGGCGACCTTCGGCACGCGCCCCTTCTTTTCTTCGCGACGTTCGTTTCGTGCGACCGCTTCGCGCGTGGTCGCCTCGATGTAATGCCCCACGACGCGCGCGCCGAGCTCCCGCGCGATGGCGATCACAGTTGCACGCTCCGCCTGAGACACGTTGGTATTGTCGACTGCCACTGAATGCCCCGCCTTCAGCGCCTCGCGGACGAGGGCATCCTGTCGCGTCTGCTTGTTCTTCGCGCTCTGCAGGAGATCCTTGCTCACGTGACGGTGGGTTGCGGCGAGCCGCTCCCGATAGAACGTGGACTTTCCCGCGCCGGGGAGGCCGACGAGGATCGCCACTTCGGGCGTCATGCGGCGCGTTTACGGATCGGCGGCTTGCAGACGGGACATGGCCAGTACTTCTTCTCCGCCGCGGCAGCGAGAGTGATCCGCTCGTGCGACTTCCCGAGCTTCGGGCACGTCGCGCGGTGGTAGCGTTTGTCGCCGAGTTCGACGAACACGTACTGCACTGCGGGCGCGCCGCTCTTTGCGGAAGGCGCCTTGGCGGGATCGCACGCGGCATGCGGCTTCAGGCCTCGCGATTCCGCTTCCGCGCGCGTCATCGCCACGACATCCTTTGCGTCGCGCACCACATCGCACCCGGGCCGGTGATATTCCTTCGAACCCGGCTTGACGAGCACGTATTCAGTCGATGCCTGCCAAAACGCGAACAGCACGCCAGTCACGAGCAGCAGCGCGCGCATGCCCCATCGTAGATCGGTTGCGGGAGGACGGTTGCCGGAGGATGGTTGGCGGACCTCGGATCTGCCGGCCGGCTGGCCTGCCGTGCAGCTTGGACGAAACGGCGCTTGCCGCGCCGTAGCCGCTGTGCGGGCTATTCAGAATTGAGATGCCCGAGTCTCGCGAGGATCGTCGCCTTCAAATCCGCCTCTGACATTGAAGACGTCAAGTCGACGTCCGCGTCGGCAACCGCATCCAGCAACGCGCGGATCAGTTGCGCGCGGCTGATCGCCGCGCCGCTGTGCGCGCGGATGTTGGCGGCGAGACGATCGAGGAAGACGATCTGCCGGTTGAACAATACAACCGTAACCTTCGTCCAGGCTTCATCGTGAACAGGGGGACGGCCTGGTCGTCGTCCTTGAGGCGGTGCTTCTTGGCGCGCCATGGTGGCTCCGGAAGGCCGTCTGCGGCTGTGAAGCTGAGTTGCCGTATTCAATACGATGAGGGGGACTTAGTTCAAGCTCTGCGTTGGCTGACCACGGGCGTTTCGCGGATAATTGACGCACGGCATGGGACTCTTTGGTTGGCTGAAAGGCTCCGCGGCACGGGCCGACGGACTCAACGCCTGGCGGCGAGAGTGGTTAGACGCGGTGAGATCGCCGAATACGGCCACATTCGAACGGTTACGAAGCGCGCTCCACGTGCAGCCGCCGCTCGCTGACGATATTGAAATCGAAGAGGAAATGCTCGAAGGTCTCGAGCGATTGGTGGCCGTGACGGCGGATCTCGCCGCCGGGCGCCTCCCCCACCTCGAAACCAGCCATCGCATCGTCGGCGGCGACGCCTGCCATTTCAGTGCGCCGGTGTCGATGCCGGAAGACGCTTCACAGCCCACGGGGCGGTTGCTGCTGACCGGCACGCGTGCCGTGTTCGCCGGCGGCGCGCGGCCGACGACGCTCGCGTGGCATGCGGCAGCGGACGTCTGGCAGGCGGATCGCGATGTGCTGCTGATTCGATCGGATCGCGAGACCGCGTACCGGTTCCGGTGCAACAACTACGGAGACGCGCTGACGGCCGCGGCGATCGCGCGTCACCTCGCCGGCCGCGCGCGCGGGAGCGCGCGATCCCGCACGCTATAATCCGCGGATGCCCGTGCGTGTCGGTATCGAACGGCTGATCGACGGTCCCGATCGCACTTTGATCGCGGGACGCCGCGTCGGCCTGGTCTGCAACCCCGCGTCCATCGATGGCGCATTTCGTCATTCCGCCGATCGGCTCGCCGCGCCTGGCGACTGGACGCTGACGGCGCTCTTCGGCCCGCAGCACGGGTTTCATTCCGATCTGCAGGAGAACATGATCGAATCGCCGCACGCGCGCGACGCGAAGCGGCGCGTGCCAGTACACTCACTCTACAGCGAGACGCGGGAGCCGACGCGGGAGATGCTGGCAGACGTGGAGGTGCTCGTCGTCGATCTACAGGACGTCGGCACGCGCATCTACACCTATATCTATACGATGGCGAACTGCCTGCGCGCGGCGCGCCGTCATGGACTGCGCGTTGTCGTCTGCGATCGCCCGAACCCGATCGGCGGAGAGCGAATCGAAGGCGCCACGCTCGATCCGGCCTATGCCTCGTTCGTTGGGCAGTTCGCAATTCCGATGCGGCATGGCCTCACGATCGGCGAAGCGGCGCGGCTCTTCAACGACCATTTCGGCATCGGCGCCGCAGTCGACGTTGTCCCGATGGAAGGCTGGCGGCGGTCGATGTATTTCGATCAGACCGGGTTGCCCTTCGTTCTGCCTTCACCAAACATTCCCACGTTCGAAACAACGGTCGTGTATCCGGGCGGCGTGCTCTTCGAGGGGACGGTGCTCTCGGAGGGACGCGGTACGAACAAACCGTTCGAGCTGATCGGCGCTCCGTGGATCGACGGCGAGCGGTTCGCGGATGCGATGAACGCGCGCGGCCTGCCGGGCGTATTCTTCCGTCCGGCGTTCTTCGAACCGACCTTCCAGAAGCAGGCACAGCAGCTGTGCGGCGGCTGCCAGGTACACGTGACGAACCGTGACACGTTCGCGCCGATGCGCGCAGCGGTGGAAATGCTGGCCGAGTTCCGCCGTGAAGCGCCCAACAAGGTGATGTGGCGCGATCCGCCGTACGAGTACGAGCACGAGAAGCTGCCGATCGACATCCTCTATGGATCCGACCGTCTGCGGCGCGCGATCGATACCGGGCAGGACGGGACCGCCGTCACCGGGGAGTGGCCGCGGGATGAAGAGGCGTTCCGGAAGTTGAGAAAGAAGTTCCTGCTGTATTGATACGAGCCGGGTCTTTAGCTTAGAGACGCACGCGCGGGAGCGCGTGCGAAGCACAATCACCGGATTACCCAATCCCGAAATCACCAAATCTCGCAGGGCTGTCTTCTTCATCAGCAGCCTGCTAAGACCCGGCCCACACATCCGACCCGAAGGGGCGCGACCTATACCGCGACCTATACCTTATTCAACGACGCGCGCGCGATGCGGATCTGATCCGCGTGGCGATGCGCGTGAGGACCATAGATTCGAAGCCAGGTGTCGAGACCGAAACGCCCGACTTCGCTGTGCGTGCCTTCGCGCAGCCAGTCAGCCTCCGTCAGACACGCCATCAGCTCCGCGGTGTCGGCACGCGCGGCGCGAAACAGCTCCAGCGACGCCTCGTGCGGCCGTTCGTAATGCAATCGCCGGGCGAACTGGTCCTGGTCGTAACCCTTGATTGCGGGGCGATCTTCAACGAGCAGCAGCCGGAACCGGACAGCCGCCGTCATCTCGCTGTCTCCGAGGTGGTGCACGATTTCGCGCGCCGTCCACTTTCCCGGCGCGGGCCGTGCATCGAGCTCCTCCTTGGAAATCTTCACGAGGGCCTCTGCAACGACGCGGTAACCATCTTTGTACTGCGCGATCAGTTGTTCGCGTTCTTCATGTTCCATCAGAGTCTCCTACCCGCGTGTCTTTGCAATGCCGGGCGCGCGATTCTCCTGCGCAGTCTCCGGCACGAGGTGGTATTCCATCAAGTGCCCCCGAAGCTGCTCCAGCGCCTGCTCGGGAGAGTCGACCCATCTCATCAACTCGAGATCCGCGGCATTGATTGCACCCCACTCGTCCATCGGCTTCAGGTCGAGGATCTGCTCCCAGTACTCGCGGCCATAGAGGATGACGCACATCTGCTTCGACAGCTTCTGCGTTTGCGCGAGCGTCAGGATCTCGAACATCTCGTCGAGCGTGCCGAAACCGCCGGGAAAGATCACGAGCGCTTTCGCCAGGTATGCAAACCAGAACTTCCGCATGAAGAAGTAGTGGAACTCGAGATGCAGCCCTGGCGTGATGTACCGATTGGCGCCCTGCTCGAACGGGAGCCGGATATTCAATCCGATGGTCTTGCCGCCGGCCTCGTGTGCGCCGCGGTTGGCTGCCTCCATGATGCCTGGCCCGCCGCCCGAGCACACAACGAAACGATGCCGAGGTGACTGCAGCGACAGGCTCCACGTCGTGAGCTGCTTCGCGAGCTCGCGTGCGTCCTCGTAATACCGCGACCATTGCACGGCCTTGCGGCTGCGCTTCAACGCGACGGCGTAGTCGGGCCCTCGCTTGCCGCTGCGCAACTTCTGGAGCGCGCGTTCGGCCTTCACACGGCTGTGCACCCGCGCCGAACCGAAGAAGACCACCGTGTCCTGAATATTCTGATCGCGGAATCGCCGCAACGGCTCCAGGTACTCTGCAAGGATCCGGATCGGACGCGCTTCATCGCTCTCGAGAAACTCCAGGTCGTGATACGCCAGCGGCTGGTTATGCATGCTGGAAAAAATGTATCATTCTGTATGCTCCGAACGGTCAATGTCCTCGGATTTGCAGCCCTCGTCTACGTCGTCGCGATCACATTCGTCAGCGTCGGACAGGCTCAGCAAGAAACGAATGGTGGTGGTAAAGGTGGATGGACCCTGCCGCCGAACGCGGCCGACGAGAAGAACCCGTTGACCGCTGATGCAGCGACGCTCGCGGCCGGCAAGGACGTCTTCCACAAGAAGTGCGAGCGCTGCCACGGTCCCGGCGGACTCGGCGACGGCAAGGATGCGGATCCGGACGCGCAGCAGGACATGGACTTGACTGTCGCGCGGCGAGCCGCGCGCAATCCGGACGGGGTCGTGTTCTACAAGGTGATGAACGGGCGCAAGAAGCCGAAGATGCCGGCCCAAAAAGGCGAACTCTCGGCGCAACAGATCTGGCAGGTGGTCACCTACGTGCAGACTCTCCGCCGCAAGTAGAGCCACAGAACAACACGGAGCAACACCGCACGATACAGAGTCACACAGAACAACGCAGATCACAGGGATGACTCGGATCTACGAATCCGCACGTCATCACCTACAGAAGCCGCGTGATCAACTCGCCGATCGCGTAGCCCACCGCCGCGACGCCGAAACCGACCAGGAACATATCGCGGCCGCTCGCCCAGACGCTGCGGCCGGTGAACAGGCTGCGGGCGGCGCCGATCGCGAAGTGTGCGAGCATGCTGATCGCCAGCGACGTCCACATGGCCGTGTCGTGCGCCATCACGAGGAACGGCGCGATCGGTATGAACGCGCCCACCGCCGTCGCGGTGCCGGTCACCAGCCCGTCCTTGAGCGGCGCGAGCTCCGCGGGATGGATGTTCAGCTCCTCGCGCACCTGTGTCTCGAGCGCACGCACCGGATCCTTCATCATCGCTTTCGCGGTTTCGCGCGCGCGTTCCTTGGTCAGTCCCTTCGCTTCATAGATGAGCGCGAGCTCGTCTTCCTCGAGATCCGGCATCAGCCGCATCTCGTGACGCTCCATCTCAATCTGGTGGGCCTGCACTTCCGCCTCGCTCTTCGCCGCGAGGTACCCGCTCGATCCCATCGACAGCGCGTCGGCTATCGCGCCCGCGGCGCCGCTGATGATCACCACGTGTGGCGCCACGTCTGCGCCGAGCACGCCTGCGACCAGTCCGAAATTCGCGGTCAGCCCATCGTTGAATCCGTAGACGATGCTGCGAAGGAGGCCGCCAGCGCCGCCCACGTGCCATGGTTCCCCCTCGCGTCCCATCACTTCCGAGAGTTCGCGCGCGTGAACCGCCGATTCGGATGCGATGTCGACCGCCGCTTCGTGCGTCTGACGATTGGTCGACTGCCGCGCGAGTCCCAGGTACGCCTGCACCTCGCGCCCCTCTTCTGCGAGGATTAACGGGAGGACGCTCGACGGACCAAACTGCTTTGCCACCCACGCAAGCAGGCGCGTGCGCCGCGACGTCGCGTAGGAGGGCAGCGGCCGCTGGGCCTGCGCGAAGAGCGTCTCCCACCGCGCCACATGCTGGTCTTCGACCACAGCCAGCCGATCGAACAGATCGCGTCGTTCCTGGTCCTCCTCGACGCGTGCGAGCGCACGATACAGAAACGCGGCGTCTTTCTCGTCGGCGTAATGCTCGTCCCAGCTCTCGTCGGCCTGCGGCCGCTCGCTCGTCATGACCTACAGTGTACATGTGATGGAGATCCAAACGCCCGAGTTCGATCAGTCGATGCTCATCAACGCCGCGCCGACGCGCGTGCTCACTGCGTTCGTCGATCCTGAAGCGCTGGCCACATGGTGGAGGGTTATGCGGTCGGTGACGACCGCACGCGTGATGGGGGTGTTCGCGGTGGAGTGGGCGCCGACGATCGATGCCGACGAGGTGCTCGGGCGACTGGGCGGAATCTTTCACGGCACGGTTATGGAGTACGTCCCGGGACGTGAGTTGTTCATCGGCAACGCGTGGTGGATTCCGCCGGACGGTGATCCGATTGGCCCGATGGCGCTCGCGGTGAGCTGCCGGATGGATGGTCCCGCATGCCGCCTGCGCGTGCGGCAGACGGGCTTCGAAGAGGGACAGCGCTGGCGGCGCTACTACACGGTGATTGCGGGCGGCTGGCGGTCGTCGCTCGCGGCGCTGAAGGAGTATCTGGAGAAATAATCATCCACCAAGCTGCTGCACGTTGACGAAGTTCGCGTCGACGCGACTCAGTTCCTGGCTGACGTTAACGAAGACAACGACGGACCCAGCAGGGATGCCTGCGATCTCGCGGAGCGGCACCTGCAGGTGCCCCACCTGACGCAGCGGCGACACGATGGGCGTGACGCCCCAGTGGAGGGCGAGCCGCCGCGCCACCGCGACGGACGGCGTGACCGCGATAATTGCGGCGCGCGGGCGCAGCGCCGAGAGCAGCTGCGCGGTCTTTCCTTGCCGCGTCACCGCCACGATCGCGGCGGCCTGACCCGTGGTGGCCAGCGTCACCGCCGCCTCGCCCATCGCGCGGCCATGCCGCGACAGCGTCAGCTCGACTTCGGGAAGGACCATGTCGCCCGCCGGCAACGTCTCCGCATCGCAGATGACGGAGGCCAGCGTTTGGACCGCCCGGACCGGGTACGCGCCGACCGCCGTCTCTCCCGCGAGCATGATCGCATCCGCACCCTGATCGACCGCCGTAGCGGCATCACTAACCTCGGCACGCGTCGGACGCGGCTCGGTCCGCATCGATTCGAGCACCTGCGTCGCCACGATGACGGGACGGCCGAGCGTGCGCGCGTGACGGATGATCAACTTCTGCACGCGCGGGACCTCTTCGAGCGGGCATTCGAGACCGAGATCGCCGCGGGCGACCATCACGCCGTCCGAGACGCGGGTGATCGCATCGAGGTTGTCCACCGCCTGGGGACGCTCGATCTTCGCGATCAACGGGACCTCCCGGCCGGCGCTCCGCGCGATCTCGCGCGCGCGAAGGACGTCATCGGCGGTCTGCACGAAGCTGAGCGCCACGAGATCGACGCCAAGGTCGAGCCCGAACTGGAGGTCCGCCTCGTCCTTCTCGGTGATGGCATTCGACGGCAGTTTCACGCCGGGCGCGTTGATGCCTTTATGCTCGCCGAGCGTGCCGCCACTGACGACCTCGGTCACCAGCTCGTGCGCGTTGCCATCGCTGACGCGCAGCTCGATCCGTCCATCGTCGAGCAGCAGCCGATCGCCAGGACGCGCCGACGTGATGAGTGGCGCGTACGGAACGCAGACATGGCCGGCGCTCCCCTCTTCGTCACCGCTGAAGAGGCGCAGCTCGTCACCTGGACGGAGCGTCAGCGCCTGACCGTGCTTCAACCTGCCCGTGCGGATCTTCGGGCCGCTGAGATCCTGCAGGACCGCAACGTGCCGTCGGGCGCGCGCCGCGGCGTCGCGAACGTGGCGAAACACGCTGGCATGCGCGTCGTGCGTGCCGTGAGAAAAGTTCAATCGGAACACGTCGACGCCCGCCGCGATCAACGCATCAAGCGTCGCAGGTTCCGAGCTCGCGGGCCCGAGCGTGGCGATGATTTTGGTGTGCCGTCTCACACCCATGGATCCACGAGCGCCTTGGGAATGCGCATCGCTTCCGCATCCGCCAGCGCGGCATCGAGTTGCCGTAGGCCGTAGCGCCGCGCGCCGATCTCGCGCCACGGGATCGATGCGGCATGCCGCTCCAGAATTGAGAGCGCCCGCAGGAAGTGCCGCGCCTCGCTGCCCCAGCAGCCACGGATGTCCAGGTGCTTGCGGTTGATCTGCCAATGGGCGTTGATCGCGCTGGTGCCGACGTCGGTGTAGTGTCCGGCGATTACGTAGCGGCCGCCATCGCGCGCGAGATTCAATCCCTCTCCAATGGCCGCCGCGGAGCCCGCGGCCTCAATGACGATGTCGGCCCCTTCGCCATGCGTGACGGCACGCACCTGATCCAGCCGTTCAGCCTCGGACGTGGCTGCGAGATCGAGCGCGATGTCCGCTCCCATTCGCTCAGCGAGCCGGAGCCGCGCGTCGGGAGCGCCAATCGCAATGACGAGCGACGCGCCCGCCAGGCGGGCGAGCGCAACCGCGCTCAGGCCGACGGCGCCGGCGCCTTGCACGACGATGGTGTCGCCGAGCCGTATCCCCGCGCGCTCGGCGATGTGCACCGCCGTCAGCAGACCGCAGCCGGCGCCGATGTAGTCGTCGACGCTGACCGTGTCGGGCAAACGCGCGAGCCCCACGCCTGGTTCCAGAAAGATCGCCTGCGCCCATCCTCCGAACAGCCCTTCGGCGGCAGGATCGGTGATCCCGTAGACGCGGCGCGCACTGCACCGCGTCGGCGTGCGATGCACCGTGCACGCGCGGCACCGGCCGCACGTGCGATGCACGTCGAAGAAGACCACCGCGTCCCCTTCGCGGATCGGCGCGCCGTCGATGCCGGTCAGTGGCCCTCGGACGGCATCGATCACACCGGCGGAAACATGACCTGGGATGATCGGATACGGCACACCCGCCAGGCGCCCGTGCCAGAGATGCACGTCCGTTCCGCACACCTCAGACGACGAGGTGCGCAGCAGCGCGGAGCCGGGCGGAAGATCGGGCCGCGGATACTCGCGAATGTCAATCGGCTGGTGCGGCGCCGTCATGACAGCCGCCAGAATCCGGTCGCTCACACCGTTTACGTTATCCTTGAACGGATGCTGTTTCAAACACTGTCGGCCGCATGGCTCGTCGCGGCGATGACGCTGCCGGGATCGGCACAACCGGCGCAGTACTCCTCGGCGAAGGCGCGGCGGCATTTCATCACCCTCAGCTATGACTGGCAGTACACACATCCGCTGGCGTTCGCAAAGCATCCGCTCGAAGAACTGCTCGGCATGCCGGTGAGCGAAGTACACCTCGAGACCTTTCAATACCGGACGGCCGACGGTCGAACGCTCGTGAATGTCCTGGAGTTCCGCCATCCCGGCAACGGCGTCGGCGCGACGGTGTATCCGTTCGGATCGAGCGCTGGGGCGACGCTCGCGCTGCGCGGCAGCATCGAACAATTGCCGGACATCAGGCTCGCGTTCAGCGGTCCTGCGCCGGCGCCGGTGCACGCGCTGACGAACGGCCGCGCGCTCGACGCTGCGATCGGCGTCGACATGAGCGATCGCGCGCCGGGATGGGGGCTGGGCAGCCACGCATTCTTCTTCGGCGGCGTAGGGCACGCGCAGACGGATCAAATGGACGGCACGCGGTACTTCGTCGAGGGGGGTGGCGGTCTCACGAGCGGACCGCTCGGCGTGGATCTGTCGGTGAAATTCGCGGTGAATCGCTTCGACACGCCTGTGGCCCATCGCTTCTACACGATTCCCGTCAGCGTGCGCGGCACGGTGTCGTTCTGATATGGATGTCGCGAACTGGCTGGCCCGCGCGTCCGAAGATGCCGAGGCGCGAGGACTTCCACAACTGAAGACGCTGCTCGAAACGCTCGCGCGCTCGACGCAGGCGTTGCGCGACGCCGACGCGGAGTTCGGCCATCCGGCGGCGCCTTCATCCGAGCCTGCCGACACCAATGGTGATTCCCGCTAGCCTCGTCGAGGCCGCCCAGCGCATCGAAGGGCGAGAGATCTCGCCGGTGGAGCTCACCAACGCCTGCCTCGAGCGGATCGCGGCCCGGAACGACGCGCTGCACGCCTTCATCACCGTGCTCGCCGATCAGGCGCTCGCGGAAGCGAAGCGCGCCGAAAAGGAGATCGCAAACGGCAAGTACCGGGGAGCGCTGCACGGCATTCCCGTTTCCATCAAAGATCTCATCGACGTCGCAGGTGTGCCGACGACCTGCGGCTCGGCGGTTCCGGCGCGGCGGGCTCTTTACGATGCGCCCGTTGTCGCGAACCTGCGCCGCGCCGGCGCAATCATCATCGGCAAGACGAACCTTCACGAGTTTGCGTTTGGCACGACCAGCGACGAAACAGCTTTCGGCCCCGTGCGGCATCCGCTGGATCCCGCGCGATCACCCGGTGGCTCGAGCGGCGGAGCCGCAGTGGCGATCGTCGAAGGCATGTGCCTCGGGTCGCTCGGCACCGACACGGGCGGATCGATTCGCATTCCATCCGCGGCCTGCGGCATCACGGGACTCAAGCCAACCGTCGGGGAGATTTCGTGCGATGAAGTCGTCCCGCTGAGCACGACGCTGGATCACGTCGGCCCGATGGCACGCACGGTGGACGATGCCGCGCTGCTCTATGCGGCGATGCGAGAGGGCAAGGTCGACGCTTCGGATCGGCCGGTTGCGCCGGACTGTGCGCTCTGGCTCAGCGTCCCGGCCCCGTACTTCCTCGACAAGCTCGATGCGGACGTGCGGAGACTATTCGGCGACGCGCGCGCGGCGCTCGAACGCGCGGGACACGGCATTCAGGACGTGGCGATCGCGCACGCGGAACGTACGGCCGACGTGTACCTGCATATCGTGCTGCCGGAGGCGGCGTGGTATCACGCGCCGCTGCTCGCCGTTCATGCGCAGCGATACTCACCCGGCGTGAGGCTGCGGCTCGAGATGGGCGGCTACATCCTGGCGGAGGACTACGCGCGGGCCATGCACGCGCGCACCGTGCTGCGACGGGCCGTCGATCGCGCGCTGGAAGGCGTCGATGCGTTGATGTTGCCGGCGCTGGCGATCGCCGGGCCGCCGATTGGAGCGGCATCGGTGGGCGTGGAGGGCGGCATGGAACCGGTGCGCGGGATCATGCTGCGCCTGACACAGCTCTTCAACATCACCGGGCACCCGGCGATCGCGATTCCGTGCGGCCGCGGACGCGACGGTCTGCCCCGGGGGCTGCAGCTCGTCGGGCATCGCGGCGGAACGGAGCGGCTGCTCGCCGTTGCGGCCGCGATCGAGCGTCAGATGATCGGCGGCGCAGGATCGGTCGGGGGCGGCGTCGGATGAATGTCCGGGCGGTCGTCACCCTGCGGCTTTCCCGGTGGAATGGGCCGATTCACATCGATCGGGCTGTTCACGACGTCAGGCGGCTTCGGCACGTCAGGTTCGGGCGGTTGTTCAATCATATTGTGCCGTTTTGCAACATGCGCGCCGCCCCGAGGTCAGCCGCTCTTTGCCGTCTCGATTTTTCAGAAATAATGGAAAATTGACATCTGACCCCAAGACCCCCAGGACAAGTGCCCGAAGCTCAGCCAGAGCTCGACCCCATGCGACTTACGCGCCGCTCCTCGTCGGCTGTCAGGCCGGCGCACGGTCGCTGCAGGCGGCCGACCTGCTCGCTTCCGTCTGCTATCGGAACGCGCTTCAGAAGAAGCCTGACGAAGGACGCTGACGCGTGATCGCTCGCACCTTTCATCGCTGGGAACGCAAGCTCGCCTCCACGGCCAACAGAACCGTCCGGCCGTTCGAGTGGGGGTTCGAGTGGCTCGCGGATCAGCACATCGCACACGAAGATCCGTCGACGGCATTTCAGTCGTGGGGAGAAAGGACCGTCGCGGACAGCGTGCCGTTCTATACCGTCATTCCCGCGGACGACTACGCGCTGGACGACGACCGCCTCACGTTTACGAGCGCGATCCAGACGCCGCACGAACGCAACAACACGGTCGTCGCGCGGTACTTTCCGGACACCACCGCTCGGGGCCGCCGCCGCGCCGTGCTCGTGCTGCCGCAGTGGAATTCAGATGCGGACGGCCACGTCGGTCTGTGCCGGCTGCTGAATCGATTCGGGATCAGCGCGCTTCGATTGAGTCTTCCGTATCACGATGCGCGCATGCCCGCGGAACTGACGCGAGCAGACTACATCGTGAGCGCAAATATCGGACGGACGGCGCAGGTCTGCCGGCAGGCCGTGCTCGACGCGCGGCGCGCAATCGCATGGCTGAAGTTACAGGGCTACCAGTCGATCGGCATTCTGGGCACGAGCCTCGGCTCGTGCCTCGCGATGCTGACCACGGCGCACGAGCCGCTGATCCAAGCCGCGGCACTGAATCACATCTCGCCGTACTTCGCGGATGTGGTCTGGCATGGCCTCTCGACCGCGCACGTCCGCGAGAGCCTCGACGATCGCGTCACGCTCGACGCCCTGCGTCGAATGTGGCTGCCGATCAGCCCGCTGCCATTTGTCGACCGCGTGCGCGGCCGGAGCATCCTTCTTGTCTACGCCTTGTACGATCTGACGTTCCCGGTTGACCTGTCGAAGATGCTCGTCAGAGAGTTCCGGTCCCGCGCGATCGAGCATCAGCTCACGATCCTGCCGTGCGGGCACTACAGCACGGGTGTAACGCCGTTCAAGTGGATCGATGGGATTTCGCTCTGCAGATTCCTGAGCAGAAGCTTGCAGTAGGCAGGAGGCGGTCAGCAGTGTGCCTGAGGCCGGGTCTAAAGAGCCGGCCTAGGACTGCCCCTGTTTACAGATATTTCATGATTCCCTGGAGCGCGTTGTAGAGGACGCCGGCAAGCGCCTTCACCAGCGGTGACACCTCGCCCTGCGCGACGGCGGTCGCAACGGTGACCGGCTGCGTCATGATCAGCCAGATCGTCGCGGCCGCCACCGCCGCCGCGAGAACCCCCACGACGCCGGCGAGGCTCAAGCTGAGGCGGGCGAAGCTCATTACGGAGGCAGTGTATACCGACGCTTCGAGTCTGTCAGTTGGACGCACGAGGCCTGAAACTGGTTCCTCGCCACAGAACAACACAGAAGGGCAGGAAGAACGCGCAAGCACATGCAGGTTGGGTTTTCGGTGTTTTTCAGTGTTTTTCCGTGTTCTTCTGTGGCCCTTTTCTCTGTTGTTCCGTGGCCGGGCTTCACGCCACCTGCAGCACAATCTTGCCGAACTGTCCTTTCTCTTCGAGTCGACGCTGGGCAACGGCTGCGCGCGCGAGCGGGAACACCTCGTCGATGACGGGCCGCACGCGTCCAGCGAAGAGGAGCGACGCGGCCTCGCGCAACTCGGCAAACGTGCCCATGTAGGACCCCAGCAGCGAGAGCTGGCGGGCGAACAGGTGACGGAGATCCATTGCGGCGCGGTGCCCGGTCGTCGCGCCGCAGGTGACGAGGCGTCCGCCGTTCGCCAGCGCGCGGACGCTCCGCTCCCACGTCGCTTCTCCAACGTGCTCGACGACGATGTCAGCGCCGCGGCCGCCGGTGACGCGCTTGATCTCTTTCGCGTAATCGCCCGTGTAGTGGTCGAACACGTCCTCGGCGCCGAGTGCGCGCGTGCGATCCATCTTGTCCGGCGCCGATGTCGCGAACACGCGCGCGCCGGACACGCGCGCGAGCTGGATGGCCGCCTGGCCGACGCCGCTCCCGCCCGCGAGCACGAGGACCGTGTCGTGCTCGCGCATGCCCGCGCGCGTCATGAGCATGTGCCACGCGGTGAGAAAGGTGAGCGGGAACGCAGCCGCGGTGATGAAGTCTACGTGTGCCGGAAACGGGATCAGATTCTCGATTGGGATCGAAATCATTTCGGCGTAACCACCATCGGACTGGAGACCGAGGACGTCGTACCGGACGCAGTGATTGTCACGCCCCGATCGGCATGGCGTGCACTCGCCGCAGCGGACGCCGGGCTGCAGCATCACTTTCGTGCCTGGCGGGACCGATGCGTCGCTGACCGACGCCACTTCACCGGCGACGTCGCTTCCCGAGATGTGCGGCAAGGGCAGCGTCACGCGCTCGATGCCACGCCGCTCCCACAAGTCCAGGTGATTCAGCGCACACGCGCGCACGTGAACAATCGCGCGTCCGGAGGCAGGCTGCGGATCCGGCGCATCCTCGTATCGGAGGACATCGGGGTCACCATGTTGGTGGAAGCGAACTGCCTTCACGATTCAACACTGATGCCGGGTCTGAAGACCCGGCCTACGGCGCGAGCTCAGGGTGCCGGATCTGAAGACCCGGCGTACGGCGTGAGCCACGGGCCTGCATGAGGCGTGAGCCATGAGCCAGTTCTTCATCCCACCGCGACTTCGGATGCATCTCCGAGCTCTAACGCGGCGAGTGATGGGGAAAGCTTTTCGCGATCTCCCACGATGACCGTGATCAGGCGAGACGGATCGATGTGTGCCTCGGCAGCGCGCGTAATCGCCGCTTCATCGAGCGCGAGCATCTTGGGCACGAACGTCGTGAAATAGTCGTCCGGGAGATCGTACAACGCGAGTTGCGCGGCCGCGCGCGCGATGTGATCCGCGGTCTCGAAGTTGCGTGGATACCCGCGCGTGAGCGCGGCGCGTCCGAGCTCGAGCTCCTCGCGCGTGACGGGGCGATCGGTGCGAATCGCGCGCATCTCGGCCAGCGCCTCCCGCACCGCATCCGCCGTCGCTTCCGATTGCACGCTCGCTTGCAGCACGAACGGGCCCGGAGCGCGGCGGAACTCGAATGCCGTCCGCGCGCCGTAGGTATAGCCCTTCTCCTCCCGCAGGTTCATGTTGATGCGGCTGACGAACTGGCCGCCGAGCACCATGTTGAGGACGAGCGCCGCGTGGTAGTCCGGCGTCCGGCGCGCGAGCGCCACGTGACCTATCCTGAGTTCGGATTGCGCGGCCGCAGAGCGGTGCACGATCGCCAGGCGGTTGGTCGGCGGCGCCGGCGCCGTGAATGTTTCAGGATCCGGTGGCGCATCGCCGTCCGCGGGCGGCTGCCATCCACCGAAGGCCCGTTCGGCCGCGGTCGCCAGCGCATCGTGCGATGCATCGCCGACGGCAATCAACGTCGAGCGCGTGGGGCTGAACGTGCGGCGGTGGAAGCCGGCGATCTCGCGCACGGTCATCGCGCGCAGCGATCCTTCGGATCCGATCGGCAGGTGACCGTACGGATGATTGCGATAAAGGAGCTGCGCGAATACGCGGTCGGCGAGGGCCGGCGGCATATCGCGAAGCTGCAGCAGTCGGTGCAGCCGCAAATCGCGCACGCGATCGAACTCCCGCTGCTCGAACCGCGGGCGCATAACCATGTCGGCGACGAGCTCCAGCCCCTTGTCGAGAGACCGCTCGAGGGTGGTGAGGCCGATGACGGTGGCGTCGTGGCCGACGTCGGTGTCGAGCTGCGCCCCAATCCGGCCCAGCGCTTCGTGGACATCCAGGGCGGATCGATCGCCGCACCCCTCGTCGAGCATGTCGGCCGTGATGGCCGCAAGACCTGGACGATCCTGCGGATCGGCGGCCGCGCCGGCCGGCACCAGGAGCAGCGCGCTCACGAGCGGCACCTGCCGATGCTCGACCGTGCAAATGCGCAGACCCGAAGCGAGCGTGCGACGGCGGATCTCGGGAAACGTAAACGGCTTCTCGCGTCCGCGCGACGGCAGCCTCGTACGATCCGCCCGCCTCACGATACGCCCACCGGCTGAGAGGCGTCGAGCGCGAGCGCCAGACGGCCCCGCGGTACGACGCTCAAGACGACGCGCCGATTGCCGACGAGATAGCGTGCGGCTTCCTGGCGTAAAACCTCCGCAGACGCACCGCGGTAGCGCTGCAGATCGCGTTCGAAGAAGCCGGGGTCGCCGAGAAACGTGTTGTACGCGTTCAACTGATCGGACTTGCCGCCGAAGCCGCCGACGGTCTGCAGCCGGAAGATGAAGTGTGCTTCCGCTTGCGCGAGACAGCGTTCGAGCTCGGCCTCCGTTGGTCCCTTCTCGACGAGCGCGGCAATCTCGCGCATGATCGCGCGGTCCACTTCCCCGAGCGTCCGGCCGGGGGCGGCCGTGGCGACCACCTGAAAGAAGCTGCCAAGCTCGCGCGAATTCTGAGACGCCGCTACCTCGGTCGCAATGCGCTGCTCGTACACGAGCGCGCGATAGAGCCGCGACGTCTTTCCATTGGCGAGCAAGTCGCCGACCAGGTCGAGCTCCGCATCACCCTCCGAGAAGAGCGCCGGGGAATGCCAGGCCATATAGAGCCGCGGAAGCTCGACCCGATCTTCGAGCACGAGCCGAATCTCGTCGGCGGCCGACGCGGGCCTGGTCACCCGCACGGGACCAGGAGGGGGCGCGCCGGGTATTTCGGAGAAATAGATATCCGCGAGCGCGAGCGCCGTGCTCACGTCGATGTCTCCCGCGAGCGCAAGCGATGCGTTTCCCGGGTGATAGTACATTTGAAAGAACGCGCGCACGTCCTCGAGGCGCGCCGCATGAAGATCAGCGGCGGCGCCAATCGTGAGCCAGTGATAAGGATGATCTTCGGGATAAAGCGCCGAGACGATAGCCATCCCCGCGAGACCGTACGGCCGGTTCTCGTAATTCTGACGGCGCTCGTTCAGCACCACGTCACGCTGGTTCTCGAACTTGGCGTCGGTCAGCGCGGGCAGCAGGTAGCCCATGCGATCCGATTCCATCCACAGCGCGAGCTCGAGCGCGTTGGTTGGCACGACCTCCCAATAGTTCGTGCGATCCGCATTCGTCGAGCCGTTCAACGACGCTCCCGCTTCCTGTAGTGGATGAAAATAACCCTTGTCGTAATGCTGGGAGCCTTCGAACATCAGGTGCTCGAACAGATGCGCGAAGCCCGTCCGACCCGGTACTTCATTCTTCGAGCCGACGTGATACCAGACATTCACCGCGACGATCGGAACGCCATGATCCTCGTGGACCAGCACGTCGAGGCCGTTCGCGAGCGTGTGCTTCGTGAAGGGAATGTTCACCAGGCCACCAGTGCGCGCTCGCGTCGCAGATCAGCGCCGCCGCGCAGACGTCCGGTCGCGGAATCGATCCCGGCCGCGACCACGCCCGTGGAGATGCCGTTGGCCGGCCGCATCCGCAGCACGTGTCCCCGCGCGCCAAGGTCGGCCAGCACAGACGGGGGCAGCGTCGCCTCCGCTTCGAGCACGCCGGGAAGCGCTTGGTGATCCTCGAACGAGCTGACGGGGTGCAGCGAGTTGACGCGCGGCGCTTCGATGGCTGCCTGCACGTCCATCCCGAAGTCGATGATGTTCAGCAGGACAAGCAGGATCTGCTGGTCCTGGCTGTCGCCGCCGGGCGTTCCGATCGCGAGGAACGGACGGCCATCCTTCAACACGATCGTGGGCGTCAGCGTCGTGCGCGGGCGCTTCCCGCCCGCGAGCACGTTGGGGCTGGCCGCATCGAGGTTGAACGCCTGCATGCGGTTGCTCATCGGCACACCGGTGCGGCCGGCGACGAACGCGCCGCCGAGCAGCCACCCGGAGCTTGGCGTAGCGGAGAACAGGTTGCCCTGTGCATCGGCCACCTGCACCGACGTCGTGTCGCCGTATTCCTTCGCGCGACTCGACCTTGCGGCAGTCGCGTGCCCATCCGCGATCGCCTGCGGCAATTCCGCGGTGCCGCGAATCGGATCCCCGGGGCGCTGCTCCAGGCTCGCGCGGCGCGCGTCGATCAGCGCACGCCGCATCGCGGCATAAGGCTCCGACAGCAACATCTGGCCGGGAACGCGCGCGAAATCCGGATCGCCGTAATACCGATCCCGATCCGCGTACGCGAGCTTGATTGCTTCGACGGTGGTGTGCAGGGCATCTGCCGACCCCTGTCCCATCGCGCGCAGATCGAAGCCCTCGAGAATCCGGAACGTCTGCAGCAGTGCGGGCCCCTGCGTCCAGAAACCTGCCTTGTAGATCGTGTAACCGCGATACGGCGCAACGGCGGGCTCCTCCACACGACCGTGATAGGACACCAGATCGTCCTCGGTCATCACGCCGCCCGCTTCCCGCACAGCGGAAGTCATCTCGCGGGCAATCGGCCCTTTGTAGAACACGTCGCGGCCGGCGTCGATTGCCGACTCGCGAGTGGCGCCGCGTGCAAGCGCGTCTTTCTCTCCAGCGGCGATCGCACGCAGCGTGGCCGCAAGATTCGGCTGGCGGAACATCTCGCCGGTCGGGATGATGCGGCCATCGGGATAATACGTGGTCTTCGACCACGCGTAGATCTCGGTCGTGGCACGCTCCGTCTCCAGATAGTGGTGCAGGAACTCGTACATCGGAAAGCCGTCGGCGAGCTCGATTGCGTGTGCGAGCACGTCCGACAACGACTTCGTGCCGTACTTTGCGAGCGCGATCGAGGCTGAATCGACGGCGGCCGGAATGGTCGCGCCAAGCGGGCCGTTCCCGGGAATCACAGTCTTGCCGCCGAACAGCTGCGGTGTTGCCGCGCGCGGCGCGGGCCCTTGCCCGTTGATGACCCGCACCTGGCGATCCCGCGCGGAGTAGATGATGATCGGCGCCTCTCCGCCGAGACCGAAGTGAGAGATTTCGACAACTGCCGCGGCAAAGATCGACGCGACCCCGGCATCGACCGCATTGCCGCCCGCGGCGAGCAATCGGGCCCCCGCGTCTACGGTGAACGTGCGTCCGGCCGCCACCACGCCGTGCGTCGCGCGGATCTCAGAGCGGACGGTGCGAGTCGAGGCGGGCTGGTCAGCGGCGAGCGCCGCGCCGCCGAGCGCGAACGCCGTCGTCGCTCGCAGGCACGACTGAATGATCACAGTTGAATCCTATCGGCAATCTCGCCGATCGTAAACGGCAAATGCCCCGCCGGATGCTGGTGCTGATTGCCCTGGCCGAGTTTCTCGGGATGACGCTGTGGTTTTCCGCCACTGCCGCCGCCCCAGCCGTCGCCGCGGAGTTCGCAATGGGAGTATCCGTGCGTGCGTGGCTGACGATGGCGGTGCAGGCAGGGTTCGTCGGCGGCACGCTGCTCACGGCCGTGACGAACGCGGCGGATGCGATCGCGGCGCGACGGCTCTTCGCGGCGGGTTGCGTCATCGGCGCGATCACGAACGCGGGTGTCGCGCTGGCGCCCTCGGCTGCCGTCATCATCGCGTTGCGGTTCTGCACGGGCGCCGCGCTCGCGTGGGTCTATCCGCCTGGGATGAAGATCGCCGCAGGCTGGTTTCTCGAGCGTCGCGGCACGGCGCTCGGCTTCATCGTCGGCGCCGTCGGCGTGGGCTCGGCGTTTCCACACTTGCTCGCATGGCTCGGCGCGGGTCTGCCATGGCGCGGGATCGTGACCGCCTCGTCGGCCCTGGCCGTCGGCGGCGCCGTGATTATCACGCTCGCGGTACGGGATGGTCCGCACGTCAGCGCATCAGCCCCGTTCGATCGTCATGCGCTTCGAATGGTGCTGCAGAACCGCGGCGTCCGCCTCGCGACGTTCGGCTATCTCGGTCACATGTGGGAGCTCTATGCGATGTGGACCTGGATTGCAGCATTTGCTTCGACGTCGCTCAGCAGAGGTGCTTCGACGTCGCTCAGTGCGCGCGCCGCAACGGGCACTGGTTCGCTCGTCGCCTTCATCGCCATTGCCAGCGGCTCCGTTGGATGCGTGCTCGCGGGCCGCTGGGCCGACCAATGGGGCAAGGCACGCGTGGCCGCGGCTGCGATGCTCGCGAGCGCGACGTGTGCGGCGTTGTCGCCGCTGGCGTTCGGCGCGCCGTTTTCGGCATTGCTCATCCTGGTGATCGTCTGGGGCTTCACCATCGTCGCCGACTCGGCGCAGTTCTCCGCGCTCGTGGCGGAACACAGCCCGCGCACCCACGTCGGCACGGCGCTGACGCTTCAGACATGCGCGGGGTTTCTGTTGACGATGATTAGCATGCGACTCGTGACACAGATCAGCGCGGCGGCGGGATGGAAGTGGGCGTTCGTGTTTCTGGTGCCAGGTCCTGTGCTCGGCGCACTTGCGATGAAGCGCCTCGCGAGTCAGCTACCAGCGCCCAGCCTTCAGCTGCCAGCTTCGCGGGAAGTTCAAAGAAAACCCCGATAGCTCTCAGCTAATAGGCTACCAGCTGACAGCTGATGGCTATCTGACCGGCAACAGCGGTATTGCCGTCTTCTGCCTGAAGCTGGAAATCGACAGCTGCGCGGCGAGCTGCGATGCAGCGGCGCGGAAGGCCGCGGCGGCCGGCGACTTCGGCTCGCCGACGACGATCGGTACACCGGTATCGCCACCGATCCGAATCGGTTCATAGATAGGGATGCGTCCAAGAAACGGCACGCGCGTCTCCGTCGCGAGCATTTCTCCTCCGCCCTTGCCGAAGATGTCGCTCTCGGCATGGCAGGAGGGGCACATGAAGTGGCTCATGTTCTCGATGAGGCCCAGGGGCGGCACGTTCAGCTTTTCGTACATCTTGATCGCGCGCCGCGTGTCCGCCAGCGAAACCGTTTGCGGCGTCGTCACCACGACGGCGCCCGCGACCGGTACGCTCTGGCTCAGGCTGAGGGCGATGTCCCCCGTGCCGGGAGGCAGATCGACGATCAGGTAGTCGATGTCCTTCCACGCCACTTCGCGGAAGAACTGCTGGATGACGCCGTGCAACATCGGCCCGCGCCAGATCACCGGCGCGTCATCCTGCGTGAGAAACCCCATCGACACGAGCTGGATGCCGTACTGCTCCGCGGGGACGATCTTCTGCCCGTCGGTCGTGAGCTGCGTGCTGATGCCGAGCATGATCGGGACATTCGGCCCGTAGACATCGCCGTCGATCATCGCAACGCGCGCCCCCGCCTGGCTCAGCGCAATCGCAAGGTTGACCGAGACCGTGGTCTTGCCGACGCCCCCCTTGCCCGCGCCGACAGCGATGATGTTGCGCACGCCCGCCACAGGCTGCTTGTTCCAGTCGGGCCCGAGGTTCTGCCGCACCTGCGCCGTCATCGTGACGTCCACGGAGGTCACCTCTGGCAGCCGCGACACGATCTCGCGCGCCTGGTCGCGCATCTGATCCTTGACCGGGCACGCGTGAGTCGTCAGCTCAATCGTAAAGGCAACCGCCCCATCGTCGATGCGGAGGTTCTTGATGAATTTCAGCGAGACGATATCGCGGTGGAGGTCAGGGTCCTTCACGGCCCGCAAGGCGTCGAGAACTGCGGCTTCAGAAATCACAAAATCACCAAATCTTCCGTCTTGAAGGCGGGAGCCACAAGATTCATGGAGGAGGCCACAGGGAAATCCGATCGGCGGCAATCTGGCCGACGATCGGCAGCTTGAATTCCTCGCCCTGGTACGCCTTGAACATCAGCACCAGCCACAGGATGGCCGAGCCCGGAATGATGAACAGCACACCGATCAGGAACCCGAGCAGGGGAATCGCGTTCAGCAGCAGCCAACAGAGCGTAATCGCGCCGAACGCGAGCGCGGACTGCATTGCGTGGAATCGAACGAACCTGTCTTTCTTCTCGACGACGAGAAATACGGCGCCCGTCACGAAGCCGAAGAGATAACTCAAGGCCGCGGCGACATTCGCGTCGAGTCCGGTTGACGTCTTCTCGCTGTGCAGCGGCAACATGGGCCTCATGCGGCTGCGCGCGTCTCGAACAGCGCGCGCGCATCGTTGTGCAACAGAACCCAGAAGGCATAAATCGCGAGCGCCGTTCCGAACGGCAGCACGAACAGGTTCAGCACCGCGAGCACGAGCGTCACGATACGCGCCGGCGCGCGATGCTGCTGCAGTGCCCGACCCGCCCACGCATTCGCCCATCCGCTCGCGCCCAGGGCTCCGGCGAACATCACGAACAGCGCCGCGGTGAAGACCGCCGTCCATGGATCGCCGGGCGAAGTGCGCGCAATCGCGGCCGCTCCCGCCGCGAGCAACAACAGCGAGCCGCCGAGCAGCAAACCCATCGCGCCCCAGGCCAGCTGGAGCATCCCGAGCAAGTTGACGTGAGAACGCATGGAAGACGCTGCAGCCTCGATTGGCCGCGTCTACTAGTCTATCGAACGATGATGCGGGCGTCGATGATGGTGTCGGGAATGCCGGGAGCAGCCAGGCGGAAGCGCACGCGCGTGCCGTCATGCACGCGGGCCGGAATGCGCAAACGAACCTGGTGACGCGCGGGCATGTCGCCGCAGCCGCCACAGACGGCGCACCAGTCGCTCCACACTTCGCCGCGACCGCCGCAGTGCGCGCACGTCCGCCGGATCGGGAGCGCAATCGGCACTGTCGCGCCCCAGAACGCCTCCTGTGGCGTTACAAAAACGTCAGGCACTCGACGCGCCTGTTGATCGCCGAAAAACGCGTGGCGCATGCGATCGAGCACTGTGCTCACGGAAGGAAAATCGATGGCCACTTCATCCGCCAGGCAGTCCACGACACATCCCGCCACTTCTTCACCCGAAATGTCCGGGTGATAGCGGCGCGTCAGCTGCCGGTGGGCGCGCTTGATTTCATCCGCGCCTGCATCCGGCGACACGCCGAGGACGTCGTAGTAATCCCTCATGGTCGGGCGGACGATCCGTCGACGGATCGTGCTGCAGCAACGATGCCGCAGCGATCACGGCAAGTCAATGGTAGTTTGTGCGTTATGAAAGAATGTCCGATGTGCGGCGAGACCATGCGCCTGGTGACGCGTGATCAGGCCGATCGCGTGCCAGGTACGGGGCAGACCACCACGCGCGAGGTGCGCGAATGGATCTGCCCTGAATGCGATTACTGGGAAGAAGCCGAGAACACCGAAGAATGATGCAACCGAAATGCCTGAGGACGTGAGACGGGACGGACCTGGAGGGTCAGCGCGCGCCGAGCGTCAGCAGCATCTCCTTGCGCAGCGCCAGATCAAAATCCTCGAAGTTCAGCGCCGTCTCGCACTCGTCGCACAGGACCTCGATCACCGCGGGACGGCCTTCCTCATTCACTTCCACGCGCGCATCGTCCAGCCGGACGACATGCATCTGCAGGGTCTTGACCAGAAAATTCCGGTCATTCCCGCAGTTCGGACAGGTCAACGCCATCGAAACGCACTCCTCACGGCCCGGGGGGGCCAATCAAACCCTCGAATTGTACGGAATGGCTTAGGCATACGCAATCAAGATCTTCGGAGGATTGGCACTTGGATGCGAACGCGCCAGACACTCCTGACATCCGCAGCGAGGCCCACGGCCCCCACTGGGTAGCCTGGATCGCAGATGCGAACGGAAAACCCGAGAACTCGATTGTGCTGGTAGCGCCGACGCGAGAAGAAGCCGAGGAGCGAGCGAGACGGTGGGCCGCCGAACGCCTCGCGCGGTGATGCGCGAGCGCGCTATTCGTCGGCGTCCTCCTCCTCGAACTCCGCGGGATCACCAAGCCGCAGAATCTGCCCGGACGTGTGTCCGGCGAGGATGCAATGCGGTCCTTTCGCTTCGAGCGAGACGACCGCGACGTCCCAGGGACGGGCACGGTAGGCCGCCGCCACACAGCCGCACGGCAGCCCCTCGAGCGCTTCGAGCTCGAAGATAGTGCCTGTCGGCCTGACGGAGCTGCTGAGCGATCCCGATGGGACTGCCATACCGTTACCTCCCGCTCGCCCTGCCGCTCGTGCGGTGGGCGCTGCCGGCGTCTCTGCAATCCTAACGCCAGCTATCCGGTTAGACAGGCAAGCGGAGTCGTTGGTTCCCAGCCCCAGAAAAATCCATGAAAAACAGACATTTGCGGGAAATGGACGCGGAAAAGGAACATTCCTTTGGCGGTGACCGCTCAGGGCTACAGCAGACCGGGATACGTGACTCGACCGTTGTTAAGTCTCCCGAAGTCGCTCAGGCGATGAAGCTTAGGGTCGGCGGCATTCAGGATGTGATGCACCGGAACATCCCGCGCGAAAAGTGCGTCCGCAAGTAACTGGCGATGACACTGCCACCACACCGCCTCAGCGCACATGACCGTCGTCCGGGCAGTCGCGGCGAAGGCGAGCAGTGCCTCCACACCTGCAAAAAATTCCGCGCTTTGCATGTGATCTGCGTAACCGCGAAAGCCGGAATGACGCCAACCGGTGTTGACGGAATCGGGGCGAGGTTTCCGCAATCCAACCGAGCGCCGGAAAGTGACGATAGACGATCCCGTGAGCGCCCAGGTAGGTCTCGAGCGCGCCGCCATTCGACTGCGGGTGACGCCGCGATTTCGGGATGGTTCTTATATCCGCGACCTGGCGGACTTCATGCGCCTCAAGGAGTGTTAAAAACCGCTCCGCCGGATGAATCGAGTGGCCGATCGTATAAATCCCTGGCGCGTCCCCGGTCACGGACCGAATCCCATTGGATAAATGAGGCGTCCGTTCACAGATGCTTCGGGGAACAATCCCTGCGCCGCGCGCACATAGACGTTCAGTTGCGCTTGATGGCTCGGGCGCGGCCGGCCCGTCTTGAACTCGAGGACTGTCAACGATCCGTCAGCGTGCCGGATGAGGCAGTCAATAGTGCCGCGCATCACCTGATCGGGGGTCTCAGGCAAGACGATCGAGAACGGCACTTCGTGCAGGCGCTCGCCGCCCAGGAGCCGCGCGACCTCCGGCTGCTGGTTCATCGAGGTCCACACGTCAATCGCGCGACGCTCAACGGTGTCGACATCCATCAGTGATGCTCGGTCCTCGGGCGTGACAAGCGAGTCCGCAAACGCGACGAGCTCTTCGACCGGTGCGGTTGCCCCCAGCGCTCCGCCGAATTGAAACAAGCGGTGCACGAGGGTACCGACAAACGCATCCTCCGGATCGGCGCCGGCGCCCCAGTCCGTTTCTGAATCGCACGTCTCGAGCCAGCTCGTCACGCTCACGCGCGCGGTCCCTCGATCATCGGGCATGGCCGCGAAGTTGTCATCGAGCTGACGCGGTTCGCCGGCCGACGCCGGCTGCACTCGCACATCGCTCGCCGGTGGAGGGCAAATTCTGAACGCGAATGTGCGCCCCTGCCCGGAGCTTGTCGAAGGGGCTGACTCCGGGGTCCATTCGAGCGGCTCGAGCGCATCCGCTGACGGTGACGCGCAGGCTCGGGCGAACAGCGCCTTCACCGATTCGGGCAGCACCTCCGCAAGGCTGCCGCGTCCGGGCGCAAGCCGGCCGTCCTTCAATACGGATGCGAGATACAGCCGGTCGCGCGCGCGCGTGAGCGCGACGTAGAGCAGCCGCTTCGTCTCTTCGCGTTCCCGCGCCTTTTCATCCTCATCGGTTGCCGACACGAACGGACCGACCGACACGTCATCTCCGCTCACACGCACGGGCTTGGGCGGACCACTGGCGCCTTTCGCGAGATTCACGACGAATACTACCGGGTACTCGAGGCCCTTTGACGCGTGGACCGTCATGAGGTTTACCGCGTTGAGCGCTTCGATCACCGCGTTCGATTCATCTCCGGCCGTGAGCGCATCGAGATGATCCGCGATGCGCGCCAGCGTCGCATAGCCGCGGTTCTGGATGCGTCGCACCAGCGCACGCATCTTCTTCAGGTTCTCCCACGCCTGCTGGCGGCGAGGGCCGCGGAGCTCATACGCGTAGGCGACGTCGGGCAGAATCGATTCGATGAGATCCGCAGGGGGCACGCGATCGACCTTTGCGAGCCAGCCAGGCACGTGCGCTCGCGCCTGCTCGAGCGCGCGGCGGTCATCGTCGAGGAGCGCAGGAAGCGCCGATGGCGGCTCGGGATCGATGAGTGCCGCGGCGAGCCGCGGGGCCAGGACGCTGAGCGCGGCGTCGGACAGGCGCACGAATCGCGAACGCAGCACGGCTGCGGCCCGAAGATCCGACGAAGGATTCGCGAGGTAGCGTATCAACGCCGACATGTCCTTGATCTCGTCCGCGTCGAAGAAACCAAGACCCTTGTAAACGTACGTTGGAATTCCGCGCGCTTCGAGCGCGGCCTCGAACTCCCGATGGCTCGCGCGCGAGCGGAAGAGAATCGCGATATCTCCGGGCTTCACGTCGCGCGCGAGGCCGGACTGTTTGTCGCGGACGGTCTCTTCGCGCAGCACGCGCGCGATCTCGTCAGCAACCGCGTCGGCGCAGAGGGTCGAATCCCCGGCGAACGCGAGGCCCAGCATCGGCCCGCGCGGATCCCGGACAGCATCGACCGGGAAGCGGTCGGCCTCGTCGTACTTGAAGTCATCGGCGCGCTGGGCGCCGCGCCCCATCTCCGTAAACACCTCGTTGACGAACGACAGCAGTTGCGGCACCGCGCGAAAACTTCGCGTGATCGATCGCCGTCCGCTGGATCCCGGACGCAGCCCTTCGATGAAGCGGCCCGCTTCCTGGAGAACGGCAACCTCCGCGTCACGGAAGCGATAAATCGACTGTTTGCGGTCGCCTACGATGAAGATGGACGGGTTCGACGCGAGCCCGAGTCCTTCGCCCCATGCCTTGACGAGCAGGGAGACGAGCTCCCACTGTTTGCGGCTGGTGTCCTGGAATTCGTCGACGAGCACGTGGTGATAGCGCCCCTCGAGGCGGTAGCGGCTCTGCGAAAATTCGTCCATCCGCCCGAGCAAATCGACGGCTCGCTCGAGGACGTCGGAAAAGTCGAGGACCGATCGCTCGTTCAACGCGATGCGATATTGCGCGAGCGCGATCGAGAACATCCGCCGGATACCGCGCGCGAGCACCGTGTTGAGGTCGCGGCTGAACGCGCGCGCGAGATTCTCAATCGGCTCGCCGAGCTGCAGCGCCGCGGCGCGGTGACGCTTCCCTAGGTCCGGGGACGGATAGTCGCCGTTCGTGTACGGATGAATTCGATCGCTGCTGCGCCGCTTGCCGTCATTCTTGAGGAAGTGCGCCGACACCCGGTCGATCAGCCCGCGCACGGCGGCATCGTCGGCGTTCCGGAACGTCTCGAGCCGTCGAAGATCGCGCGCGAGCAGCTGGTAGCGCGGATGGTCGAGCGGTCCCTCGGCGATGAATCGCTCGAAGCCACCGGGTAGTTGGTAAAAGAGATCGATCAAGCCGTCAACGGCGCGCCGGCAGATGGCGGCGGCGGTCAAATCCGCGGGACCGCGCGCCAGGAAGCGATCCAGCACGTCCCCTGCGACGAGCCGTCGATCGAGCAGCGAGGCGAGCCCTTCGCGCGTGCGGGAGATGCCGAGCTGGGCGAGCACCAGCGCGAAATCCGGTTCGCGCTTCGCGAGCCCCACGAAGATTGCGAGCGACTTATCGAGCGCCTGCTCGACCAGACGCGGCACTTCGGTCTCGTCCGCCATTGTGAACCCGGGGTCGAGATCCGCTTCGAGCGGAAACTCGCGGAGCAGCGACAGGCAGAAGGCGTCGATCGTGCTGATCTGGATGTCGGCCAGACGATCGCGCAACGCGATCCAGCGTGCGCGATCGAACGTGTTGAGCTCGGCCGCGCGCCGCAGGTCGCGCAGGATCCGTTCGCGCATCTCGGCCGCCGCTTTGCGCGTGAAGGTGATCGCGAGAATGTTGGCGGGATCGACGCCGCGCATCAGGAGGTTCACGTAACGCGTGACGAGCACGGTGGTCTTGCCTGTGCCCGCCGACGCCTCGAGCACCACGTTGTGCGCGGGGTCCTGCGCGAAGATTCGCGCATCCGCGTCGGCGTCCGGCTCCACGCTGACGCTGCCGAAAAGCGACAACTGGTCACTCATCGCCGACGTAATCCTTGCGGCAGACGGTCGGGTACGCGCACCAGTTGCAGAGGTACGGTTCGTCGGGACGCACCGGGAATTCGCCCCGCTCGATACTCTCGACCGCGGCAACGAGCCTGGCCTGCCCATCCGCAAGCGCCGCCGCGATTTCCTCTTCGTTCCTCCCCAGCGGCGAGAACGGCTGCTTCTCGCGAAACGCGACATAGCCGGCGCGCGAAACGGTCCATTCGCGGTTGTGCCGTCCTTTCAATGCGTGCTGGGCGCACGCGCCGTAGACGGGCAACTGCAGCGATCGATCGCGATTCGGCGCCCGTCCGAGCTTGTAGTCGATGATCCGCAGCGTGCTGTCCTGCAAGAGGTCGATACGATCCGCTTTCGAGCGCAGATGGATGGAGCGGGGGCCGTCAGGACCCGTGAAGGCGAACACGCCTTCGAGCTCGTACTCGAGCAGCCGCTCGAGGACGGGGACGCCTTGCTCGACCTCGAACGCAAAGGCGCGCTCCGCAAGCCCCGGCGCCGCGGCCGACCCGAGCAACAGCGTCCGTTCGAGCGCGCGGTCCCCTTCGGGGAGATTCTCGAGGTGCGTTTCCGCGACCTGTCGGAACAGCTCGACGGCCTCGCCAAGGTTGGCCGTCGTGATCGCGCCGCTGCCGCACGCCTGCCATTCCGTGAAAAACTCGCAGAACACCTCGTGCACGAACTGTCCCCGTTCCTGCGGTGTCATCCACGATTCCTCTTCGCGCTCCTCCGGCAATCGCAGCACATATGCGGCGTAATAACGGAACGGACACGCGAGATACCGCTCGACGTGGCTCACGGCGTAGGATATGGGGGCGCGCGATCCTGCGGCGCCGCGGAATCGTTCCTCGTCGAACGTTCGAGCCACACGCAGCGTCAGCCACTCACGCGACGAGCCGTCGACCGCGTCGAACGCCACGGGCTCGATTGCGAGCGCTTCATGCGCGAAGGCCCGCGTGAATCTCGGCGCGGGCGCCTGCTCGATCGGCAGACCCACGGCATCGATGTCGTCGAGCAGCGGCGACGCTGAGACGAGCGCGTCGTCTTCGAGCGTGAACGTCGAGAGCGACACGCGACGCTTTGGAAGGCGCAGCAGATCCTGGAACTGCGCGCGCCCCGCCGTCACACGGTCCTGCTCGGCGGGCCATCCGAGCTGCGACAGCAACGATTGTGGATAAAAGATGCTGCGCGTCGCGCGCTCGGGCCAGTCCGCTTCGCTGAGTCCGACGATGCGGATCTCGTCGAGGTCGGCGTAGGCGGCGGCACGGGCATCGAGCAGCACGAGCCCCGTTGCGCCCGTTCGCGGCGAGAACGTCTGTCCTTCGATCCACCGGCGGACCGCACCCGCCAGCTCGGCAATCGAGAGCGGCTCGGCATCGTACGCCTTGTGCGCGTCGCGGAGCATTTCGAGCGCGGCGAGCACCGCGCCCCGCGCGCGCATGTGACGCGCGCGCCACGCATCCGTTGCACGGGGTAAGCGTTCGTGTGCCGTGATGAAGCCGAGGATGCCCGCGATCTGTTCTGGCGCGCTGGCCGCTGTCGACACGCTGGTCAATGCATCGGCAACCGCCGCCGCCGCGGCGAGTGCTGATGCGTACCCCGTTCGCGCGCCGGAGCCGGCTTCTGACGACAACTCCGCCAGCCGCTCGGCGCCGCCGAGGTACTTCCGATCGACGAGAAACCGGTCGAGCGCGGCGATCTCGCTCGCTGCGACCGCGTGCGACGCGTGCCCGAAGGCGAAGTGCGGCGATCGCAGCAGCTCGATCAGCGACCCACGCGTGAAGTTCGCCGCGATCACCGCGAAAATCAGGTCGACGGCGGCGGCAAAGGGTTCCGCGGCGAGCGGCATCGAATCGAGTGCCTGGTAAGGGATACGCGCGTCCGAAAACACCTGTCGGGCGAGATAGAGGTAAGGGAGCGGTCGTTGAAAGACAATCGCCGTGCGATCGAGCGGCGTGGCGCGCCGCGGCTCGCTCTTGATCGCTCGCGCGAACTCGGCCAGCTCTTCTTCGCGATCGCGACACACGAACGCTCGGGCGTCGCTTGGGGGACTGGCCTCGCCAAAGCTTGCGGAAGATGCGACGCGAGCGGAGGCGGGCACAACCAAAATCGTCGGTGCCGCGGGCCCTTCGGCGCGCACCTCTTCAATGCCAGGCATCAAATCGTGGAGGCGCTGGTGGTACCCGGATTCCAGGACCGATTCGGTCGCGATCACGTCGATCGATTCGAGGCCCGGCAGGCGCGCGAGCAGATCGAAATCCGCGGTCCACAAGCCGCGGCGATCCGCTGCCTGGTCGCCGACCGTCACGATCACCTGGCGGAACACGGCGCGTGCGCCCGGTGACGGTTGCAGCGCCCGGAGGCGCAGGGCGTGCTCGTCGAGCCGGCCCGTCGCGGCGATTGCCGCTTCGAACCGCGTGAACGCAGATGCGAGAAAGACCGTTTGCTCGAGCAGCCGCGCCGCGCCGCGATCGTGATCCGCGCTGGGCGCGAGCGCTGCGACGAGGAGCCGCTCGAAGTCCGAGACCGTCTTATGGCGCCGGCGCAGCTCGTCGTACAGCGCGAGTATCTCGACAATCAATCCGGGCCGCAATTGAAACGGCGGCTCGGCGCCAGCCGCACTCGCGTCGCGGGCGGCGCGGCGCAACAGCACTTCACGGGCAAATCCAGAGAGCAATGCCGGCACATCGGGCATCCGTTCACGCATTCGCACGTAGAACTGATCTCTGGTCGAGAGCTCGGGCAGCACCACAGCGATCGCACCTGAATCGGCGCTCGCGAACACGCCGCCGGATCCGAGTGCAAGGTTCTCAATCGTCCGCCGCAGTTCTTCCGCCGCGCCGCGCGTCGGCACAATGACCGCGCAGTCGCGCACGGCATCGATCGTCCGGGGAAGAGCACGCACGATGGCACGCTGGAAGGCTTGTAGATCCGGAACCCGGACGAGCCGGGTACTGCGCGGGGTGATCACTTCAGTTCAGGGGCCTTGGTCAGTCTCTGGAGCTCGTCGGACGCGCGTTCGATCAACATGATTGCGCCGGCCGCGGCTGATGCCGCTTCCCACGCCGTCGGCATCTCGCCCGACGCGACGGCGCGCTGCCGCGCCGAGACCGCGCGCGAGGTGAGCTGCGCGGCGCTCGTCAACAATCCCTGGATTGTCTCACCTTCGACCGGAGGAGTCACGGCGGAGAGCTGCCGCGACGCGTCGGCGGTGCGATCGGTGAGGCGTTGCAGCATCACCCGTGACGTCGCCTCGAACTGCCGAATCCGCTCCAGCGACGATCGACCGCGCCTGAGCGTCGCGAGCGGCTCCGAGATGAGGCGCGAGTAGCCGCGCAACAAGTCGAGCCGGCCTTCCCACTGATCACGCGCGAGCCGCAGCCGCCGCGCCGAGTCGAGCCGTGCATCGAGCGAGGCGAGCAGGGACGCGATCGCTTGAGGACGGCGATTACCCAGCCGCTGATCGTCCTGCAGCACGCGCGACAGGAGGCGCGCGACGCCGCGAACGTCGGCGTCGCGCGCACGCCGATCGGCCGTCCGCAGCACGTCGCGCGACAGCGTCGCATAGTCTCGGTCGGTGCGCTCCTCTCCCGCAATCGCCGCGCTCACACGCGCGCGCAGCGACCCCGACCATGTCGCCTCGGGGCCGACAGTGGACAGTGTGGCCGCGACGGCGCGCAGCAGCGAGAGCCGCTCGCTGGGCTCGGCGAGCGTCGCGGCGCGCAATCCCTGTTCGAGGCTCTCGGGCAGCGTCGGCGGCCCCATCAGAGGCATCGAGGGGGGCACCGCCATGTTCGCGACGAGCGCGAGATCGACATTCGCCGCGCCTGACGCCGCTCGCGTTTCCGCGATCACGTCGTCGAACATGCCGGCGAGCTGCGCCACATCTGAGGCGCGATAGCCGTAATGCTCCGCCACCCAGCGCGTGACGTTCTGTCGCGCTTCGCCCGCCATCGCGATCTTCGTCGCGGAATCGCGCGTGACGGCTATGTCGGAGAGGGCGCGCGCAACCGCCGACGCGAGCAGCGCGTAATCATCAGGACCGCGCGTGACAGCGTAGTGCGCCGCGCGGGCGGATTCCGCATACGCATCGGTGCGTTCCCAGTCGACGACCGAGGCGGGGATCGTGAGCAGCTGGATATTCGGCGCCGAAGAGGATCCACCCATCGGAACCGACAACACCACGCGATCGGCCACGCGCGCGTAGTCGCCGTAACTCACGAGCGTCGTGCCGTCCTGCAGAAAAATGCGGTACAGCGTCACGTTCGCCGAAGATTGCGCGTCCGCGTGAGACGCGCACACGACGATCATCAGCGAGGCGAAGGCCGAGCGCACCGCGGCTGTGGAAAACATGTGGATGAGCGGTGGAAAGCTTGTGGACATTCTGACATGCTGCGGATTTTTTTTCGCGCATTGTTCCGTTTTGCCGAAGCACGCTGCATGTGGGTGCGCCTTCGCGGATTCTTTCGCTTGCGTCTCGGTGACGGGACGCAGAAAATGCTCGCCGGGTTTGCCACCCACTTCATCGTTTTCGCTTTCGATCGCGTCGCATGCCGCTCACCGTTCATCGCTTCGAAGAAACCATCAATGGCCGCGAGTACCATATCGAAGTGTCGCTGGTGGACCGCGATCAATGGCGTGCGCAGATCGCGCGCGTGCCTGGTGGTTCTCGCGCGCTGATGCCGTTTTACGGGCGAACGCCCGACGAGGCCGCACATCAGCTGAGCCGCTGGCTCAGCCTTGCGCATGGCCGTCCCATCCCTCAGGTATAGTGGCCGCGCCATGGGCGCCAGAGAAAGACAGGCCACGGAAGAACACGCCACAGAAGAACACAGAAAAACACAGACGAGACAGGGAACGAATTTGCCGTGTAGTTCTGTGTCTTTCTTTGTTTATTTCTGTGTTTTTCTGTGTGTTCTTCTGTGGCCGCTCTTCCTTCTGACGTTCCTGCTGAGCCCTTGGTCCGTCCATGCGGCGGTCCAGACGCGTCCGCAGCCGGCCACGGCACCGGAGATGCCGCGAGTGCGGCTGATCGCGACGGGCGGAACGATCTCAAACAAGGTGGGAGGCCGTCTCACTGCTGCCGAGCTCGTCACGCTGGTCCCCGACGTGACGCGCTGGGCCAAGCCGGAAACAGAACAGTTCGCGAACCAGTCGAGCAGCGAGCTGACGCTCGATCAGTGGCTCGCGCTGTCCAAGCGGATCAACGCACTGCTCGATGACGATCGCGGGCTGGCCGGCATTGTCGTCACCAGCGGAACCGACACGCTCGAGGAACTTGCGTATTTTCTCGATTTGTCCGTCCGATCCGATCGACCGGTCGTCGTCGTCGGCTCGATGCGCAACCCGAGCACGCTGGGCTATGAAGGCGCCGCCAACCTGCAGGAAGCCTTTCGCGTCGCGGCAACGCCTGTCGCGCGCGGCCGCGGCGTGCTGGTCGTCTTGAACGACGAGATCAATGCGGCGCGCGAGGTGACGAAGACCGACGCCTTGCGCCTGAACACGTTCCAGTCGCGCGGCTACGGCATTCTCGGCGTCGTTGACGCCGACCGTGTCGTCTTCTACCGCGACGTCGTGAAGCGGCACAGCATCAAGAGCGAACTCGATCTTACGACCGTCTCCGCGCTGCCTCGCGTCGACATCGTGATGGTCTATCAAGGCGCGCCCGGAGATTTGATCAAGGCGGCCGTCGACCGGGGAGCCAAGGGCATCGTGATGGCAGCCGCCGGCGCCGGCGCCACGAGCGGCACACAGGACGAGGGTATCGCCTATGCGACCGGTAAAGGCGTCTTTGTCGTCATCACCACGCGTACGGGCAGCGGCCGGATTGCGGCGCGCCTGCGCACGCCGGGTGCGCCGGGCGCCACCGCGTCATCGCGGAGATCTGAATACCAGATCGCGGGCGAAGACCTCGCTCCTCTCAAGGCGCGCATCCTGCTGATGCTCGCGCTCACGAAGACGCAGGATCCCACCGACATTCAGCGCATGTTCATCGAGTACTAAGTGGAGCCTTCGAGCACCCAGCCGGCGACCCAAGTACCGCGCCGTTTCGGGATCGTGCAGGCCACTGCCCTGAACATGAACAACATGATCGGGATCGGGCCGTTCATCACGATCCCGTTGTTGTTGACGGCGCTCGGTGGACCGCAGGCGATGATCGGCTGGCTCGCCGCACTCGTGATTGTCGTCTGCGACGGCATGGTGTGGAGCGAACTCGGCGCCGCGATGCCGGGTCCGGGCGGATCGTTCGGCTATTTGCGCGAGGCATTCGGACCCCAACGTCTGGGTCGGTTGATGGCGTTCCTCTTCGTGTGGCAGTTCATCCTGAGCGGACCGCTCGAGATCGCGTCCGGCTACATCGGCTTCGCGCAGTATCTCGGCTACATCTGGCACGGCCTGTCTGCGCGCACGGTGTTCCTCGTCGCGGCAGCCGTCGGCATCCTGAATATCGCGCTGCTGTATCGACGCATCCATTCGATCGCCACAATCACCGTGAGCCTCTGGGTCGGCACACTGGCGACGACGATCGCCGTGATCGTCACGGGCATGGCACATTTCGATTCGCGCGTCGCGTTCGATTTCCCGCCGCACGCGTTCGACATGTCATTAGGGTTTCTGTTCGGACTTGGCACCGCGTCGCGCATTGGCGTTTACGACTACCTCGGCTACTACGATGTCTGCTACATCGGCGACGAGGTGGAGAATCCCGGCAGGGTGATCCCGCGGTCGATTCTGATGAGCACCGTGGCGGTCGCGGTGATCTACATCGGCATCAATCTCTCGATCATCGGCGTTGTGCCGTGGCGCAGCTTCGTTCCCGCTGATGTGCACCCGGAGTCGAATTTCATCGTGTCGATTTTCATGGAGAAGATCTACGGCTCCGGCGTCGCGACGATGTTCACGCTGATGATCCTGTGGACCGCATTCGGATCCGTGTTCGCGTTGTTGCTCGGATACTCGCGCATTCCGTATGCCGCCGCCCGTGACGGATACTTCTTCAGGGCGTTCGGCCAGCTCCATCCGACGAAGGGCTTTCCGCACGTGTCGTTGCTGGTGCTTGGCGTCATTTCGATCCTGGCGTCTCTCTTCGCGCTCGGGATCGTGATCGACGCGCTGATCGCGACGCGCATTCTCGTACAGTTCATCGGCCAGGTCGCCGGCGTGATGCGCCTGCGGCGGACGCGTCCTGATATGCCGCGCCCGTATCGGATCTGGCTCTATCCCGTGCCGGCCCTCGTCGCGCTGGTCGGCTGGGTCTTCGTCTTCATCACAACGGACGTGCGCGTCATCGGCTTCGGTCTCGGCATCCTGGCGCTCGGCGTCGTGTGCTTCCTCGTCTGGTCGCGCCGGCTGCGGCAGTGGCCCTTCGCGGCCGCGCGGGCGTAGCGGCTACTTCGGCGCATAGAACGGAAACAATCGCTTGATCTCCTCGGCGTTTGGCCGACGGCCGTACTCCGAAATCTCGAACGCCTCCGCGTACTGCACAGCGTCCCCGCGCTCCGCGCCATACATCTCACGCAGCTTCGCGCGGTACTGGGTCGCCGTCGAGGCGAATCGCTTCCTGAACCCCTCGCGCACGTCATTCGTCCGCTTCGTCTTTGCAGCTTCGTCGGACGGCACCAGCTGCGGTCCGCCATTCGCTCCGCCCTCGTAAAACTGCGATGGCATCGCTTCGGTCGCGGCCAGCTTCTTCTCCACCACCCCGTCGATCGCCACGACGATATCGGCCTGAAATGGATTGGGCTTCGTGAAGTCATCCTCGTAGGAGAGGAACACGGGGTTGCGGTCGAGATTTGGTGTATCAGGGCAGAAGAACGGCACCGTCACCATGTAGGAGGCGTCCTGCACGAGCTGACCAACGGCCCGGTGATCCGGGTGATAGTCGTTCGGACGATGGGCGAGCACGATGTCCGCCTTCCATTCGCGAATCAGGCGTGTGATCGTGCGCCGGTTCGCGAGCGTCGGCTCCAGTTCGCCATCGTGCAGGTCGAGGACCTGCGTGGTGATGCCAAGAATCTTCGCGGTTTCCTGGACTTCGGCCGTGCGCCGCCGCGCCAGCGGCCCGCCCGCTTCCCTCCAGTGGCCGATATCTCCATTGGTGACGGACACGAACTTCACGTGATGTCCGGCCGCCGCCCACATCGCCGCCGTGCCGGCGACGCGCAGTTCGTTGTCGTCGGGGTGCGCGCCGAACGCAATGATGCGCAGCTTGCCGTCCTGCGCGGTCGCGGGAGCGACGCTGGCAACCAACCCGGCCATCGAAACCGCTGCTATGACGCTGAGTGTTCTGAGCATGGTCTCTCCTTCACCGCACTTCACTGTCGCAGATGGGTTTTCCGGTCGTGTGAGTCCTGCGGCAGTTCGCCGCGCATTCTACTGGAACGCCGGTCGCCTGACAGCGCACCCGTCCGGGTTACACTGTGCTTTGCCCTCCGGTGGCGCGGTTTTGAGTTCGTCCGTGTTCCGCCGCATTCTCTTCGCGCTGCTCGCAGCCTCGCTGTGTGTTCCTCCCGCGATGGCGAGGCAGTCGCAGTCTGCCCACCCGGGCGTGCCCGTAGTCCAGGCCATTCGTGCGACGACGGCTGTGTCGATTGACGGGCGGCTCGACGACGAGGTCTGGCTACGTGCGCCGGCCGCCACCGAATTCACGCAGCGCGATCCCGAGGAGGGGAAGCCGGTCACCGAACGGACCGAGCTTCGCATTGCATTCGATGCCGCGGCGTTGTACGTCGGCGTGCGGCTCTACGATCGGGAGCCATCACGAATCGCCCGCCAGTTATCGCGGCGCGATCTCGACGCGGAGGCCGACAGTTTCACGTTGTTCCTCGATCCTCATCACGACCATCTGACGGGCGCGGCGTTCACCGTCACCGCCGCGGGCGTGCAGGGAGACTCCACTATCTACAACGACTCGTGGCAGGACAACGCGTGGGATGCCGTATGGGAATCGGCGGTGAAGATCGATGAAAGTGGATGGACGCTCGAAATGCGCCTCCCCTACTCGCAGCTTCGCTTTCCGGCGGCGGCGCATCACACCTTCGGCATCAACGCGATGCGATACATCCAGCGCAAAGGAGAGCGCTCGTGGCTGGTGCACGTGCCCAAGACGGAGAGTGGCCTGGCATCGCGCATGGGTCATCTGGAGGGGCTCGAAGGGATTTCGCCGCACCGGAGCGTGGAGGTGCTGCCATATGCGGTGAGTCGCGCGGAATTCGTGGCGCCACCCGGGCCCAACGATCCATTCAATGACGGCTCGCGGATGTTCGCCGGCGCGGGCGTCGATTTGAAGTACCGGCTGAGCAGCAATCTGTCGCTCGACGGCACGATCAATCCGGACTTCGGGCAAGTGGAGGTGGATCCGGCGGTCGTCAACCTCACCGCGTTCGAAACGTTCTTCGAGGAGAAGCGCCCGTTCTTCATCGAGGGCGCGAACATCTTCAGCAACTTCGGCCATGGCGGCGCCAACAACTTCTGGGGCTTCAACCGATCGGAGCCAATGCTGTTCTACTCGCGGCGCATCGGGCGCGCGCCACAAGGCAGGGCCGACGGGGACTTCGTCGATCAGCCGTCCTCGTCGACGATTCTTGGTGCGGCGAAGCTCACGGGCAAGACACGAAACGGCTGGAGCCTCGGCTTTCTGGAGGCGGTGACCGGACGGGAGCAGGCGCAGACGGTGACCAACGCGTTCCACGGCGAAACCGAGGTGGAACCGTTGACCAATTACTTCGTCGGACGCGTCCAGCGCGAGATCGGTCGCCGCGCCTCCGTAGGATTGCTGGCGACCGCGGTGAACCGCGACCTGCACACGCCGGCGCTCCACAACCTCGTGCCTGGCCAGGCGTACGTCGCCGGCACCGATGCGCATTACTTCCTCGACAGCAAGCGCGACTGGGTCGTCACCGGCAGCATCGCGGGCAGTTACCTGACCGGCAGCCAACCCGCCGTCTCGCGTCTGCAGCAGGCAGCGCAGCGGTACTATCAGCGTCCGGACGCACCACATCTTCATTTTGATCCGAGCGCCACGGCGCTCGGGGGCTGGACCGGCAGCGTCAACGTGAATCGCAACAGCGGCGTTCACGGCCTGAATGCGGCGCTCTGGAGTGTGAGTCCCGGGTTCGAATCAGGAGATGCGGGATTCAACTTCAACAGCGATCGCGCCGGCGCGCACGTGGTCTACCAGTGGCACAATCCGAAGGTGAATCGATTCTCGCGTGACCGTTTCCTTGCGGTCGCGAAATTTTACACGTGGAACTTCGCGCGGGAGCGGCAGAGCGACGGCCTTTTCCTGTTGGGGAACATCCAGTTCAAGAACTATTGGACGCTGTTCGGCGATGCGCTCTTCTTCCGGCCGGTGCAGGACGATCGGTTGACCCGGGGCGGACCATCCATGGCCTCGCCATCGACGCGCGGTGCATTCATGGGCCTGCAGAGTGACGGGCGGAAGCGCCTGTCCGTCGGGGCGAACGGCAACACGTTCACGAGCGACGCGGGGTTCACCTACAGTGGGAGCGTCAGCGTCCGCTACAGGCCCGCCGCTTCTCTCGAGATCTCCAGCGGACCAACCTTCAATCGCACCCACCAGCTGGCGCAGTACGTCGGCACGTTCGTCGATCCGGCGGCGACGTCAACGTTCGGCTCACGCTACGTCTTCGGGACAATCGACCAGAAAGAGTTCGGCCTGCAGACGCGCGTGAACGTCGTGCTCTCGCCCAGAATGTCGATCCAGTTCTACATGCAGCCGCTCGTGTCGGTCGCCGACTACCGCGAGTTCAAGGAACTCGCGCGTCCGCGCACGTTCGACTTCGTCCGCTACGGTATCGATCGCGGCGACCTGTCGTACGAACCGACCGCGCGGATCTACACCATCGAGCCAGGAGACGGGGGCGATGCCTTCCACTTCGGCGATCCCAACTTCAACTTCAAATCGCTGCGCGTGAATGGCATCTTCCGCTGGGAATGGAAGCGGGGCTCCGCGATGTACCTGGTGTGGACGGAACAGCGCCGGGACTCGGCGAACCCCGGACAGTTCGTATTCCACCGCGACCTCGCCGGCGTCTTCGGCGCACCGGGTGATGACGTCATCCTCTTCAAGATCGCTTACTGGTTCCAACGATGACAATCGCCCATCCCTGATCCCTGATCCGCAATCACTAATCGTCGATCGCGAATCCTCATCCTTCATTCTCGATGGTTGATTGGAGATCGAGGATGAAGGATTCGCGATGAGGGATCCCGGATCAGGGATCAGGGATTGACGATTCACTCGCTCGCGAGCGCGAGGACCGGATCGATCTTCGTCACCCGGCGCGCCGGCAGAATGCTCGCGATGAGGCTGGCAAGCGCCAGCGTCGCGATCACGGCGGCGAACACGAGCCGGTCGCGCGGATCCACGTGATACAGGACCGGTTGGAGAGCGCCGGACGCGAGGAGCGCGAGCGCCAACCCGAGGAACAGACCAATCGTCAGCTGCAGCATGCTCTTGCGCATGACCAGCAGCACGAGCTGAACTCCCGGCGCCCCGAGCGCCGATCGCACGCCCATCTCGCGCGTCCGCTGCGTCACCGCGAAGGACATGACCCCGTAGAGTCCCGCCGCCGCGAGGAAGAGCGCACAGAAGCCGAACGTCATGAAGAAGCTGCCGAATACCGTGTAGAACCACGTCTGTCGATCGATTACCCACCGCATGGTGTGGATCTCGTAGATGGCCAGGTCGCCATCGAGCGATGACACGGCCGAGCGCACGAGCGATGTCAGCGCGCCGGGCTCGCCCCGCGTGCGGACGGCGACGCGGACGCCGTTCGCTACATCGCTCTGCGCGATCGGAATGTAGTAGCCAACCGGGCTCGCGTTGTTGTTCCCGATGCCTTCCATGAGGAGATCGGGCACCACGCCGACGATGGTGAGCCACGGCTCTTTTGACTCGGGGCGGATGCGCTTGAACTGGTGCCCGGTCGGATCGATGTTCGCAAAGTGCGCGCGCGCGAACGACTCGTTGACGATCGCGACGGGCTGGCTTGTCGCGACGTCCGCCGCCGTGAATTCCCGTCCGCTGACGAGCGGCGTCTGAAAGGTTTCGAAGTAACCGGCCGTCACGATCCCCTCGCGCGCCGCGGGATAGTCGATCGCGTGCGGGTACGCCTTGCCCTCGATCTGCACGGTGATCAGCCCGTTGCCCGCCGCCGGCAAGCCGTCCGACAGCGCCGTGGCTTCGATCCCGGGGACGGCCCGCAGCCGCGGCAGCAGCTGTTCGAAGAATCTGATGCTCGCGGCGGAGTCTGGATACTTGCCGCGCGGCAAATCCACGCGCGCGGTCAAGACGTTTTCAATCGCGAACGGCATTTTGACGTTCTTCAGCTCGACGACGCTCTTGATCATCAGGCCCGCGGCAATCAGCAAGCCACACGACACTGCCAGCTCCGCGACAACCAGTGCGCTGCTGAACTTGCCCAGGCTCGCACTCGTGGAAGAGCGGCTGTCGTCCTTGAGGGCCGCGCCGGCGCTCACCCGCGCCGCATGCATCGCAGGCAATGCACCCGCGCACAAGCTGGCGAGCACAATCACGCCGAGCACGAACAGCATCACGCGATAATCGAGCTCGAAGGTGATCCAGAATGGCGGCGGGTTCACGGACAGCGCCCGCGTGAACCAGCGCATGCCGAAGACGCTCAGCACGATCCCGATGCTGCCACCGAGGACGGCAAGGACGAGCACTTCCGTCAGGTGCTGCCGCACGACCCGATGGCGCCGGGCGCCGAGCGCCATGCGCACGGCAACCTCCCGCCTCCGCAACGACGCCCGGGCGACGAGCAGGTTCGATACGTTAACGCACGCGATGAGCAGCACGCCGATGCCGGCGCCGAGCATCGTATACAGCAACGCGTAAATTTCCGGACCGAGAATGGTTTCCGTATACGGCATCACGTTGGCGCCGACACCGCGATTGGTTGCGGGGTATTCCGTTTCGAGCTGCGATGCGATCGTCGTGACCTGCGCCCGGGCCTGGGAGAGGCTGACGTCCGGCTTCAGCCGTGCGATGACCAGGTAGCTTGGCCCCTTGCCTCGTTGCGTGGCGAGCGGATCGATCGAAAGCGGTGTCCAGAGCGACTCGCGAATGGGAAACGCGAACCGCTCGGGCATGACGCCAATCACCGTGCGCCGCACGCCATTGGCGCGAATGGTCGCACCGATGATGGACGGGGATCGCCCGTATCGATCGCGCCACAGCTCGTACCCCAGGAGAATCACGGCTTCGGCGCCCGGCCGATCGTCGCCGTCGCGAAACCCGCGGCCCAACATGGGCTGGACACTCAAAGTCTCGAAGGCCGCCACCGAGAGCTGGCCGCTGCTGAACCGCTCGGGCCTTCCTTCCTCCGTCGACAGATTGATGGGCGCAAACCCGTACGCGCCGAATCGCTCGAACACCGTCTGCCGCGCCTGCCAAACCGCGAGATCGTGCACGCTGATCGGCTGCCGCGGCTGCTGTTGCGAAGGGTTCGTCGCGACGAGGGCCACGAGGCGATCCGCGCCCGGAAACGGGAGCCCCTTGAAAAGGCCGCCGTTCACGACGCAAAAAACCGTCGTGCTCAGCCCGATCCCGAGTCCGAGCGTCAGGACCGCCACAATCGACAGCGTCGGATACTTGACGAGCATCCGAAGGCCGGAGCGGATATCTGTCAGCAGCTGATGCACGTCACTAAAGACGAATTCGGCGGCCGCCCGGTTCTCATTGGCGGTTCGTTGCGACCATGGCTGCTTTGACATATCCTCCGGCGATCATCGTCGTCGAGAGATTCTCAATGAACAATCGCGCGTTGCTCATCCTGTTCGTCGTCAGCCTCGCCGGTGGCTGCAGCGGCAAGCCACAGCCCTCCTCGACCGAGCGCGGAGCCTCGAGGCCACCGGCAGCGTCGACGACGCCGGCCACGCGCATCGGGCCCGGCGACTGGATCGCCTACAACGGTTCGCTCGCCGGCGATCGCTACTCGCCGCTCGAGCAGATCACCCCGTCCAACGTGACCGGGCTGCGCCAGGTGTGCGCATTCGATACGGCCGACACCGTCAGCTTTCAGAGTGGCATCGTCGCCGTGGGCGGCGTGCTCTACTTCACCGCATTCAACAACACGTACGCGATCGACGCGACGACGTGCCGGCAGAAGTGGAAGCAGACGCGCGCCGAGCCTGAGACCTTTCTCGACGTGAATCGCGGCGTTGGCTATCTTGCGGGCAAGGTGTTCCGCGGCACCGGTGACGCGCACGTGCTGGCGCTCGATGCATCGAACGGCAGCGTGCTCTGGGACGTCGCGATCGGCGACGGGAAGAAAGGCGAGTCAGTGCCGATGGCGCCGATTGCCTGGAGCGGTCTCGTCTTCGTCGGCAACGCGGGCGGCGACAACTTCAATGTGTCGGGACGCATTTACGCGCTCGATGCGGCGACGGGCCGCACGGTCTGGCAGTTCAGCACGATTGCCGAATCCGGCCCCGAGCGCGCGACGTGGCGGGCGTCCGCCGGGAATCCTCCGGGAGGTGCAGCGACGTGGACGAGTTACGCGTTGGATGAAGCGAGCGGATTACTCTACGTCTCAACCGGCAATCCGGCTCCTGATTTCGTCGCGCAACTGCATCCCGGCGAAAACCTGTATTCCAACTCGGTGCTCGCGATCGACGCGAAGACCGGACGCCTCGCCGCCTACGTGCAGCCGATCAAGGGAGACTTCCACGACTGGGATATCTCGGCCGCGCCGGCGCTGATCACCACGAAAAGCGGGCGTCACTTCGTGGCGGCTGGCGCGAAGGACGGTTACGTTTATGGCATCGAGCGGACGACAACAACGCACCTGGGCGAGAGAGGTCCTGGCGGCACCACGCTGGTCGTGCGCTCCAAGGGCATCGCGACGACGCGTGCAAACGCGGAAACGCCAATCACCTCGGCGCGCACGACACGGTTCTGTCCGGGCACTCAGGGCGGCATCGAATGGAATGGACCGACCTTTCACCACGAGCTCGGCCTGGTGTACGTCAACGCGATCGACTGGTGCACGTCCGTGAAGCTGCAACGGCTCGATACGCTCAAAGGCACGCCGGGGTTGCCGTGGAGCGGCGTGGACGATCCTCAGAGCCCGTTCGGGAAAATGGACCCGACCGATCGCTGGAAGGGTTGGGTCACCGCCCTGGATCCGGAGAGCGGCGCGATCAAGTGGAAGGTGCAGACGCCGAAGCCGATGGTGGCCGGCATCACGGCAACCGCCGGCGGCATGGTGTTCACGGGCAATCTCGATGGCGATGTGCTCGCGTTCGACGCGCAGACGGGGAAAGCCGTGTGGCAGAGCGCTACGGGGAAAGCCGTCGGTGGGGGCGTCATTTCTTACGAGGTGGGCGGCAGGCAATTCGTTGCCGCGGCGGTGGGCTTGAATTCGAAGATCTGGCCGGTGACGGGTGGGTCCGCGCGCGTGGTCGTCTATGGACTACCCTAGAGCGGTTTACGACATTGCGTAGTGCAGCCCTTCAGGGCTGCATCAGCGCCCCCGGGGCAGGCCTAAAAGGCCTGCGCTACGAAGCGAGTGAGAAACGAGCATGACCAAGATTGAACCTTGGCCGGCGCTGCCGTACGACGCGTGGAAGGATACATATGCCACGCTGCACATGTGGATGCAGGTTGTGGGCAAGGTGGCGCTCGCTCTCGCGCCGCCGGTCAATCACTCGTGGGGCGTCGCCTTCCACATCACGCCGCGCGGGCTCTCGACGCATTCGCTGCCGCACGATCGCCGCTCGTTCACGATGGAGTTCGACTTCATCGATCATCGTCTCGTCGTGCGCACGTCAGATGGCGAGGAGCGCGCGCTGAAGCTCGAGCCGCGGACGGTCGCCGATTTCTACGGCGAGATGATGGCATTACTGAACGAGATGCGTCTTGAGGTGAAGATCTGGCCGGTAGCCGTCGAGATTCCGACGCCGATTCGCCTGGACACCGACGTCGACCATCATTCATACGATCCGGCCTTTGCGACGAAGGCGTGGCGCATCTTTGCCGACATCGAGCGCGTCTTCACCGACGCGCGCTGCTCGTTCGTCGGCAAGTGCAGTCCAGCGAATTTTTTCTGGGGCAGCTTCGATCTGGCCGTCACGCGCTTCTCGGGCCGGCTCGCGCCGCCGCGAGAGGGACCCGCATTCATGCGCGAGGCGTATTCGCACGAAGTGATCAGTCATGGCTTCTGGCCGGGCAGCGGGCCAGTCCTCGAGCCCTCGTTCTACGCGTACGCGGTCCCTGAGCCGGCGGGATTCAAGGAAGCGCAGGTGCGGCCGCGCGCCGCGTACTACCATCGCGAAATGGGGGAATTCATCCTTCCGTACGAGGCGGTACGGACCGCCGCGTCACCGGAGCAGGAGATCCTCGCGTTCATCGAGAGCACCTACGAGCGAGGCGCCACGCTCGCGAAGTGGGACCGTGCCGTGCTCGATCGCGCGTCCGCGACAGCGGGTCAATCTGCGCGGCATGCCGGTGCAACGTAACCCTCCCCGAGACTGTTCGCGCCGCGAATCCCGCAGCCGGCGCTCGGCGATCAGGTTCACAGCATTGTCGTACAGCCGGGACGGCATCGGCACGCGATCGTGTGATCTCCGACGGTGGCGTAATCGTAGGTCAGTTCCTCGCCTCTACAAATCAACCTGGACGCGCGAATCCAGATCGTCTTGTCGACGATCTCGAACCAGCAGTTCGGCGTGCAGGAGTGATTGATGAAACGTGCGATGTTGCCGCCGACGCCGGCATCGCGGCTCCAGGCGCGATTCACGCGAAAGACCCAGATGCAGCCTTCCTCCAGGTACCGCGCCTCGCGCCCGGCGGTTTCCGAGTTGCGCACGAGCTCTCCGGCGTAGTCGATGAGCCGCCTGTTCTTGTTGATCGATTCGGCGGCGAAGACGCCAAAGCCGTGAAGGCTGGAACGCTGCCTGATCAGCCTCGGCAAAGAAGAGTGCCGGCTGCTCAAATCTGAATCTTCGCGAAGGCGCGAGCGCCGAGCATCAGAAACACGCACGCAGTGACGGCGAGCACCGCGATGTCGGTGGCCATGCTGAAGTGCGCCGTCTCGATGAACGCGCCGCGCAGCCCGTCGATGCCGTAGGTGAGCGGATCGATCCGCGTGGCCACTGCCAGCGCCTTCGGCAGCCCCGTCAGCGGGAACAGGGCGCCCGACAGAAAGAAGATCGGCATGACGAGAAAGTTCATGATCAGCTGGAAGCCCTGCATGTTCTGCAGCTGCGAGCCGATCGCGGTGCCGAGCGCGGCGAACACGACGCTGATGAGAACCATGAACAACGCCACGAGCGGCAGCGTCGCGATGTGCGCCGGCCGGAAACCGGCAAAGAGGCAGACGATCAGCACCAGGAGGCCCTGCAGGATCGCCGTCGTCGCGCCGCCGAACGTTCGCCCGATCATGATGTGCAGGCGCGGAACGGGTGCGACGAGCGTCTCCTTGAGGAAGCCGAACTGGCGATCCCACAACAGGCCAATCCCCGAAAAGATCGACGCGAACAGGACCGACATGCCGATGACGCCCGGCGCGACGAATTGCAGGTAGCTGCCCTGGCCGGCCTTCTGAAACACCGGGCCGAGCCCGAACCCGAACGCGATCAGATAGAGCAGCGGCGAACCGAGCGACGCGAAGATCTGTGCGCGCGAGCGCGAGTATCGCTTGAGCTCCCGAAGCCAGAGAATGTAAATGGCGCTCACGGTCACCGCCTCCACATCTTCGCGACCTGCCGCATCTGGTCCGCAGCGTCGGCGCGTTCATCGCGAATTGTGTTTCCTGTGAGCGCGAGGAACGCGAGCTCCAGCGAATCGGTCCCGGTCTGTTCCTTCAACGCCTGCGCGCTGCCCTGCGCGACGATGCGGCCGTGATCGATGATCGCGATGCGGTGTGCCACGCGATCCGCTTCGTCCATGTAGTGGGTGGTCAGGAATACGGTCACCTGTTCGGTGGCGTTCAGATGCTTCACATGCGTCCAGAGCTGATTGCGGCTCTGCGGATCGAGGCCCAGCGTGGGCTCGTCGAGGAAGAGAATCTTGGGTGTGTGCAGCAGCCCGCGCGCAATTTCGAGGCGCCGCTTCATGCCGCCGGAGAACTGCTTCACCAACGTCTGACGGCGATCCCACAGCTCGAACAGCGTGAGCAGCTGCTGAGTGCGCTCCACGCGGGTGCGCCGCGGCACATGGTACAGCACGCCGTGCAGCTCCATATTCTCGTACGCCGTCAGCTCCGAGTCCAGGCTCGGATCCTGAAAGACGATGCCGAAGCGGCGCCGCACGTCATGCGGGTGCGTCCCGGGATCGAGGCCATCCAGCAGCATCGATCCGCTCGTGGGCCTGATGAGTGTCGTGAGCATCTGGATGGTCGTCGTTTTGCCGGCGCCATTCGGGCCGAGAAACGCGAAGATCTCGCCGGCGGCGATCTCGAACGACACGTCGTCGACCGCTTTCACGTCGCCGAAGGACTTGACCAGATGCTCAACACGGATCATGGACACAGATCGCCTCACCTCGTTGGGAGGCCAATGGTACCCGTTTCTCCCGATGAGCAACAGAGGTCGATCTAATGGGGACCCTGAGCTCGGGCGCCGAGCAGGGCTGTTGCCGGGCGACGCGGCGGCTGCAGTGCGTAATCCTTACGTAATGCGAGAAGCGTCGCGACAGTCAATTCAAGTCGCCGACGCGTGCTCTCCGCAAGAATCCGACGTGCGATAGCGGCATTCGACTTGCGGGCGCATGCGACTTCCTGCAGGAGGTCGCCATGCGTCGCACCTCGTCGCATTGTGTGCTCATTGCCATCGTCCTGTTCACCACGATCGACATCGACTCTCGTGCGCGTGTGGCGCCAAGCGAGGTCGGAAGCCCTATTACCTTCATCGAGAACCGTGGCCAGTGGAATGACCACATCCGCTTCATGTCACGAATCGGCACCGTTACCGCCGGGGTCGAGCAACGTACCCTGACGCTGCGAACGGATGCACGACCGGACGCGGCTGTCTCGCTGACGTTCGAAGGCGCATTCGACAATGTCACGGTCGCGGGAGAAGGCAAACAGCCCACCTACTACAACTTTTATCTTGGCGGCGATCCGGCCCGATGGCGCTCGACCGTGCCGGCATACGGCGGCGTCTCCTTTCACGATCTCTACAACCACGTCGATGCGATGCTGCAGGATCGAGGCGGACACCTCGAGTACGAACTGCGACTTGCTCCCGGCGCGGACCTCGACCGGATAATCATGCGCGCCGACGGCACGTCAGATCTCCACATCGACCGAGACGGTTCCCTCGTTCTCGACACATCGATCGCTCCGCTTCGACAGTCGCCGCCGCGAAGCTGGGTAGAGTTGCCGGACGGGCGTCGACGCGACGTGCCAAGCCGTTTCCGAAAGATCGACCGACAACGATACGGCTTCGAAGTCGACCGCTACGATCGGGCGCTGCCTCTGGTGATCGATCCCGGAATCGAGTGGTCGACGTTTCTCGGCGGTGCGGGCGCCGACTTCATCGGGCCCGCAGTCGTCGCGCGCGACGGGACCGGTGACGTCTTCGTCGGCGGCACGATGGCGTCGGCAGACTTCCCCGGGTTTTCGGATCCGTCGTTTGCGCCCGGTATTCAGACTCCCGCGTTCGTGGTACGACTCAACCCGGCCGGCTCCGTCCTCAAATACGCGACGTTCATCGGTGGATGGCACGCGCAGATCGTGCGGCGAGGGCTGACGGTGGATGCCGCGGGCAACGCGGTTCTCGTGGGACAGACCTTCTCGCCGGACTTTCCGACGACCGCATCTGCGTTCGACCGCGTCGGTCTGAACAAGGATGCATTCGTGGTTCGCCTCAATCCCACCGGCGGTCTGATCTTTTCGACGTTGCTTGGCGGATCCGGCGAAGACGATGCGAGCGCCGTCGCGTATGATCCCGCCGGCAACATCATCGTCGGCGGCACGACGGCGTCGCCGGACTTTCCGACGACGCCGACGGCCTTCGATCCGTCGTACAACACACCGAATGCTCCGGCTGATGGCGGCGCGGATGGCGACATGTTCATCGCGCGCCTCACGCCCGACGGAACGGCGCTGACCTACGGCACGTTTCTCGGCGGACCGCAGAGCGACGTGCTCGAAGATCTCGTCGTGGATTCGAACGGGTTCGTGACCGTGTGCGGTTGGGTGACTGGCAACAACGTTCAGGTGTTCGTGACCACGGCCGGTGCGTTCGATCGGACCTGGAACGGATCGCAGGACGCGGCTATCGCCCGTCTGAAACTCGACGGCGCCGGCGCCGGGGATCTCAAATACGCCACGCTCATCGGCGGCGCCAGCCAGGACAATCTCTGGGTCGCAGCCATCGATCCGACCAACCCTGAACTGGTCACCTTCGCGGGCCGAAGCTGGTCGAACAACTACCCTGTCACCGCAGGCGTCGTCCGTCCGACCAATCCGCCCTTCTCACAACTTTTTCCCGACGTCGAAGCGGGCATCATCACCCGCTTTCGCTTTCCCGCAGCCGGCGGCGGATCGCTCGTGTGGTCGACGTATCACCACGCCGATCGCATCACCGGACTGACCGTCACCAGCGCTGGCGAGCCGATCGTCGTCGGTCCGTCGGCGGCGTGGGACATGGTCACGACCCGCGGCGCGGTCGATCGTACCGCTGATGGATCGGGGGCGCCGGGCGCCGGATTCATCAGTCGGCTGGATGCCAGCGCGACGCAATACGCATATCAGTCGTTTTTCGGCGGCAGCGGCGGCGTGTCGGACAACATTCAAACGGTGCCGCAGGTCGCGTATGTCGCGGCGAACACCGTGATCGTCAGCGGCCAGACCACCTCGAATGACTTTCCGATTACGGCGGGTACGGTCGATCGCACATCGAGCAATGCGATCGGCGGCGGCGCATCGAATGAAGGATTCGTCATGAGAGTCGCGCTCGATCCGGACGCGAGCGGCGATCTCACGGCGGATCCACCGACGCTGGCGAGTCCCGCAGATGGTGCGGTCTTTCACAACGGACTCATCGGTCGTCTGGACTGGAACGGCGTGACCGATGTGTCCGGCGTCCATGCCTACGAGTTTCAGATATCCAATCGTTCTGATTTCCCGAAGGACTTCATCCTCTTCCGCGGCGCGATCCCGGCGACGACCGCCATCATTCCGCCAAGCGTCGGCTCGAGCGGAGGACTCGCCCAGATCACGTATTTCTGGCGCGTCCGCACCGTCGACAACGCGGGGAATCTGAGCGCCTGGTCGACCGTGCGCACCTTCACCGTGAGTCCCTCGACGGGACAACCCACGATCTCTTCGATCGATGTCGACTCCCCGACCGTCACGGGCGGTGCCCAGGCGACAGGCATGCTTCAGCTCTACGATCCGGCACCGGCAGGCGGCCTCGTCGCGAAGTTGACTGCCTACCACGATCGATCGCAAGGGCTCGACCGCACCCGCACACTGCCGGTGCCCGTCAGCATTCCGGATCTCGTGAACGTTCCGGCAGGCGCACTCTCCGCATCGTTCCCGATCGCAACGAGTGCCGTCTCGGATGTGATGGGCGTCAGCCTCGTCGCGACCATCAACGGCGTTGGCGCAACGGGAACGATCAGCGTGGCGCCCGCTGATGCCGGCGGTCCGGCGCCGATGGACGTCACTGTTCTGCCGGGCATCGTGACCGGCGGCACTTCGGCCACGGGCATGGTCACGCTCAATCAGGCCGCGCCGGCGGGCGGCACGGTCGTCGCGCTTGCCAGCACGCACCCGGCGGTCGCGAGCGTTCCGGCCAGCGTCACGGTGCCCGCCGGATCGCGCAGCGCGACCTTCTCCGTCACGACATCTGCCGTCACGACAGAAATGGACGTTCTGCTGTTCGCGAGAAGCGGAGGCACGACATGGAATCGCCCCTTCTATGTGCGCCCGCTGAATCATCTGCCGAAGCTCACATCGATGACGATCTCGCCGGGCGCCGTGACCGGCGGCAACAATTCGGGAGGCACCCTCACATTCAGCGGTCCGATCCCGGTCGGCACATGGCCCGCGCTGCCGGATGCGGTCGTGCGATTTTCGAGCAGCGATCCTGACGTCGCGGCGCTCTTTCCGGGCGACGATTACGTCGTCGCAGGCTCGACGCAGCACACATTCCGCATCTTTACGCGTGGTGTCCCGACGACGCGCAACGTGACGCTCACGGCATACTTCGATTCGACAGCGCTCAGCGGCGTGCTGACCGTCGGTGCCGTCACGGGCGTCACGGTGTCGTCGGTTGGAGCGAACGTCACGACGTTACGCGGTGGCGAAGGGGGCGTCGCAACGGTTGCTCTTGGAGCGGCCGCACCGGCGCCGCTGCTCGTGACGCTGTCGACCAATCATCCGGAGTTGTTCGCGTCGCTGCCGAAGAACGTGACGGTGTTCACCGGATCGACGACGGCGTCGTTCGCCTTCGTCACGAGCAAGGCAGTTACCTCGTCCACGCCGGTATCGCTGACGGCTGCATACGGCGCAAGCGCTGCGAGTCTCGGGCTGACGGTGAATCCACCAGCCGCGGCGACGCCGCCGCTCATCGACGTGACGGTTTCGCCAGCGACTGTGAACAGTGGCACATCGTCTATGGGGACCGTCACACTGCAGAGCGCGGCGCCATCGAGCGGCGCCGTCGTTCAGTTGTTCAGCTCGAACGCCGCAGCGAGCGTGCCAGCAAGCGTGACGGTGCCCGCCGGCGCAGCGACTGCCACGTTCCCGATTACGACCGCGTCAGTAACCGCCACCACGACTGCCACAATCAGCGGCCTCCTTCGTCTGAGCGCGAGCACATCGCTCACGGTGACGCCGTCCAATGCTCCGCCACCGCCGCCGGGTGGACCCTCGCTGTCGAGCATCGCGCTCAATCCGACGAGCGTGACCGGCGGCAGCGCGTCACAAGGGACGGCGACGTTGACGGGCGCCGCGCCGGCAGGCGGCGCAGTCGTGACGCTGTCGAGCAACAACCGGGCGGTCGCGAGCCTGCCGGCCAGCGTCACTGTCGCCGCGGGCGCGACGAGCGCGAACTTCAGCGTCACGACCACCGCCGTGGGCGCCTCCACGCTCGTGACGATCACCGGCGCGTTCGGAGGCACCACGAAGACCGCAACGCTGACCGTTACACCGCAGCCACCGCCGCCAGGACAAGCCGTCACGCTGACGGTTACCGCCAAGGGCCGCAGCGGCGAACGGGTGACGTCGAGTCCCGCCGGTATCAACGTCGCCGTCGGAAGCACCGCGTCGGCGTCGTTCTCGACGGGAACCTCGATCACGCTGTCGGTCTCAAATGGCCGCGATGCGATCTGGTCCGGTGCATGTTCGAGCAACGGAACCAAGACGAAGACCTGCAGCTTCACGCTGAACGGCACTGCATCCGTGACCGCGAACGTGCAGTGACATTCCAGGAGGAATGGTTTCGCCGGCCGACGCGTCGGAATGGCGTCGGGCGTTTGACCTGCCTGGGCACCTGCCTCCGGACACGATCTCTCGCAAAATCGGGCTTTTACCCGAGCGCTGAGCAGGCTGTCTGACGTTTTACGGGCCTCGTCGCGCACTTACGTGGCGCGACGAAACTTGTCTTCCTCTTAGGTGACTTCCTCAGATCTTTCACGCCGCGCAATGCGGCGTCGATCGTGAAGTGCGGTCCGGCACAGTTTCAAACTCGAGGCCCCTGCGATCCAATTAGGAGGATACATGCGAGTCAGAATTCTCACCCTGGTGGGGGCCCTCCTCGCGGCGAGTACCTTGGTACCTGCTCAGTCACCGTCTGCGGTTTTGGAGCTGATCAGTGTCAGCAGCGCGGGTGTTCAGGGGAACAACGACAGTGGCACGTCCTTTTTGACAAGTCCGAGCAACGATCGCGCGTCCCTCACTCCCGACGGTCGCTTCGTCGCGTTCATGTCGCTCGCGGACAATCTCGTACCGGGCGATATAAATCAGGTCGCAGACGTCTTCGTTCGCGATCGGCTGATGGGGACCACGGAGCTCGTGAGCCTGAGTTCGAAAGGACGTCAGGGCGACGGTCACAGCGGGCTGGGAGCGCCGGCTGGCGCCGGTATCAGCGACGACGGCCGTTTCGTCGTGTTCGCATCACAAGCATCGAATTTTGCGAGGGGTGACGTGAACACCAATCCCGACGTTTTCGTCCGCGATCGACTCACCGGCACGACGGAACTCGTCAGCCGGGGCCTCGATGGCACGCCGGCCAGCGGAGACGACCCGGTGATCAGTGCCAACGGGCAGGTCGTTGCCTTTCGATCGTCCTCTGCGACGCTCGTCAGCGACGGCAACCCGAATTTCACGACACACGTTTACGCGTTCGATCGTCAGGCCCAAACCATCGAACGCGTCGATGTGGATTCTAACGGCGTCCTCGCCGCCGGCCAGGCGAACAACCTCGCGATCAGTAGCGACGGCCGCTACGTGGCGTTCGACAGCTCCGCCGACAATCTCGTGTCGGGGCCCGGCGATCAGCAAGGCATCGACGTCTTCGTTCGCGATCGCGTGAACCACACGACGGACGGAATCAGCACGGTGGGAGACACCGGGACGTTTGAAGGCAATAGTTTTCTCTCGTCGATCACCCCGGATGGCCGCTTCGTCGGGTTCAGCTCCGCGGATCCGACGCTCGGCGTCTCCGACACGAACGGGTTCGTCGAGGACGCTTTCGTGTTCGATGGCCAGAACCGCACCGTGCGGTTGGTAAGCCGGGCCAGCAGCACCAACCCGGCGAACCCGGGCGTCCAGGGGAACGACTCGAGCTTCAGCCCGCTCGTCAGCGCGGACGGGAACTTCGTCGTGTTCAGCTCGCGGGCTTCCAATCTCGTCGCGAACGACACCAACGGCGTGTTCGACGTGTTCCGTCGGAACCTTTCGACGAACACGACCGAGCGCCTCGCCGCGGACACCACGTCGTCCCACTTCGATGTCATCGGAAGCGGCATTACGCCCAATGGTCTGATCGTGTCGCTCCTGACGCGAGCGGAACTCCTGCCCGAGCAGCCGATCGGCGTTTTCGCGTTCGACGTGTACGTGCTCGACACTGGTCCGGCGGCTGATGTCGCCGTGACCAAGAACGATTCGCCCGATCCGGTCGCGGTCCGCACGAATCTGACCTACACCGTGACGGCGCGGAACCTCGGTCCGTCTGCCGGGCGCAGCGTGACGTTATTCGATCAGCTCCCGGCCGACGTGGTGTTCGTGTCGGCGACCCCATCGCAGGGCTCGTGCAGCCGCAGTGGCAATCGGATCACGTGCGCGCTCGGGACGCTCAACGTGTTCGCGACGACGACAGTGACGATCGTCGTGAGTCCATCGCGTGCCGGCGCGACGCTGACGAACACCGCGACCGTGCGCGCCAGTTCTCCGGATCCGGACCTGGCGAATAACACAGCGACGGCGACCACGACCGTTACGAAGTGAGGCATCGATGGCGAGGCGGTGCCGTTGTGCGCCGCCTCGCACGATCACCAGCCCTCTCGAGTATCGAGCCTTTTCGTCAAGCCGGCGCCTTGGTGTTACAATCAAGGTTCGCCTTCCCAAGCCGTGGGCCTGTAGCGCAGTTGGGAGCGCGCCTGAATGGCATTCAGGAGGTCACCGGTTCGATCCCGGTCAGGTCCACCACCCTTCGCTCGCCCGCATCCGTGAGCGAGCTACGGGTGGCAAGCCAACCTTCGCGCACGATCTCAGGCGAAGGCTCGCCGTCCCGCGAGCTCACGCCACCAGATACG
>Ga0066677_10000004_pt1 | contig 57910 bp, 55 predicted proteins | sample GraSoiAngelo_126_FD_62299 | JGI IMG/M metagenome (GOLD analysis project Ga0066677, IMG submission 62299) | Grasslands soil microbial communities from the Angelo Coastal Reserve, California, USA - 14_0927_09_20cm | ecosystem: Environmental > Terrestrial > Soil > Grasslands | place: USA... | reverse complement strand
CGCACCCCGCACCCCGCGTCCCGCACCCCGCACCCCGACTCTTCAGAAGTAGTACTTCAGCCGCGCGTAAACGAAATCACTGTCGGAAAAGCGGCCGACGGTGTCGAGCCCTCGGCCCTGGAACCATCCAATCGAGGCCTCGAGCGCGACGTTGTCCTGCAGCTTCGCCATCGCAATCGCGCGCACGAATATGGACCCGCTCGACGGGCTGTAGACGCCGAAGACGCGGCCCTGGTACTTCTCGCGCGCGAAGCTGCGATCCGCGGACAGGATCAGCGACGTATCGGTCCTCGCGCCCGAGATCCCTCGCGGATCAGGATCGTAGGTTTCGTGATGCACGACCACCGATCCGCTGACGCGGTAGTCTCCCGCCTTGCGATCGACGCCCGCGCCTGTATCGAACGAACGCCCTGTGCGAAGGCCGACCGCATCCGCCGCCTGGAAGGCGTCTGCGACGAAGACCGCCGTCTCTGCGCGAAATCCCCACGGGCCCGTGACGGTTTCCATGTCGCCGCCGATCATCGTGAAGCGAGGGAACAGCCGGTGCGCGCTCGGTCCCGCCGCGGCGTCGATGAAGGGAACGGCATAGACGCCAAACGGACGAAATCCGCGGTAGGTGGACACCGACCAGTCCACGCGGCCGGTCGTCGCGTTCAGACGCGCGCCTCCCTGTGCGTTCGCGAGCGTCCGCGCTGGCGTGTCTTCCTGAACCTGGATGCCGCCTGGTGCCAGGTTGAACGGTGAGGTCGGTTCGTCGAGCCGATCGAACCGGCCGCGCCTGAAGAACGGCACATACACGGCCTCGAGCGATGCGTGCTCGCCGGCATACGCACGCGCGCGCACGAGCGGCACGGCAAGGCGCGCCTCGCTGCGCCCTTCGAAGAAAAACCGCGACGCGTCGAGCGGGTTGATGACATCGGTCGGCTGGAGCTCATCGAGGCGCCCCCAGACGATGCGCGTGAAGCCGGCGGTGACGTCAAGGCGCCTCACGCGGAAGTCGACGCTGAGATCGTGCGGCTCGGCGATCGCGTCCCTGACGTGCCCTCCGCGATCGGCCGCAAGGCCTTCGACAAATCCCGAGGCTGTCAGCCGCACATGGCGCCCGGCGTCGGCCTTCTCCTCGATGAAGGCGCGCGCGCGCAGCTCTGTCACGTCGCGGGTCGGGAAATGGTCGACAAATATCGAGAGGTGCCCGGTTGGCGCCTGCGCTGCGACGAGCGCTGGCCCGAGCCACAGGAGTCCACAGACGAGAAAGACCGTCCCCTTTAACCACGGATTACACGGAAGACACGGATCTGATCCGTGAGATCCGTGAGATCCGCGTGATCCGTGGTTCATGATCTGTGAGATCCGCGTGATCCGTGGTTCATGATCTGTGAGATCCGCGTGATCCGTGGTTCATGATCTGTGAGATCCGCGTGATCCGTGGTTCATGCGGCCGCCGCGCGCGAGCGCGTCCGCCGCAACGCGTCGGCGCCGAACATCGACGGCAGCAGCGTGATCGTTGCCGGCAGGATGAACACCTCCGCCAGAAACGCCACCGCCATCGTGAGGCCCAGCAGCCCGCCGAACCACGCGGTCGGCTTGTATTCCGACAGCATCAGCACGCCGAACCCCAGGCTGTTGATGATCGCCGTCGAGAGCGACGCGCGGCCTTCGTGCACGGTCGCGAGCTCGATGGCGCGATCGGTCGTCGCCCCCGCCGCGACCTCCCGGCGATACCGATTGATGAAATGAATCGTGTCGTCGTCCACGACGCCGAGCGCGACGCTCGCGACCATGACGGTGGCGATGTTCATGGAGATGTCCAGGAACCCCATGACGCCGAGGACCGCGATCACCGGCAGCACGTTCGGCGCAATCGTGAGAAAGCCAAAGCGCGCCGACCGGAAGACGAGGAAGATGACGCCGAACACCGTGAAGAAGGCGGTGCCGAAGCTGCTCAACTGCGATGTGACCAGGTAATGATCGAGCGTTGAGAACAACCTGCCGGAGCCCGTCGTCGTCACCGTGATTGCGGTGTCCTTGAACGCGGCCTTTGCCGCAACATCGGCCTGCTCAACGAGCTCGAGGACCACGTCTGAGCTCATCGACTTCAGCTTGACCGAGATTTGCGCGCGGGAGTAGTCGCTCGCCGCCATACGTTCCAGCTCGCGGCGTCCCTCACCACCGAGCGTGAAGACGAACAGCTCCTCCGCGATGGCCCGCGAACTCGACGGGACGACATCCGCCGCGGGATCGCCGTCGTGCAACTCTTTGTTCACGCGCTTCACGTAGTCCGCAATGGACGTGACCTTCTTCACGTTCGACATCGCGCGAAGCGACGCTTCGACGCGTTCCATTCGCTGAAGACTGTCCGGCGTATTCAACGTGTCCGGCTGCCCCTCGAGCATGATCTGGAAGCTGTAGACGCCGGACAGATCGCTGTCGATGACGCGCGCCGATTGGCCGAGCGGATGGCGCGGGCTGAAGAAGTTGATGTGGTTCGTGTCGACGTGGAGCCGCACGATGCCGAACGCGGCAATTGCCGAGAGCGCGACCGACATCGCGATCACCTCGCGTGGATGCCGTGTCGAGAAGATCGAGACGCGGCGGAGCGGCTCGACCAGATATTTCTCGTGCGGCGTCTCTCCCGTTTCCGCCTTCATCAGGCTGAGCAGCGTCGGCACGAATACGAGCGAGATGGCGAAGTCCACCATGATGCCGATCGCCGACCCGATGCCGAACGACCGAACGGCGACGACGTGCGAGGTCGCGAGCGACGCCATGCCGAGCGCGGTCGTGCCGCTCGCGCCGAGGAGCGGCGTCGCCAGGTGCGCGACCGTCGCCTTGAACGCCTCCTCGGGCGGCTTGTGACGGCGCTCTTCGTCCCAGTGCTGCATGATGTGCACATCGTCGGCAATCGCCAGGACGACGATGAGCGGGACGAGCATGCTCGCGAGCACGTTGTAGCTGTAGCCGAGCAGGGAATACAGACCGAGCGTCCAGAGAATGCTGATGCCGACGGCGACGATCGTCAGCAGCATCTTGCGCCACGAGCGAAACGTCACATAGACCGCGATCAGCGTGATGACGAGAATCGGCGGGACGAACTTGCGCTGGTTCTCGAGCGTGATGCGGTTGTAGGTCTCGCTGATTTCGAGGCTGCCGTTGTAATACGCTTTCACGCCCGCCGGCAGCTTCGGATCGACGATGCCGTGAATCGTCTGGATGACGCCGGCACGAACCTGATCGATGCGCTGTTCGTCGAAGCTGACGACGAGGGCGGTTACCGTGCCGTTCTCGGACACCAGGTCGCCGCGCAGCAGATCGTCCCTCAGCGCGCGCCGCCTGACCTCCTCCGGCGGGTCGGCGTTCTTCGGATCGAGCAGCCGTCTCACATCGAGGCCTCCGTCGGAGGATCGATCCGAGGTCGGAGGTCCGAGGTCCGAGGTTCGAGGTTCGAGGTCCGAGGTCGGAGGTCCGAGGTCCGAGGTCCGGATGGCTTCAACGGTCGTCGCCGTCGCGAGGCTGTCGACGCGCTCGACGGTATCGACGCGCTCGATGTCGCCGGTGACCTGCTCGATGAAATCAAGCGTCGAGCGGGAGAACAGGCGCTCCGCGGTATCCGCCTTCAACGCAACGATGAGCGTGCGGCTGCCGCCGAATTCGTCGCGGAAGCGCTCGTAGTCGCGATAGACGGGATCCGCTCTCGAAAACCACGCCGTGACGTCGTTGTCGAGGTGCGTGATGTTCGCACGCGGGATGAACGCGATCGCGCAGAGCACGATCGCCGCCGTCAGCGGAAACCTCCAGCGCCAAAGGAAGTCTGCGAGCGGCCGCGTCACTTGCCGGACTCCAGCTCGCGCCGGCTGAACGCATCCTCGCGGAGGCCGATGTTGTACCCGACCTTCTCCACGACGAGATGGGTCTGCGTCTTGTCGAGAATGTTCGCCATGGACGAATCGAACACCGTCCAGATCCCCTGCACCTGCTGGATGCGGCGCACGGAGTACACCTTCTGCGCCTCGTTCCGGCGATTGTAGATGTCGGCCTGCACCACGATATACGTGTCCTTCAGGATGAGGGACACGACGCGCGGAAAGGCGGCGCCGGAGTCCTTCCGCCGGGACTCGAGGCGCCATGCGGGATGCGCGGCGCCGTCAGCGTCAGTCCACGATGCGTTCCCGGATTCGAGAGCGTAGGAATAGTCATCGAACTCACGGCCGCCGATGTCTTCGTACGTGAAGTCGCTGCCGACGAAGCTCTCCTGCGCTTCCGTGCCCGCGATACGCCGCACGCGGCCAAGTGACGGCAGAAAAAGGAACCGCTCATCGTCCGTTTTCGGATGCTCCCAGACGAGAAAGCTCGTGCCGCGGATATCGGCCGGATAGGTGAAGCGGATGAGCAGTCGATCGCCGTCCGGCGCAGTCTTCGCCGCGCCCGGATTGCCGCGTCCTCTGAGCGTCACTATCGTCAGCGCGCGTTCGCGGACGCGGCCGTGACGGTCGAAGAGCGTCATGCGCATCTCGGCCCGCGAGTCGCGGCCGGTATCGCGGTCCTGCACTCGCCGCGCGATCTGTTCAGCCGTTGGTGGTGCAGCCGGCGAAGACCTGATCGAGAAGGCGATGATAGCCGCCGGGTAGAACAGCGTGACCCAACGCATCGAGATCCGATTATGTGAAAGGCTTCACAAGCGGGCAAGGTCCCCGCGTCCGCACACCGGTCTGCCACGCCGCAGCCCGCGTGTATTTCTGAGTTGATAACAGCCACGAGATCATACGTAGGCCGGATCTTTAGACCCGGCGCTCTCGTCGGACCTGGAGGCGGGCGCTTCGCACATCGCACATCGCTCAGCGTTAGGATAGGAAGATGGTGGTCATCTTCGGTAAGGACTCCTGCCCGTACACAAACGCCGCGCGCGACGATTACCAGGGGCGCGGCATTCCCGTCGAGTACGTGAACGTCAAGAAAAACCCGGACGACCTCGACCGGATGCTGCGCTACAGCAACGGCAGGCGGCAAGTGCCGGTGATCGTCGAGGACGGCAAGGTCACGATTGGTTTCGGCGGAACCTGAGGCGTTTAGGGATGGCGCCCGGCGGGCGCCAGCAACGCGCGGATGTTGTCCGGGATCGGCACGGGCTTCTCTGCGGCGTAATCGTACATGACCTGCACCGTGCGCGCCGTTGCGACGGTCCTCGCGTGCGCGTCGACGATCTCATACTCGTAAGTGAAGCTCGTGCGACCGATGTCCGCTACGTGCATGTGGATCTCCAGCACGTCTCCATACCGGGCGGCGCGGCGGAAATCGCACTCGGCGCGCGCGAGAATGATGCCGGGCATCTCCGGCGGCAGCTCGGGACTCCCAAAACCCCACAACGCGCGCCAGTGCGAGAAACGCGTCTGCTCGAGGTACGTCAGGTACACCGCGTTGTTCACGTGTCCCAGCGGATCGCAATCGCGGAAGCGGACTTCAAGTCGATGGACGAAATGACTCATGGCTCAGAGCTCATGGCTCAGAACGGCGGACCTGAAGGTCCGCGCTACAGGTGGCTGCACCGTAGGCCGGGTCTTTAGACCCGGCGTCAGGAGGCATGAGCCATGAGTCATGAGTCGGATCAATTCGCGCCGGAGCGCGTCGCTTTGAGGAATGCGAGAAGATCGGCCAGTTCCTGCCGTGTAAGCTGCTCCGCCAGGCCGCGTGGCATCAGCGAGACGGTGCCCGGCTGCACGTCTGCGATGTCCTTGCGGAGGATCCGCGTCTCGTCGCCCGCGCCGCTTACGAGGACCATCTCGTCCGGCAGATCGCTGCGCAGTACGCCGCCGCGGATCTCACCCGAAGTGGTCGTCACGATGACGGGTTCGTAGCCGCGCGCGAAGCTCGCGCTCGGAAAGACGATTGCCTCGAGCAAGTCCCGTTCACTGCGAATCTGGCCGATTCGTGTGAGATCCGGGCCGACTCTCCCGCCCACATATCCAACCGCATGGCACGACATACATGCAACCTTTGGACTGTTGAAGACAGCCTGACCGCGGCGAACGTCACCGCTCTTGAGGGTCTCGAGCAATTCTTCGAGCCGCTCGGCCTGCGCGGCGGAGTCCACACGCAGTGACGCCAGAAGCATTTCTCCCTGCTTCTGTACGGATGCCGGATACTTTGCAAGGCGCGGGCGGAGCATGTCCGCCCGTACGCTCGACCGGCCGTTCGACTGCTTCAACGCGGCGATCAGCTCGAGTCCCAGTGCTTCGTCGCTGGCATTGTCGAATGGAGAAAGAAGCCGCGGAAGCTCCAGTGGACCGGCGGTCTTGATGACGTCTGTGAGCGTGAGGAGTTGATTCCGATCGAGCTTCGCCTTCTCGATGACGCCTGCGGCAGCTGTCCGAAGCGACGCCGAGCGTGCCGGCTGCACGCTCGCACGCAGCAGATCGAACAGCTCCGGACCGACGGTGGTGAGGCCGCCGTGAATCGCGGCCAGAGCGTTGAGGCGAACCTCGTCCGGTCGAGATTCGTCACGCGCCACGCGCAAGAGTGCCGCTGACACCTGGGGCGTCGCTTCGTCGGACGCGGGCGTCGCACGCAGGACGGCGATCGCCTGGCTCGTCAGCTCGACGTCGCGCCCCTCCAGCGCACGAACGGTCGGCGCTATCCACGAGGCAGGCAGGATTTTGATATGCGCCTTTGACATGACACCCAGCGCGATCAGACGCGACGCGGCGGGCGTCGCGCGGTCCGCTGTTTTGGCGAGCAAAGCCTGGATCTCGGAGGTTTCACTGAACTGCGCGAGTTTCAATTGCAGATCGGTGCGCTCCGCGGTGTTGAGATTCGGCGTGGCCACGCGTTCCTGAAAGAAATCGGCGAGCGCGCTCCCCCACTCCTGATGATGGCCCGCGATCCACCAGGCAGTCTCTTTCAGGACCGGGTCCGGAGAGTCGAGCAGAGCGATGACGTGTTTCGGCTGCAGTCCGCCATCATCCATCTGGTCGAGCGCAATCAGTGCGACACGCTTCGCGTGAGAGGACGCGGCTTGCAGTCCCGCGCCCGTTGCCCGCCAATCGGCAATCTCAATCAATGCGTACGTCACCGAATGTTCGAGCACTCGATCGACCGGCGACGCCGCGGTCGCGATCAAAGCCGGCACGACTCGGGAGTCGCCGATGCGTCCAAGCGCCTCGGCGGCCGAACGCTGAACGGCGGGCACACCGGACTTCAGCGCATCCAGCAGCGCGGGCATGGCCGCGCGATCGCGCCAGAGGCCAGCCGCGTAAAGCGCCGTCTGTCGCACGCGCTGATCGCGATCCCCGAGCGCGAGCCGAGCCGCTTCGCGCGCCGCTCCGGCGTCGATGCGCGTCAGTGCCCACACCGCGTTCCGGTGCGCGTCCGGTGACGTTGAGGTCTTCAGCATCGCCTCGAGCGCCGGTACAGCGGTTCTTCCAACCGCCGCAATCCGGTCGAGCGCACGGTTGCGGACGACCGGCCTCGGGTCATCGAGAAGCCTGGTCAGCTCCGCCGGCTCCATCGTGTTCCAGGCGAGCTTCAGCCCGCGCGGATCAGGAATCCGCGGCGCGCCGCGGCGGCGGACGCGATAGATCGCTCCGAGCACGTCAGGTTTGGCGAGCTGCGATGTCGGACAACAGAGCTTGTACCAACCCCCGGTGTCGATGACGAGGAGGCTGCCGTCGGCGTCTTCCAGAACGTCGGTGGGATGAAAGTCCTGACTGTTCGATACGACGAAATCAGAGTCGTGGCTCTTGAAGGTTGCGCCGCTCGGCTCCAGCACATGGCGCGTCACCTTGTGCATGTTGAACAGCGCGGCGAAGAAGTTGTCTCGATATTCGTCGCCGAACACGCGCGACCCGTACCGTGTCAACCCAGCCGGCGCGGCGGGACCGAGCTGACTCAGCTCCGGCATCAGATCGCCCGTCTTCTTGTGTCCTTCGATCACATAGTGAGGCTTTCCATACACGCCGCCATACACGGCATGAATCAACGCATCGCGTCGGCCGAGCTGCGGATGCTCCAGGAACGTCGCCGTCAGGATTCGTTCGCCCGTCGGTGTGAAAGCGACCTCGACAGGATTGTCCATGCCGCCGGTCATCACCGGTTCGACGAGGACGTCGCCGGGTCGGCGCCGAAAGATGTGCGCGGCGCGCGTGACGAACGGGGTCTGTCCGGGACGTTCGTAGGTCTGCTCGGCGAACCCACCTTTCGTCCAATAGATCCAGCCATCAGGGCCGAAGTACGGTCCGTGCAAATCGTTTGCACAACTGGTGAGCGTCTTCCCCTGGAACCATTCTTCGCGGCGATCGGCGACGCCATCGCCGTTCCTGTCCGTCAGCTTCCAGATACTCGGTGGCGCAGCCACATAGAGCGAGCCGTCGTGCCACAGCGTCCCCTCGGGAAACATCATCCTGTCGGCGAACACGATTGATTTGTCGAAGCGGCCGTCACCGTCGGTGTCCTCGAGGCGCACGATCCGGTGAGGCTTGTCCGCAAGCTGCTTCTCAACCTTGTCATTCGACCCAGACGAGTCGGCTACGTACAGCCGGCCTTCTTCATCGAAGTCGGCGACAATGGGTCGATTGACGAGCGGGGGACCCGCGACGCGCTCGATGTCGAAGCCGGACGGAACTGTGAGGGCGAGCGGAGGCGATACGGGCTGCCCGCCGGCGTACAACAAGGCGCCGGCCACAAGTGCGGCAAATCCAACGCCGAGGGCCGAGCACCTGATTCTCACGGGCATCGCCCAAAATTTCCGTGTGACGGTGTGGGTCCGTGGTCGAGAATTGTGTCGGAGATGATAGCACCAGCTGCTGACTGCGTACTGCTGATTGTTGCCTGTGCGAGTACAAAGTCTTTGAACATTTCACATTGAACATTTAGCATTGGTAACGTGTCGTCCCCCGAAGAATTCACCGACCAAGAGCGTCGCATCCTTCAGCCGTACTTCACCAACACTGACTCACACGTTTTCGCGCTCACGAATCTGCCTGAGACAGTAAAGGGCGCGCTGTTTGCGCGCTACTCGCGGTCCGCCAAATCGCTGCGTCGCTTGTTTCTCGACGAGTTCGCCGGCGAGCTGGACGCGACGGCCCCGGTCGAGGCGAGCGTCGGCGTCGCGCGCGCGGAGAAGCTCTACGCGAAGGTCTTCAACGAGTACGGCGACGATTCCGTCGCACAACTTGGCGGCGCGCACATCGCGTGCGAGTACGTCTCGAACTTGCTCACGAAGGTGCTCGAGCGGGGCCGGTTGATGGCGTATCTCGAGCAATCCACACGTTACGTCCCGTACACGGACAAGCTCCGCGGCCGATGGCGCTATCACCTGCCCGGCGAACTCGGTGGCAGCCTTCGCGCGCGGTACGCGCAGACAATGGATGAAGAGTTCGAGACGTACGCGAGGCTGATCGCCCCGATGCAGCGGTACTTCGGCGCGAGATACCCGAAGGCGCCGCAGGACTCCGACGCGGTCCATCGCGCCGCCACGCGCGCCAAGACGCTCGACACGCTGCGCGGCCTGCTGCCGGCCGCCACGCAATCGAACGTCGGCATCTACGGCACCGGACAGGCGTTCGAGGCGCTGCTGCTGCGCATGCGCGCGCATCCGCTTCTCGAGGCGCGGGAATGCGCGGCCGAGATGCTGCGCGAGCTGCGCAAGGTGATTCCCTCGTTCCTGACGCGCGTCGATCAACCGGATCGCGGCGACCGCTGGAGCGAGTACTTCCGCCGCGGGCGCGAGGAGACACGGCGCGTCGCCGGCGATCTTCTGGAGGACGTGGAGGCGGAGCCCCGTGATGAAGTATCGCTCACCGACTTCGATCCCGACGGCGAGATCAAGATCGTCGCCGCGGCGCTGTACTCGGCGTCCGACCTCCCGGACGATCAGCTCCTGGCAATCGCGCGCCGCATGTCGTCATCGGAGCGGAGCGCCGTGCTGCAGGCGTATGCCGGCGATCGTACGAATCGCCGGCACCGGCCGGGGCGCGCGTTCGAACGCACGGCATATCGCTTCGATGTGTTGACGGACTACGGCGCGTTTCGCGATCTCCAGCGTCACCGGCTGCTCACGCTCGAATGGCAGCCGCTCTCGACGCGCCACGGCTATTCGGAACCCGATGCCATCCGCGACGCCGGCCTTGTCGAGGAGTGGACGCGCGTCATGGACGCGTCCGCCGAACTGTACGAGGAGCTGATGTCGTCGGGGCTGAACGACGTCGCGCCCTATGCCGTGTCGATGGCGTATCGAGTGCGCTTCTACGTCGACATGAACGCACGCGAGGCGATGCACCTCATCGAGCTCCGCACCGCGCCGCAGGGACATCCCGCGTATCGCCGCGTCTGTCAGCAGATGCACGAGCTCATCGCCCAGCGCGCCGGCCATACTGCGATCGCCGCCGCGATGAAGTTCGTGGACCATTCCGGAGTGGAGCTCGAGCGACTCAAGTCTGAAAGGGAGCTGGAAAAAAAGCGGAATCGCTGACTTTTCAATCGAAGCTTCGAAGGAAAACCGAACGATTCGAAGGAGAGAAATTAAATGTTTTCCTTCGAATCCTTCGAGCGCCCTTCGAGACTTCGATTGAAAGGCACCCTCCTCCATCCTCCTACTCCTCTGGAACCGTCCTCCTCGCGTTCCAGAAACGCCCGAACTCGTCGAGGAAGGTCAGCGTGTCGAACGATTTCATCCGGTCCAAGAACAGCACGCCATCGAGGTGGTCGGTTTCGTGCTGGATGACGCGCGCCGTGAAGCCGCGGGCGCGCATGTCGATGCGCCGGCCGCTTCTGTCGTAGGCCTTCACCTGGATCTCGCGGGCGCGCGGCACCTTTCCCCGGATATCGGGGACGCTCAGGCAGCCCTCCCAATCCTCGTCGGTTCCGTTCCCGACGGCGCTGAGTTCGGGATTGATCAACGCCATCAGCGGCACGCGTTCCTGATCGCGGTCTTCCTCGTCCTCGTCCGGCTCGAGACCAGGCTCGGGGGAAAACCCGGCCACGAACAGGCGCAGCGGCACGTGCACCTGCGGCGCCGCGAGCCCGACTCCCTGATACTCCCGCATCGTCTCGAACATGTCATCGATCAGCTGCTGCATGCGCGGCGATTTGATGTCGCCCCGATCGATCGCCTTCGCGCGCGCGCGGAGCACCGGGTGCCCCATTCGCGCGACTTTGAGAATCGACATAAGACATCGATTATATAAAGGACAGATGGACTACCGCTTCTGCCCGAGGTGCGGAGGATCGCTCGAGAAGCGGAGCCTGCGGGCAGTCGATCCCGAGCGGCTGGTGTGCACCGCGTGCGAATTCGTGTTCTACCTGGATCCGAAGGTCGCGGTCGGCACGATTATCCGCATGCCCGACTCGCAGCTGGTGCTCGTGCGTCGCGCGATCGAACCGGGCTACGGTCTCTGGGTATTTCCGGGCGGTTACGTCGATCGCGGCGAAGAGCTTGGGGCCGCGGCGGTTCGTGAGGCTCGCGAGGAATCCGGCCTCGAGGTCGCACTCGACGGCCTCATCAATATTTATTCGTACGCGGGCAACGCACCGATCATCGTCGTCTATGCCGCGACCGTCCTCGGCGGAGAGCTGTGCGGCGACGATGAATGCCTGGATGCGCGGTTGTTTCACCCGGATACGATCCCGTGGGACGAACTGGCATTCCGCAGCACCAGCGAAGCGCTGCGCGATTATCTGCGCGGAGTGAGAATCGGTGTCACGTAAAGATTTGGTGAATTCTTGATCCGGTGATTTGGTGATTTCATCGCATGCGTTACCCGCGCGAAGCGAGATCACCAAATCACCAACTCGCTCAATCACCAAATCCTCCCTTCTGCTATACTGTCGCTCCCCAACAACCCTGGGCATCCCTGCGAAAAGCGACCTATTTACGATGGCGCGAGGCGTATGTCTGGCGCGCGGATAAGCCATGAAGAACACTATTCTCGCACTCGCTCTCGCGGCCGCGGTTGCAGCGGCCGGCTGTATCGGCTTCGAGCACACCAGCACAGCGACAAGTCCATCCGGCGGAGGCGTCAATGCGCTGATGGGGACCTGGGCGTCGGCCAGTGTTGTCCCCTCTCCCTCGTCGTGTGCGGATTTCAAATGGAATGCGACCGAGCGGACGTCGACGAGCGCCAAAGGATCGTTCAGCGCGACATGCCCGAACGACTTGAAGGTGACGGGTACGGCGGAAGGGACATTGAGCGGCACGACCGTGGCCTGGAGCGCGAACGGAAATGCGACGGGGCCGAATCAGGAATCGTGCCCGTTCACGTTGACGGGCACCGCGGAACTCGGCGTCGACTCCATTCGCGTTCCTTACTCCGGCACCGCGTGTTCCATTCCCGTCAGCGGAGTCGAGATTCTGAAAAGAAAGTAACCGCGGGGTGCGTCTCGTAGCGCAGCCCTTCAGGGCTGCTCCTGTTACGAGCAGGGCTGAAGCCCTGCGCTACGATCCGCACATCGGTCCCGCACGATCACCGCGCCAGCGCCAGCTCCTCGGGACTCTTCACACCGTAGAATTCGAACCACGGACGCGCCGGCTTGAGGCGCTCGTTGACGTTCTCGATATTCTTCACGCCTTCCGCCTCGAGCCACTTGCGGAATGCTCCGGCGCCCTGCTTTGCGTAGACCGGGATGCCGTCTTTCCACGTTGCGCGGCCGCACAACACGCCGGAGAACGGGACCTTCGCATTGCCGGCGAGCTCGAGCGTCTCGCTGAACTCCGCGTTGCTGACGCCGGCCGAAAGATAAATGAACGGCTTGGTCGCGGCGTCCGCCGCGCGCTTGAACGCGTCGACTGCTTCCTTCGTCGAGTACACCTTCGTCCCGCCGAACGCGCGCGTGCCCTCGACGTACTTCATGTTCACGGGAACTTCGACCTTCAGCACGTCCACGCCGTAGCGATCCTTCGCGAACTCGCGCATGCTGCCGATGACGATCTCCGGCTTCTTCTTCGCGAACTCTGGTCCCTTTTCGTCGGCGCCTTCCTGATAGCCGACCAGCTCGAGGAAGTACGGGATGTCGTTCGCGCGGCACTCGTCGCCGATCCGCTCGGCCCACGCGTGCTTCCTCTCGTTGATGGACTTCGGATCGTCGGGCGTGTAGTAGAGGAGGATCTTGATGCAGTCGGCGCCCGCGTCCTTGAGCCGCCGCACGGACCAGTCGTCCAGGAGATCCGGCAGACGTCCCGGCGTGTTCGCATCGTAGCCGGTCTTCTCGTATGCCATCAGCAGGCCGGCGTTCTTCGCGCGGCGCTTGCTCGCGGGGATCCCCCACTCGGGATCGAGCAGGATCGCGCTCGCGTGCGGCGTGAGCACCTCGGTCACGAGCGACTTGAACTCTTCCAGGTCTTTGTCGCCGACATCGGCGCCCCGTTCTTTTGCGAGCGCCTTCTTCAGCGAGCCCCGCTGATCCATCGCCGCCGCGGCAATGACGCCGCGCGAATCCGAAACGGCCTTCAGGCCGGCCAGCTTGCCAGGTGTGATTTTCACGGTCTCAACTCCTCGAGTGTGTGCAGCTGTCAATTGTACTCTGCGGTGGTGCAGGGCTAAAGCCCTGCGCTACGGCACGATCGTAGCGCAGCCCTTTAGGGCTGCGTCTCCGGAAAACGATAACTCTCCGGTGCCGCGCCGGTGACCGCCTCATTGACCATCTCGTCGATCGGCAGCTGCGCTTCAGCGGATTCGACGTCGTAGCGTCGCGCCTTGGTCGCCGGATGACGCGGCGTAAAGAGCGTGCAGCAGTCCTGGTCGGGAATGATCGAGATCGGATACGTCCCCAGGCGCTGCGCTTCCGCGGTGATCTCTTCCTTGTCCATTCCAACCAGCGGCCGCAGCACCGGCATGGCCGCCACGCTGCCGATCGTCGAGAGGTTCTCGAGCGTCTGCGAGGCGACCTGCCCGACGACCTCTCCGGTGACGAGCGCCTGCGCGCGGTTCTCCCGCGCGATGCGCTCGGCGATCCTGAGCATCAGCCGCCGATAGATCACGACACGCAGTGGAGGTTGCACGGCCAGGACGACACGCTGCTGGATCTCGCCGAAGGGAACGAGGAGCAGCCGTGAATCAAACTGATAGCGCGTCAGCAGCCGGGCGAGCTCACGCGCCTTTTCCTGCGATGCGCGCGAGAGAATGGGATAGCTGTGAAAGTGCACGAACAGCACGCGGCACCCGCGGCGCATCATGCGCCACGCCGCAACCGGTGAATCGATTCCGCCCGAGAGCAGACACGCGACGCGGCCGCTCGCGCCGACCGGGAGTCCGCCAGCACCGCGCTCCTTCCCGAACGAGTAGAAGGCCTCGCTGGTCAGCGCTTCGACGTGGATCGTGAGCGCGGGTCGATCCAGGTTGACCAGCCAGTTGCGGGCTTCCTTGATCCGGCCGCCCACCTCGCGCTCGATCTGCGGCGAGGTCAGGGGAAAGCGCTTGTCGGCCCTCCGCGCCGACACGCGAAAGGTCTCGGGATCGCCGGGTCCGAGGTCTTTCAGGATCTCCGCGGCAATCGCGTCCACATCGAGCGGCGCCCGCCCGGCGCGCGAGAAGTTGGCGATGCCGAACACGCGCGCGAGCCGATCGCGCACCGACTCCCACGCCGCCGAGGGGCCGAGCACCACCTCGATCCGGCCCATCAGCACGCGGACCTCGCGGATGTCGAGATCCGAAACAGCCTGCCGGATGTTGCGCACCAGGCGCGCAATGAACCACGGGCGGTTCTTCCCCTTCAGCGCGATTTCCTGGTAGTGAACGACAACCGATTTCATGTCGATGCTGACGAACGCCTGGTTTACTCAGAGGCCACGGAGAAGACAATTATTGTTCATGACTCCGTGGTCTCCGTGCCTCTGAGTTTATTTGAGCAGTGCGCCAGCGGCGCGGTGGCCCGCAATCGCCGCGCTCTCAATCGTACCTGGCAGTCCGGTATCGATCCAGTCGCCCGCAAGGAAGAGGCCTTCGACCGGAGTCTCGACCGCGGGCCGCAGCGGCTGGCCGGGAGCAAGGGAGAATGTTGCGTGCTTCTCACGGATCACCGTGCCGCGGCGCAGCAGCGCGTTGCGCGCGCCGGGGATCGACTCGGCGACCTCACGCGCCGCGAGCGTGACGAGCGCCTCGTTGTCGAGACCCACGAGGTCGCCGGCGCCGCTCGACACGAGCGACAGGTGCGAGGCGCGCTCGCCGAACGCCTGCCGCTTGTCGAAGACCCACTGCATCGCGCGCCCGGGCAGCCCGACGAACGCGTCTTCCATCACCGCGCGGTCGTACCAGAGATTGACCGTGACGATCGGCTTGGAGGCCATGCGTGACGCGGCGGCGATCGTCGAGTCCATGAGCGACGACGCGCCCGTGAAGAGCTGCGCGAGCGCGAACCACGGCACCGCAGCGATGATCCTGCTGGCGCCGCTCGACTCATTGCGCACGTCGACGCCGGTCACCCGATGTCCCGCGAGGTGCACGCGTGCCAGCGCATGTGTCCTCACCTCGCCGCCTCGGGATTCAATGAACCGCCGCGCCGGCAGCGCATACATCTCGTGCAGCGGCGTCGTGGGGAGCACGATCGACGCATCCCTGGGATCCGGACCGAACATCAGCGCGAGCACGCGAAGAAACGGGGCGGCCGCGGCCTCGGCGGGCGACTGGTTCAACGCCGCAATCGCCAGCGGTTCCCAGAGCCACTCGCGCAGCCGGCCCCGCTGACCGTGACGCGTGAGCCACTGCGAGACCGTCTCGTCGCCGGTCTGCAGCCCGAGGCCGCGGCGCGCGCGCAGCAGCGGCACGGCAACCCGCAGCGCCCGAAGGCGGTCGGACCACGGCAGCGCGTCCCAATCGAGGATCGCCCCCAGCAAGTGCAGCGGCGAGGGAAGCTGAGGACATTTGAGCACCGACCGCCGGCCGGACGCATCGAGGTACGGAACTTCGAGCGACGGCTGCACGCGCACGTGCGCGTCCGCACCCACGCGGCGGAAAAACGTGAACGTCTCGTGATAACAGCCGAAGAGGACGTGCTGTCCGTTGTCGACGAGCTCCCCCGTTGCGCGATCGACGAACGCGGTCGCGCGGCCACCGAGCTGGCCGCGCGCCTCCAGCACGAGCACGCGCCGGCCCGCCTCCGCAAGCGCGCTCGCCGCCGCCAGCCCTGCGATGCCCGCACCGACGACGATCACGTCAAATCGAGAGGGAGTCACTGCCTTTGAATCGACGGGTCGAAGGAGGATCGAAGGAGTCGAAGAAGCCCATTTAATTGTCGAAGGAACCCATCTGATTGATGTTCTCTGCTTCGATTCCCGATTAAACAGCAGCTCTCAGCCACGTGCGCGCGGCGATGAGCGCGCGCTCGGGACGGGGCACGCGAATCCTCGTGGTGAAGACATCGTAATCGGCGCGCTCGATGCGGCGGAGGATGGCGCGATAGATCGCACCCATGATCTCCGCGGCGACGAGACGCCGCGTGTCTTCGCTGGGGAGCTCCGCGTCGGCGCGCGCGTAATACTCGCGCGCCCGCTGGCCCTGGGCCGCGAGGAGACGCTTGACCGCCGCCGACTGCACGCCGTTGCCGGCGCGGCCCGCCTCCACGCGGAGATCCTCCTCGCAGCACCCGTGGCGCGCGAAATCCTCGAGCGGAATATAGACGCGGCCGCGCCCGAGATCCTCCGGCACGTCGCGCAGGATGTTCGTGAGCTGGAGGGCGACGCCGAGGTCGATCGCATACTGCCGCGATGCCGCGTCGCGATACCCGAAGATCTCCACGCAGATCAAACCGACGGCGGAGGCGACGCGGATGCAGTACTCATACAGATCGGTGAACGTCGCGTAGCGATGCATGTGGAGATCCATCTCCACGCCGTCGATCAGCGCCTCGAATGCCGAGCGCGGCAGACGAAACTGGGGAATGAACGGCTGCAGCGCGCGCCCCTCTTTTGTCTGCGGAACCGAACCGTCGAAGCAGTGTCTCAACTCCGCGCGCCATCGGGTCAGCTCGGTGGCCGCGTCCCCGGCTCCGACCTCATCCACCGCATCGTCCACCGCGCGGCAGAAGTCCCAGACCGCAACGATCGCGCGACGCTTCTGCGGCGGCAGTACGAGGAACGAGTAGTAGAAATTGGTGTCGCGGGCCATTTCAGTGACCGGATCCGAGGACCGAGGTCCTCCACGCCAGCGCGTGCCATAAGATCCATGGCGCATCCGCGGCGGACAACGTTGGACGGGAACTGAACACGTCGAAGCCGGAGGCATCCAGCTTGTCGAGGATCCGTGCGCCGCCCAGCCACGTCGCACGGAGCTCCCATCGGAGCCGGCCGCCGACGCCGTCACAGACCGATCGCCCTTCGGTGAAGAGCGCGCGCGTGCGGCGCGACATCTCTTCCAGTGCGGCGCGCCATTCCGGCGTCAACCGGCGCGCATCCAGATCCGCTTCGCGCGCACCGGCCGCGTGCCAGACATCCGCAGGCACGTAGAGGCGCCCCTTGCGCCAGTCCACGTCGAAATCCTGCCAGAAGTTCGTGAGCTGGAGCGCCGTGCACACGGCATCGGACGCGTTGTCCATCGACGGATCTTCGCAACCTGCGACCCGCAGCACGAGGCGCCCGACGGGGTTCGCGGAGCGGCGGCAGTAGTCGAGCACGTCCGCCCACGTCGCGTATCGCGTGACGGTGACGTCCTGCGCGAACGCGCTCAGGAGATCGTCGAGCAGCGAGATCGGCAGCCGGCACTCCGCGATCGTGCGTCCCAACGCAACGAATACCCGGGAGTGTGGTTCCTGGTCGGTGGACACGCCGCGCGCCGCCTCGTGAAGGCGCTCGCGCCACTGTTGAAGATCCCGCAGACGCTCGCTCGCGGGGCGCTGCCCTTCATCCGCGATGTCGTCCGCAATCCGGGCAAAGGCATAGATGGCGGCCACGTGCGGCCGCATGCGTCGCGGCAGCAGCCGGGAGGCGACGGGAAAATTCTCGTAGTGCTCGCGGGCGAGGCGCTCGCAGTAGGCGGACGCCAGTTCACGGTTCACGGTTCACGGTTCACGGTTCACGGTTCATGGTTCATGGTTCGTGGTTCATGGTTCATGGTTCACGGTTCACGGTTCATGGTTCACGGTTCATGGTTCATGGTTCGTGGTTCGTGGTTCATGGTTCGCCGTTCGCCATTACCATTCGCGTTCCGCGGTGCCAGCGCGGTGATTGGCGGCGCGCGCCATGACGAACAGGAGATCCGAGAGACGGTTGACGTAGGTCAGGAGCTCCGGCTCGAATGCCTCGCGGCCGCCGGTCTGTCCGAGCGCGACCATCGCGCGCTCGGCACGGCGGCAGACGGTCCGCGCAACGTGGAGCGTCGCACCCGCCGGCGATCCGCCGGCGAGAATGAAGCGGCGGAGTGGCGGCAACGGCGCTTCGAGCGCGTCGATCCACCGCTCCAGGCGTGCGATGTCGTCGGCCGAGACGGCGGCCTTCGTCACGCGTTCAGAAATCCGGTGCGCGGGATCGGCGAGCCGCGCACCGATTGCAAACAGATCGCGCTGAATGCGCTCCAGCATCCCCGCGAGCTCCGCGTTCTCGAGCGAGGCGCGCGCGAGACCGAGCCACGCATTCAGCTCGTCGACATCGCCGTAGGTCGCGACGCGCGGATCGGACTTGGGCACGCGCGTCCCGTCGAACAGTCCGGTCTCGCCGTTATCGCCGGTCCTGGTGTAGATTTTCACTGGTTGACGATTATAAAGAACAAAGCCGGCGCGCGAGGCGCGGCGCTCGATGAGTAAAGGCCGAAGCCTGAAGCCTGAAGCCCGAAGCCCGTCTCCCACCGCGCGGCAGAAATTTCGCCGCCGCTTGCTCGAATGGTATCGGCGCAACGGCCGCGATCTTCCGTGGCGCCGGACCACCGATCCTTACCACATCCTCGTCTCGGAGGTGATGCTGCAGCAGACGCAGGTCGACCGCGTGCTGCCGAAATACCAGGAGTGGCTCGGCAAGTATCCGACGTTCGAGGCGCTGGCCGCCGCGCCGGAACAGGACGTCACGGAGACGTGGCGTCCGCTCGGCTACAACATCCGCCCGCGACGGCTGCACGCGATTGCGCGCGAGTCGGTCGAGCGTTACGGCGGCTCGCTCCCCTCCGACGAGTCCACGCTGCGATCGTTCAAAGGCATCGGCGAATACACCGCGGGCGCGGTGCTCAGTTTCGCCTTCGGGCAACGCGCCGCGATCCTCGACACCAACGTTGCGCGCGTGCTGTTCCGCGTCTTCGTCGGCCGCGGCAATCCCAAGGCGCACGCGATGAAGCGCGTGCTGTGGGACATCTCCCGCACGGTCCTGCCGCATCGGCACGTGTTCGACTTCAATCAGGCGTTGATGGATTTCGGCGCGACGCTGTGCGTCGCGCGCAAGCCGAAGTGCCTCCTCTGCCCGATGCGCGCGGATTGCGCGGCATACCCCCACAACCCCGACAACGAGCGCGCATGACGCGCGTGATCGTCGCCGCGGCGGTCATCGAAACCGACGGCCGCTTTCTCGTGACGCGGCGCCTGCAAGGCGTGCACCTCGAGGGCTACTGGGAGTTTCCCGGCGGCAAGTGCGAGCCCGGCGAGTCGCTCGATGCATGCCTCCGCCGCGAGCTGCTCGAGGAGCTTGGCTGTGACGCCACATTCGGCGAGGAGCTGCTCGCCGTCACCCACGACTATTCCGAACGGGTGATCGAGCTGCACTTCGTCGAGTGTCGTCTGACGAGCGAGCCGATGCCGCTGCTCGGCCAGGAGATGCGCTGGGTTGCCCGTGATGATTTGAGGTCGCTGAAATTTCCGCCGGCCGATGACGAATTGATTGCGCTGCTGGTTGCCGGCTAGGAGCGTGCGGAGATGACGATCTCACTGAGAGAAGTGCAACAGGCCGCAGAGTGCGCCAAGAAAGGCTGCGCACCAGCGCATTCGCCGCGCCCGCCTGCGGCGGGCGTAACGGAGGTCACCCGAGATACGAATACAAGCGGCTCTGTTCTCGTGCGCCACTTGTATTCGTAGTCTCGTGTGACCTCCTGCCGCGCGAAGCGCGGCGGCGAATGCGCCGACGCAGCTGCTTCTTCACTTGTCTTCTCCGCACGCGTGCAGCAAGACCGATCCGTATAATCCGTGAGATCCGCGGCTTCATCACGTGTGATCACGTCAGGCTTGTCTCTGCGCCTCCGCGCCTCCGCGTGATTCGTAGGTGACAAGCAGCACGAATTAGCTCGTTACTTGGAAAGGAGTGGATGCGACGACAGCCGGCGTGTTCGCGATCGTCACCTCGGTGCCCGGAGACACGAAATCGCGATGCACGTATCCGAGCGCGATCGGACGCCGAAGTGCGAGTGAAAGCGTCGCGCTCGTGACGCGTCCGATCTCGCGCTCGCCCGACGCGATGTGCGCGCCCGGCGCGGGCACCGGCGTGCCGGGCGACAAGGACAGGCCGACGAGCCGCCGCGCGACACGGCCGTGCCCGCGATCGAGGACGCGGATGATCACTTCCTGGCCGACGTAGCAGCCTTTCGTCCGCGAGATCGCGCGATCCTCGATCCCGGCTTCGAGCGGGATCGTGTCCTCGTCCATGTCCTGTCCGAAGCGGGCTCGTCCGGCCTCGATCCTGACGGCTTCGGCGGCGTCCTCGTCCACTGGCGCGGCACCCGCGCCAATCAGCGCACCCCTCAGCGCGTCCGCCTCGGCGCGATCGACGATCAGGTCGTAGCCGTCGACACCGGCTTCGTCGCTCCGAACGACCAGCAGACGAGATCCATCGAAGGCCGCCTGCGTGCTGCCGAACAATGGCAAGTGATCCAGGCGGGCATCCGTCACGCGCGACATGAGCGGCAGGGCTCCGGGGCCATAGAGCCCGATCTCCGCGCGTTCGTTGGTCACGTCGCGCACCTCCACGTCTTCGCTGAAGATGAAGCGCTCCAGGTGCGCGCGCACGGTTTCGGTGACTTCCGGGGAGACATCCAGCAGCACCGCGTCGCCGAGCTCGAGGACGCGCATGTCGGCGATCATGCGCCCCTGCGCGGTGAGGAGCGCGGCATAGCAGCCGGTGCCGGCGGTGAGCGCGGCGATCTCGTTCGTCAGCAGGCCCTGAAGGTAGCTGCGGCGATCCGCGCCGGTCAGGAGGATGCGCCCGAGCCGCGAACGATCGATGACGCCCGCGCCCGCCCGCAGCGCGGTGTAGCCGCTGCTGTTATCCTGTTCCAATGCGATTTCATTGTACCGCGCTCGCCGCGGTCCTTCTAACGGCCGCAACGCCGTCCACGCAGGCGCCCGCCGTGCCGGAGCCGGCGACGGGCGACGCGGAGTTCACGGTTGCGTTCTCGGGAAAACCAATCGGCCGCCAGCACGTCACGCTGTCGCGCGGGAGCTCGGGGTGGATCATCACGTCGACGGGCACCCTCGGATCACCGGTCGATCTGAAGATAACCCGCTTCGAGCTGAAATACGCCCCCGACTGGCAGCCTCTCGAGCTCAAGCTCGAGGCGACGCTGCGCAATTCGCCGATCGCCCTCTCCTCGTCATTCGGTGTGACGACCGCGATCAACGAGGTCACACAGAACGGCGTCACGAGTTCCAAAGAGGATCAGATCAGCGCGCGCACAATCGTGCTGCCGAATAACTTCTATGCGACCTACGAAGCGCTGGCCGCGCGGCTCTCGGTCGCGGAGGTCAACAGCGAGCTTCCCGTGTATGTCGCGCCGCAGGCAGAGATCAAGGTCAAGGTTCGCGCGATCACGCCGCAGATGCTTGCCGGCCCGGCAGGATCGATTCCCGTGCGGAAGTTCGACGTGACCTTCTCGAATCCCGCAAGCCCGCTCGAGGGATCAATCACCATCGACAATCGTGCGCGGCTCGTTCGCATCGACATGCCATTGATGGGACTGCAGGTCATTCGGGACGATGCGGCCAGCGTCGCGGTGCGGCCGGAGTCGGTGCACAACCCGACCGACGCGCCGGTCACGATACCCGCGAACGGCTTCAACCTGGTGGGCACGATCACGGTGCCTCCAACCGTTGCAGGGCGCCTGCGCTACCCAGCCGTCGTCCTCGTCGGTGGATCCGGACCGGCCGACCGCGACGAGATCGTCGCAGGCATTCCCATCTTCGCCGAGCTCGCGCGCCAGCTCGCCGACAGCGGACACGTCGTGCTCCGCTACGACAAGCGTGGCATCGGACAAAGCGGCGGACGCACCGAAAACGCGACCCTCGCGGATTATGCCGACGATGCGATGGCCGCGGTGCGATGGCTGCGGAAGCGCAAGGACGTCGATCATCGACGGCTCGTCGTGGCGGGCCACAGCGAGGGCGCACCGGTCGCGTTGATGGCCGCGACAAATCAGAAGGCCATTGACGGCGTCATCTCGATTGCCGGTCCCGGCACCAGCGGCGCCGACCTGGTCCTCGAGCAGCAGCAGCATGTGCTCGAGGGCATGTCACTCTCGGCCGAGCAGAAGCAGGCGAAGATCGATTTGCAGAAGAAGATCCAGGACGCGGTGATCTCCGGCAAAGGACTCGACGATCTGCCGGAGGACGTGCGCAAGCAGGCGGACACGCCGTGGTTCCGCAGCCTGCTCACCTACGATCCCGCGAAGGTGCTCGCGCGCGTGCGCCAGCCGCTTCTCATCATTCAGGGGGAGCTCGACACGCAGGTGAGTCCCTCGCAGGCGGACCGCCTCGCGGATCTCGCGCGGAAGCGGAAGAAGGCTTCGCCGGTCGAGGTCGTGCACATCCCCGGCATCAATCACCTGCTCGTCGAAGCGAAGACGGGCGAGGTATCGGAATATGCCGACCTCAAAGAGCACAAGGTCAGTCCTCGCGTCTCGCAGGCGATTGCCGATTGGATCAAGAAGAGCTTTTAGAGACGCCACTCCCTTCGGCTAGACTGAGCGCCATGACGGTCGGCATTCCGCGAGAGACGTGGCCGGGTGAGGCCCGGGTGGCACTCAATCCCGCGGCGGTCGCGGCGCTGCACAAGGCGGGGCTCGGCGTCGTCGTCGAAGAGAACGCCGGGACGGCCGCGGGATTCACCGATGCGGCGTTCCGCGACGCGGGCGCGCAGATCGGATCGCGCGCCAGCGTGTTCTCCGCGGCCGACATCGTCTTGCAGGTCCGCGCGGCGCCGGCCGAACTCTCGATGCTGCGTTCCGGGCAGACGGTGATCGGCTTTGCCGATCCGCTCGGCTCGCCCGAGGCCGTCGATGCGATTGCGCGGACGGGCGCGACGGCGTTTTCCATGGAGCTGATGCCGCGCATCACGCGCGCGCAGAGCATGGATGCGTTGTCGTCGATGGCCACCATCGCCGGGTACAAGGGCGTGCTGCTCGCCGCCAATCATCTGCCGCGCATGTTCCCGATGCTGATGACCGCGGCGGGTACGGTGACCGCTGCCAGGGTCTTCATCGTCGGCGCCGGCGTTGCCGGACTGCAGGCAATCGCGACAGCGCGGCGGCTGGGCGCGAAGGTCGAAGCGTACGACGTACGGCCGGCGGTGAAGGAACAGGTGCAGAGCCTCGGCGCGCGCTTCGTAGAGATGGCCCTCGAAACCGGCGACGCGGAAGACAAGGGCGGCTACGCGAAGGCGCAGGATGAATCGTTCTATCGCCGCCAGCGAGAGATGATGCTCCGCGTGATCGCGGGAAATGACGTCGTGATCACGACCGCGTTGATCCCGGGAAAGAAGGCGCCGACGCTCGTGACCGAAGAGATGGTGGAGGGCATGACGCCTGGATCCGTGATCGTCGACCTGGCGGCAGAGCGCGGCGGAAATTGCGCGCTGACCCGCCCCGACGAAGTGGTCGTGCACAAGGGGGTGACCATCGTCGGCCCCTCGAACCCGCCCGCCCTCGTGCCGAATCACGCGAGCCAGATGTACGCGAAGAACATCACGACGTTCCTGAATCACTTGCTGGGAAAGGACGGCGCGGCGAAAACCGCGCTCGAGCTCGATCTCTCCGACGAGATTACGCGCGAGACGCTCCTGACGCGCGGCGGGACGGTCGTGCATGCCCGCATAAAGGATCTACTGACCAATGTGGGTGTTGAGAACCGCTGAGAACGCCGAATTCCCGTTCATGTTCCGGATTCTGCCGGGCAACATCAAGACCGTCGGCCGCGCGCCGCGCGCGGACTTCATCGTCGATGCGCCGCTCGTCTCCCGGCTGCATTGCCGGATCACGGCCGGCGCAGCGGAGCTCGAAGTGGTCGATCTCGAGAGTACGAACGGCACCTTCGTCAACGGCGAGCGCGTGGAGCATGCGCTGCTCAAGCGGGGCGATCGGCTCGGCGTCGGCCGAGTCGAGCTCATGGTTTCCCGTTCAGCTGAACAACCGCCCAATCAGTGACGAACGGCGGCATCTTTGCTCTGCCTCCTCGAGAGAAATACCAGAGGAGGGACATGTGAAGGCATTGTTACGATCACTTCCGCTCGTGGCACTCGTCGCGGCCGCGCCCGTTTTTACCGGATGTGAACAGAAAGCAAACACGCCGAACTACGAGTCGCGCGTGCAGGACCGGTTGAAGGACGCGAAGCTCGACGATGTGAACGCGAACTGGAAGAACGACGAGAAGGCGCTGCACCTGTCAGGCAAGGTAAAGGCAGAGGCAGAGAAGCAGCGTGCCGAGGTCCTCGCCAGCGAAGTCGTCGGAACCAGCGGCCGCGTCGTCAACGAGGTCAAGGTCGAGAACGTCGACACGAACGAGGCTGACAATCAGATCGAACAGCGGCTCGACAAGATGTTCAAGGAAGACGCCCAGCGGGACCCCGACACGACGGACCTCACCTTCCATTCGAAGGCGGGCGTCGTGACGATCACCGGTGACGCGCCGTCGCAGGACATCAAGGACCGCGTGACCGCGAAGGTGCGCTCGGTCGACGGCGTGAAGGATGTCGTGAACGATCTTGAGATCAAGCCGGGGAAGGCACAGAGCACGAAGACCCCGAAGACCAAGTAACCCGCGCGTCACTGCAGGAACGGGTTCGTCCGCTTTTCGCGACCGATTGTCGTCGGCTCGCCATGGCCTGAGTACACGACGGTCGAGTCCGGGAACGCGAAGAGCACGTTCCTGATCGACTGAAGCAGCGTCTCACTGCTGCCGCCGGGAAGATCGGTTCGGCCGATCGACCCGGCGAACAACGTATCTCCCACGAAGAGCGTCGGCGTCGATTCTCCTTCGCGAGTGACCGCGAGGCAGACGCCGCCCGGGCAGTGCCCCGGCGTATGGTGCACGTGAACCTCGTAGCGCCCGAAGCGGATGGCGCCCTTCGCGTCGTAGAACGCATCGATTGCGGGCTGCGGATCCACGCGGAGGCCGAACATCTGGCCTTGCTGGACGACAGCGTCATAGAGGAAATTGTCGTCGCGATGCAGCCACACGCGCGCGCCGAGCGCCGCCTTCGCGCGACCGACGCCGGTGACGTGATCCAGGTGCGCGTGCGTGAGGAGGATGTTCGCGATCGCGAGGCCGTGCTGCTTCACGGCGGCGAGCAGCTCCTCCACTTCGTCGCCGGGATCGATGACGACACCCTCCCGGGTCTCTTCACATCCGAGCACGAAACCGTTCTTGAAAAAGGGATCCACCGCCCGCCGCTCGAGAATCATCGGTAAAGCATAACAAGCGGGCTACTCTGTCTTTTGCAATCGAAGGATTCGAAGGATCGTCTGAATTTTTTGGGTTCCTTGACAATTGTAGAGTTCCTTCGACGCTTCGGTTTTTGCTTCGACTCTTCGATTGAAAAGCACGGTCTGAGCCGCTCCAGCGCTGTCCTGCGCCTTACGGGGCATGATGGCAAATCCACCGTATCGGCCGGCCGTGCGGCTGCACACGAGCATGCTGGCACAAGCGGAAAAGCGATTCTTGATGCGCATGGCAGCGCGGCTCCCCGACTGGATCAATTCTGATCACCTGACCGCAACCGCAACGCTCGCGATGATGGGCGCTGGCCTGTGCTTCTGGGCAGGCGGCCCGGCGCTGCCGCTCGTCATCGTGCTGCTCGCCGTGAACTGGTTCGGCGACAGCCTGGACGGCACGCTTGCGCGCGTGCGACACCGGGAACGCCCCCGATATGGCTACTACGTCGACCACGTGCTGGATGCGGTAGGCATCGCGGCGCTGATGGGCGGCCTCGCGGTGGGCGGGCACATCACGCCGATCGTCGCACTCGGATTTCTCTGTGCGTATTTCCTGCTGAACGTGGAGATCGCGCTCGCCGCGCACGCATGCGGCACGTTCCGTCTTTCGTTCTGGCATGTCGGGCCAACCGAACTTCGCATTCTCCTCGCCGCCGGTGTGCTGCAATTGATGCATTCCGACACCCTCGTCGTGTTCGGACGCCGGTGGCTGCTGTTCGATGTGGGCTGCGCGATCGGGATTGTGGGACTGGTGATCACGTTCCTGATATCCGCGCTCCGCAATGGCGCGGCGCTTTACCAGGAAGAGCGACTCCCGTAACGGCCGGCTGCTGTCACACGCGTGCGGAGAAGACGAGTGAAGGAGCAGCAGACCAGCCTCCTGCGTGACGGCGATGTATGATCGCGGTGTGACGATACTCGCGGCTGTCGACGACTTTCTCTTCCGCTCGAAAATCCGCGCTGTGGCGAAGCACGTCGGGGCGGACGTCACGTTCGCGCAGACCCCCGACGAGATCCTGTCCCGGGCGCGCGAGCTGAAGCCGGCGCTGGCGATCATCGATCTCAACAGCGCGAAGGCGGATCCGATCGCGACCATCACGGCATTGAAGAGCGACGCCGCCACAAAGGACCTGCCGACGATCGGCTTCGCGTCGCACGTCCACGCGGATCTGATCGCGGCCGCGCGCAGGGCGGGCGCGGATGAAGTGTTGCCGCGGTCCGCGTTCGCCGCCAGGCTGCCGCAAATCCTCAGCCGCGGATGACCCGCGAGATCACCGTTCACGACATCGAGTCCGCGGCGGCGCGGATCGAAGGGCACGTCGCGCGAACGCCCAGCCGGCGATCCGAGTGGCTCTCCGATCTGACCGGCGCGGATGTTCACCTGAAGCTCGAGGTCGTTCAGCCGACCAGTTCGTACAAGATCCGGGGCGCGTTCAACGCCGCGCTGCGACTGAAGGCGCGTCAGGTGCCCGACGTGCGCCTCGTGACGGCGTCAGCAGGCAACCACGGACGGGCGCTTGCGTTCGCGGCGCGCGAGCTCGGCCTGCCGCTGACGGTCTTCATCGCTTCGAATGCGCCGAGCGCAAAAGTCGACGCGATCCGCACGGCAGGCGCCGAGCTGCGGCCTTCGGCGGACTATGACGAGGCGGAGCGGCAAGCCAAGCTCCACGCCGCGCGCGGCGACGGCCTGTTCATTTCGCCGTACTCGCACCCTGACGTTATCGCCGGCGCCGGCACCATCGCGCTCGAACTCCTGGAAGAGCTTCCGGCGCTCGATGCGATCGTCGTTCCGGTCGGCGGCGGCGGGCTGATCGCAGGGATCGGCATTGCCGTGAGATCGCGGTCACCGTCGACGCGGGTCATCGGCGTCGAAGTTGCCGCCTCCTGTCCATTCACGCAGAGCCTGGCGGCCGGCCGCCTCGTGACGATCGAAGTCGGTCCATCGCTCGCTGACGGTCTCACCGGCAATCTCGACCCCGACACGATCACGTTCGACATCGTCGGCGAGGTCGTGGATCGCATAGTTGTCGTCGACGAGCCCGCTTTGCGCAAAGCGCTCGCAGCCATCGTCACGCGCGAACACCTGATTGCGGAGGGGGCCGCAGCCGCCGGCGTGGCCGCGATGATGTCGGAGAAGCTGGATCTCAGCGGTCAACGCGTATCGGTGATCCTCACGGGGGCGAACATCGACGCAGATACGTTGATTCACGCCTTGAGCGTCGTGTAGGGACCTTTAGCAGGCTGCTGAAGAAGACAGCCCGAGTCCGCCGGGCGCCGGGTCTGAAGACCCGGCCTACAAAGAGACCAATTACCCAATTCCCAAATTACCCAATTCCCAAATCACTCGATTCCCAAATCACCGATGGCTCAGGAGCCACCAGACAAAGGCCGCGGCGCCCGCGGCGGCGCCAAGCGCCGCGAGGAGCAGCCGCGCGGCTGCCTTGTCGGGGCGCTCATCCAGCGCCAGCAGTCCGGACGACTCCACGGCGTCGCCTGTGCGGACGTCGAGCATCGCGGCAACGCTGCGAAACTCCGCGGCCAGTGACGCCGCGCTCTGCTGGCGCTCCGACAAGTCCCGCGCCAGCGCGCGCATGAGCGCCTCGTCGATCTCTTTCGGCACGCCGCTGACCACTTCCGAAGCGCGCGCCACCTTCCCCTGGATCACCTTCATGACCGTTGCCCCGGGGGTCGCCGCTGCGAAAGGATTCCGGCCGGTGATCATCTCGTAGGTAAGCGTTCCGAGCGAGAAGATATCCGTGCGCGCATCAACCGCGCCGCCGATCGCCTGCTCTGGCGAGAGGTACGCCACCACCGACACCGCATCGGGCGGAAGAGCGTCAGGCGCGCACGCGGCCTCGGCGCGGAGGACACCGCCGCGCGTCCATCGCGTCAGGCCGAAGTCGAGGATCTTGGCGCTACCCTTCGCGGTGACGATGACAGTGTCGGGCCGGAGATCGCCGTGGATGATCCCGTGCGCGTGCGCGTCAGCGATCGCATCGGCAAGCTGCACGGCCAGATCGAGCGCGCGCCGCGGATTCATGGCGCTGCCCGCCATCTCGTCGCGCAGGCTTTCGCCCGCCGCGAATTCATAAGCGAGATAGTAGCGGCCGTCCTCGTCCCCCACGTCGAACAGCGTCGCGATGTTCGGATGCGACAGCGACGCGGCGACGCGCGCTTCGTCGAGGACGGCGTCACGCCGCGCAGGATCGTCGACCAGCGCCGCAGGAAGAATCTTCAGCGCGACGGTGCGTCCCACGCGCGTATCGCGCGCGCGATAGACCTCGCCGAGACCGCCGTGCCCGATCGGCTCGAGCAGGTTGTAATGCGCGATCGTGGCGGTCATCTCATCCCTTGCGCGGAGGACGCGAGGGCCTCAGCTCGACGCGGCTCGCGAGGCTGCGCTGGTTCAACGTGACCAACTCCACGACCACCTCCGCGACGTCTTCCGGCGCAATCTTCCAGTCGGCCCCGAGCCGTGTCGAGAGCTCCGATTCGCCGCCGACGCCGAAGCCCGTCGACACCGAACCGGGCATGATGTAACTGACGCGGATGTTGTCGTAGCGGACCTCCTGCATCAACGCTTCGCTGAACGCATTCAGCGCGGACTTCGACGCGCAGTACGCGGCGCCGCCCGCGAACGGGTTCTTGCCGGCCAGGCTGCTGATGTTGACGATGTAGCCGCCACCGCGCCGCTTCATCTCGGGAATCGCCGCGCGGCAACAATAGAACGCGCCGGAGAGGTTCGTCTCGAGCACCTGCTGCCAGTCGTCAATCGAGAAGTCCGCGACGTTCGCGAACTTGCCGACGCCCGCGTTGTTCACGAGGACGTCGACGCCCCCGAACCGCTGGACCGTGTCTTTCACCATCAGGTCCGCGTCGGCCGGCTTGCGAATGTCAGCACGCACCGTGTGGACACTCGAGCCGGATCCCAGCGCCGCCGCGGCTTTCCGCAGCTCATCTTCCTTCCGCGCCGTCAACACGACCTGCATGCCCCGCGACGCGAACGCCTTCGCGATCGCGAACCCGATGCCCCTCGAGCTGCCGGTGACAACCGCGACCATAGCACCTTGCACGTAGCACCCTCTTACCCTGTTTACCCTGTTACCCTGCGCGCGCCTGCTACTACAATAGTGCACCGAATGCCTTTGATTGCGGTGATCGGCGGAGGCCCGCTCGGCGGCGCGCTCGCGCACAAGCTGGCCGGGCGCAGCCGCGTGGCCGAAGTGCGCCTGATCGATCCCGACGGGCGCGTCGCGGACGGCAAGGCGCTCGACATCCTGCAGGCATCACCGATCGAACAGTTCAGCACGCGCGTGACGTCGGCGGCCAGCATCCCTGCGGCCGCCGGTGCTGATGCAATCGTGCTCGCGGACCTCGTGAGCGGCGGAGAGATCGCGGGAGAGACGGGGCTGGCGCTTCTCAGGCAGCTTGCAAAGCTCGAGACCGCCGCGCCAATCCTCTTCGCCGGGGGCACACAGCGCGAGCTGATGGTCCGCGCGCTCGACGAACTGCACATCGCGCCGCGCCGAGTGATCGGGTCGGCGCCGCTGGCGCTCGAATCATCCGTTCGCGCCTTCACCGCCGCACTGCTCGACGCGAGCCCGGCGGATCTCTCGATCGGGATTGCGGGCGTGCCACCGCGCGACGCGGTGATTGGATGGGACGCGGCAACGGCCTTCCGTCAACCGATTGCGGCATCGCTGGCGGCGCATCACATGGCGGCGATCTCCTTGCGGCTTCCCGCGCTATGGCCGCCGTCGGCGTACACGCTCGCGAGCGCCGCCGCGCGGGTGGCCGAGGCGCTGGCGGATGGATCGCGGCGGCGCTTCAGCTGTTTCGCGGCGGTAGACGTCACCGGCGCCGGGCGGAACCTGGTCGCCGCGGTTCCCGTGGAAATTGTGAAGGGTGGAATCCGGCAGGTAATCCAGCCGGCACTCAGCCGTCATGAGAGGACGGCCTTTGAAAACGGTCTGCGCTGAGAGTTCTGCTAGGTCAGATCGCGATTTTCTATGGCAATCGAAGAATCGAGATCTGACCCCCAGAAACCCAATCCCCCAAACTGTCAGTTGACGGCGTCCCGGCCGTGTAAGTCCAGACCACCGGCGAAGTCGCCCAGGTGCTTCCGCAAGATCAGCCGGCCGCGGTGCAGCCGCGACTTCAACGTTTGAGGCTTGATCCGCAGGACGGCGCTCGCTTCCTCGGTCGAGAGCCCCTTGATGTCGCGCAACAGAACGGGGATCCGGTAGACGTTGGGCAAGTGCGTCAACGCCTCAACGAGCTTGGCGCGCATCTCGCCGCGCAGCAGCTGGTCGTCCGCGAGCGACGCCCAGTCGGCAGGCTCCGGCCGCACATGATCGCTCGACTCGGTTTCGATATCGACGGCCTGCACTTCCGCAGGACGGCTGAATCGCGCCGTCCGCAGCCGCGACATCGCCGTGTTGAACGTGATCCGATATATCCAGGACGAGAGCGCGGCGTCCCCCCGGAAGGCCTCAATCTTTCGATAGACCTTCATCAGGACGTCCTGCGAGACCTCCTCCGCATCTTCCCAGTTTTTGAGATACCTGAACGCGAGCTGCTGGATCCTCGGACCGTAGAGGGACGCCAGTTCGTGAACGGCAGAGCCGTCTCTGGCGCGCATGCGGCCGATCAGATCGCGTTCTGCACCGTGCTGACGCATCTGTGGCCTCCGTCTCCAACAGAACACCACAGGGCGCAGCCTTATTCCGCGCGCGGCGGAACTCGTCTAACAAACGGCGGGTGAAACAGTTACGCGCTCGAAGACCGTCGCAAACTGGCGCTCGACCTCATCCTCGACCTCGACCATTGGCAGCTTGCGGCCGAGCAGCCGCTCCATCGACGTGACCCCTTTGTCGGCGATGCCGCAGGGGACAATCAGGCTGAAACGGTCGAGGTCCGTGTTCACGTTCAACGCAAAGCCGTGGCTCGTGACCCAGCGAGAGATGCGCACGCCAATCGCCGCGAGCTTCTCGGAGCCGACCCAGATGCCCGTCAGTCCCGCGACGCGCCCCGCATCGATGCCGAATGCCGCCACGGTGCGGATCAACACTTCTTCGAGATCGCGGACGTATCGATGCACGTCGCAGCGATCCGGTTTGAGATCGAGGATCGGATAGCCGACGAGTTGACCGGGGCCGTGATAGGTCACGTCGCCGCCGCGGCCCGCTTCGAAAACATCCACCCCCTGTGCGGCGAGCGACTCGGGCGTCCGGAGCACGTGCGACCGATCGTTTCGCGTGCGCACGCCGAGCGTGATGACCGGCGGGTGCTCGAGCAGCAGCAGTCGATCCCCGATGCGCCCCGCCTTGCGATCCTCAACGAGCTGGCGCTGGAGATCGAGCGCGTCCTGATACGCGATCACGCCGAGGCGCCTTACATCCATGCTTCGTCGAAGTGCTCGAGACGATCCTTGATGAACGAGAGATACCGTCCGGCGTCCGCGCCGTCGATCAACCGGTGATCGTATCCGAGCGACAGGTGACACGTCGGTCTGATCGCAATCGCATCGTCGATCACGACCGCGCGCTTCTCGATGCCGCCGACGCCGAGGATCGCGACCTGCGGCTGATTGATCAACGGCAGTCCGTAGACCGCGCCGAACACGCCGGGGTTCGTGATCGTGAACGTGCCGCCCTGCACTTCTTCAGGGTGCAGTTTCTTCGAGCGGGCGCGCACGGCAATGTCGTCGATCGCGCGGCTCAGGCCGAGCAGGTTCTTCTCGTCGGCGTACTTGATCACGGGCACTATCAGGCCCTGCTCGAGCGCGACCGCAATGCCGAGATTGATATCCTTCTTGTAGACGATGTTGTCGCCGTCGAGCGAGGCGTTGACGACGGGGAACGCGCGCAGCGCGTCGACAACGACCTTCGCGATGAGCGCCGTGAACGTGAGCTTCGCGCCCGCGCGTTCGTAATCGCTCTTCTTCTTCTCGCGCAGTTGCGCGAGCCGTCCGAAGTTCACCTCGTAGACCGAGTAGACGTGCGGAGATGTGCGCGCGCTCAGCACCATGTGCTCGGCGATCTTCTTGCGCATGATCGTCATCGGGACGACCTGCGTGCGCTCGCCCGGCCGGAACGCGGGGCCCGGCGCTGTGGGCGGCTGCGACACCGGAGGCTTCGCAGTCTCCGTCTCGACGGAGCTCAGAGCCGGTCCGGCGGCGGCTCCTGATTCGATGAAGCTGAGGATGTCTCCCTTCGTCACGCGTCCGCTGACGCCCGTACCCTGAATCCGTTGAATGTCGACGTTGTGTTCGCGCGCGATCCGCCGCACGAGCGGCGACGACTTCTGGCGGCGGAGATCTTCTTTCGAGACAGGCCCCGCGACTGTGTCGGTTCGCTCCATCCCGGCGCTTGGACCGCTCTCTTCGATCTTGTCGCTTCCGCGTTCCTCTTTTGCGCGAAGCGCTTCGGCGGACCGCCCTGGGCTTGCCGGAGGCTGGTCAGGCAGAAGATCCTCAGCCTCAGCAGATGTCGCTGCCTCCACGGCGGCCGCGGCCTCGGGCTGTCCGACCGCCGCCTGCGGCATCTCCGAAGGCTCACGCCGCGCGCCGGACTCCGGCTTTTCAGCCGCCTTCTCGCCGGCACTGCCGATCACGGCTACGACCGAGTTGACCGGAACGGTCTCCCCTTCCTTGACCTTGATCTCGGTCAACACGCCGGCGCCGGGCGAGGGAATCTCGGCGTCCACCTTGTCGGTGGAGATCTCGAACAGCGGCTCGTCGCGATCGACCGCGTCGCCAACTTTCTTGATCCATCGGACGATGGTGCCTTCCGCGATCGATTCCCCCATCTGGGGCATCACGACGTTCGTCGGCATATCAGTATTCAACCAACTTCCGCGCCCCCTCCACCACCTTGTCCACAGTTGGCAGAAACGCCGCTTCGAGCGGCGGCGCGTAAGGCACGGGCGCGTCTTCGGACGCAATCCGCATGATTGGTGCGTCGAGATACTCGAACGCCTCTTCCGCGATGATCGCCGCGAGTTCACCGCCAATGCCACCCGTCCGCCGTGCCTCGTAGAGCAACAGCACGCGGCTCGTCTTTGCCACCGACGCGAGAATCGCCTCGCGATCGAGCGGCGCGAGGCTGCGAAGATCCAGCACCTCGGCGTGCACGCCGTCAGCCTCGAGTTGTTTCGCCGCGTCGAGGGCCGTGTGCACCATCGCGCCGAACGTGATGATCGTGAGGTCTGAGCCTTCGCATCGCACGGCGGCCTTCCCGAGCGGGACGATGTAGTCCTCGTCCGGCACTTCGTCCTTGATCCGCCGATAGAGGAACTTGTGCTCGAAGTAGAGCACCGGGTCGTCGTCGCGGATCGCGGCTTTCAGAAGTCCCTTCGCATCGTACGCCGTCGATGGCTCGACCATCTTGAGGCCGGGCGTGTTGAGGAAGAACGATTCGGGATTGAGCGAGTGAAAGGGACCGCCGCCCACGCCCCCGCCGCAGGGGCCCCGCACGACGATTGGCACGCCCGCGCCGTTTCGATACCGGCTCGTCGCGGCGAAGTTCGTCAGCATGTCGAAGCAGCAGGCGATGAAGTCGATGAACTGGATCTCGCAGACCGGCCGCATGCCCATGTACGACGCACCGATGGCGGAACCGACGATCGCAATCTCGGAGATCGGCGTGTCGATGACGCGCGCTTCGCCGAACTTGTCCTGCAGCCCCTCGGTGACCTTGAACGCGCCGCCGTACGCGCCGACATCCTCGCCCATGACGAAGACGCGTTCGTCGGCGGACATCTCGTCGAACAGCGCCTGACGGATTGCTTCCAGATAGGTGATAACGGCCATGATGAACGCCGAGGTGTAGGGCGGGTCTTTAGACCCGCCGGACATGCCGGGTCTGGTCTGAAGACCCGGCCTACGACACTTCTTCTTGCGTAGGGCGGGTCTTTAGACCTGCCGAGACCCTCGCAAACGGCGACTTCACCAGCTCGATTCTGGGTACCGCATAGTCATCGCCCGCGTAAACCCCGCGCGTGACCGTCGCGGGATCCGGCATCGGCTCGTCGACGGCAAGGTCCGCCTCTCGCGCGGCGTAGTCCTTCGCCATCTTGTCGATGTCGTCCAGCTCCCTGTCGCCGGCGATGCTGCGCTCGATCAGCACCTGCCTGAATCGCCGGAGCGGATCTTTCGCCGTCCACTCGTCGAGCAGCGTCTTCGGCACGTATCGCGCATCGTCGTGCTGCGCGTGCCCCTGCATACGCATTGTGTCGATGCCGATCAGCTGGGGTCCGTGACCCGCACGGGCGCTCTCGACCATTCTCTTCGCGACGTCGTACACGGCCAGCATATCGTTGCCGTCCACGAGCTCGTGCGCAATGCCGTACGATTCCGCACGTTCGTCGATCCGCTTGATCGCCATCTGCTGTGAAATGGGCGTCGAGTAGGCGTACTTGTTGTCCTCGGCCACGACAACGAGCGGGATCTTCTGCACTGCCGCGAAGTTCATTCCCTCGTGAAACGCGCCGGTGCTGGTCGCACCGTCGCCGATCCATGCCATCGCGACGCGCGGATTATTCCGCATACGCGCGCCCATCGCGATGCCTGCGGCCACGGGGATCGAATCACCGAGCATGCTGATTGGTCCGACAATCACCGGCTCGTGGGTGTCCGGCGCAGGCATGTGAACGATGTGGATGTTGAGATCGCGGCCGCGGGAGTTCGACGTGCCCTTCGCCATGTACTGGCGGAAGATCTCGATCGGGCGGACCCCCATCGTCATCAACGCGCCCATGTTGCGGATGAGCGGCAGCACGGCATCGCGGCGCTGCAGCGCATACGCCGTCGCGACGGACTCCCCTTCCTGGCCGAGGCTGCGATAGAGGCCGCCAATCACCTTGCTCTGGCGAAACAGAATGACGAGCCGCTCCTCCACTTCGCGCGCGAGACGCGTGAAGTAATACATCTCGAGGAGCTGTTCGCGCGCAAGCAGGTCTGATGGCCGATCGGGATCGGCGACCCGCCACTCATCGGCGTTCAGCGTCGATTTGCCCGTCATGCGTGAATGGCGGCTCCATGCGCCGCATGCGCCGCCTCGCCCACTGCCTCCGACATCGTCGGATGCGCGTGAATCGTGCGAATGAGCTCTTCGACGGTGCACTCGAGGCGCAGCGCGAGCGTGGCCTCTGCGACGAGCTCCGTCGAGCGCGGTCCGATCATATGAACGCCGAGCACCTCGTCGTACTTCGTCTCGGCGACGATCTTCACGAATCCTTCTGTCTCGCCGGCGATCCTCGCGCGGCCGAGCACCCCGAACTTGAACGACCCGACGCGCACGTCGTAGCCGCGCTGCTTCGCTTCCGCTTCCGTCAGGCCCACGCTCCCGATTTCCGGATCGCAATACGTGCAGCCGGGGACCTGGTCGTAGTTGATCGCGCGGAACTCCCGTCCGGCGATCCGTTCGGCGAGCGCGACGCCCTCGGCCGACGAGAGATGCGCGAGCTGCGGATGCCCGGGCTTGTCGAACGTGATCACGTCGCCGATCGCCGAGATGCCCTGAACGCCCGTGCGGTATTGCCCGTCGACGCGGATGTAGCCGCGTTCCAGGTTCAGGCCTGCCTCTTCAGCACCGAGTCCGTCCGTCACTGGTCCTCGGCCGGTCGCGACGAGCAGGTAATCCGCGCTGATTTTCGCCGTCTTGCCATCCGGTGTCTGCGCGTCGAGATCGATACTCTTCGCGCCGCTCTTCGCGCCCGTCACCTTCGTGCCGGTCAGTACCTTGATCCCCTGCCGCTTGAACGACTTCTCGAGCTCGGCCGACACAGCTTCGTCTTCGATCGGCACGAGGCGCGGGAGCAGCTCGATGATCGTGACGTCGCTGCCGAAGCGGCGAAAGATCGATCCGAACTCGACACCCACGGCGCCGCTGCCGAGGATCGCGATCGACGCCGGAATCTCGCGAAGGCCGATCGCTTCATCGCTCGTGATGACCCGCTTGCGATCGACCTCGACGCCCGGGACGCTGCGCGGCTGCGAGCCGGTGGCGACGATGATCTCCTTCTTGGCGGCGAGCGTCTGCTTGTCGCCTTCGGCGATCTCGACGGTGCCCTTGCCTGCGAGCCGGCCGGACCCCTTGATCCAATCAATCTTGTTCTTCTTGAACAGGAATTCGACCCCGCCGGTGAGGCCCTTGACGATCTTGTCCTTGCGAGCCTGCACCTGGTTCATGTCGATCCCGATCGCCTGCCCTGAGCCCTGTCGAAGGGCCGCCTCGCCTATCGTCAGGCCCCACTCCTTCCAGTCCTGCGCAATCTTGAGCGCATGCGCGTGCTCGAGCAGAGCCTTGGTCGGGATGCACCCCCAGTTGAGGCAGGTGCCGCCGAGGACGGGCGCGCGCTCGACGACTGCCGTCTTGAGGCCGAGTTGCGCGGCTCGGATGGCAGCGACGTAGCCGCCCGTTCCGGACCCGATCACTACGACGTCGTATTCGTTGGACATGCGTATTCCGAGGTCCGAGCTCCGAGGTCCGAGCTCCGAGGTCCGAGGTCCGCGGGTCGGAGATCCGAGGTTCGAACGTCGGCTTGCCACGACAAAGCCGCGAAGCGGGACCCTAGTCTTTCTTCCGTATCGACGACAGGGGTACGAACGCCACCGTCTCTGTCGCTGCCGGCCCGGGCGCGCGGTCTTCTTCGTCCGGCACCGCCGGGTCGAGCCGCGCCACCTGTGATCTAAGACGCGTGAAGTCGTAGCGCAATTCCCAGTACGACTGGTTGAGCGCCTCGAGCTTTCTCGACACGCGGCCCGCCCGCGTCCACGCCGCCCAGGCAAAGATCACTGCCACGCCTGCGATAGTCCACGAAAGCATAACCGTTTCAAGCTATCACGGCTTCGGGCCTCGGGCGCTTCGGGCCTCAGGCTCAGGCTTCAGGCTTCAGGCTTCAGGGAATTCCCGAGGCGCCCTAACCAAACCTCCTGCAGCCCGAAGCCTGAAGCCCTGTGCGGCCCGGAGCCTGACGCCTCTGCAGCCCGGAGCCTGAGGCCTCCTGCAGCCGGAGCCTGACGCCTCCTGCAGCCGGGAGCCTGAAGCCTGGAGCCCTGATAGAATGCCCGAAACTTCCCATGACCCGGCCCACTAAGACGATTCTGATCTGCGACGACGATCAAGGCATGCGGGACACCCTGACCGCGATCTTGAAGCGCGATTACCGTGTCGTGACGGTGTCGAGCGGCGAGGCGGCGCTCGCGCTGCTGAAGAACGAGGACGTCGATCTCATCCTGCTCGACGTGCGTCTGCCGGGCATCAGCGGGTTCGACGTGCTGCGGATCGTCAAGGAGAACTACAGCCTGATCGAGTGCATCATGATCTCGGCCATCAACGAGGTCGAGACCGCCGTGCAGGCGATGAAGCACGGCGCCTACCATTACATCACCAAGAATTTCGACTACGACGAGCTGCGATCGCTCGTCCGTAACGCGTGCGAGCGCCAGGACCTGAACCGGCAGGTGATCACGCTGAGCGCGCAGGTCGCCGAGCAGAGCGAACGCGAGTTCCTGATCGGGCCGAGCAAGCAGATCCGCGACATCGTCGATCTCGTGCAGCGCGTGGCGAAGCTCTCGGCGACGGTGCTGATCCTCGGCGAGAGCGGCACCGGCAAGGAGCTGCTCGCGCGGCTGCTGCACAGGGAATCGGGGCGCGGCGAGGCGCCGTTCATCGCGGTGAACATGTCGGCGATCCCGCACGAACTGGTCGAGAGCACGCTGTTCGGCCACGAGCGCGGATCGTTCACGGGCGCACACAAGCAGCAGCTCGGGAAATTCGAGCTGGCCGCAGGCGGCACGCTGTTCCTCGACGAAATCGGCGATCTGCGGTTCGATCTGCAGGCCAAGCTGCTGCGCGCGATCCAGGAAGGGGAAATCGAACGCGTCGGCGGCACGAAGCCGATTCGCACCGATTTCCGCCTCATTGCCGCGACCAACGTCGATCTCGACAAGGCGGTCAAGGAAGCGCGCTTCCGCGAGGACCTCTACTACCGCATCAACGTCATTCCAATCCGGATGCCGCCGCTGCGCGATCGCATCGACGATCTTCCGGAGCTGGCACGCCTGTTCCTCAGTCGCTACAAGGGAAAGTTCCGAAAGCCGGTGAAGGGGATCGCGGATTCCGCGCTGAGGATTCTCGCGTCGTACTGGTGGCCCGGCAACATCCGCGAGCTCGAGAACCTGATCGAACGTCTCGTCGCGATGACCGACAAGGAATGGATCACCGACGAGGACCTGCCGCTCGAATATCACTTTGCCAAGCTCGACGCCGCGTCCACGACCGACGAAACGCGGTTCCAGGAGGCGTGCGACACCTTCGAGCGCAACTTCATGCTGCGCGCGCTCGAGAAGTCTGACTGGAACGTGACCGCGACCGCCCGGTATCTCGGGATTCCTCTAAGCACCCTCAAGCACAAGATGGCGCGCCTCGACCTCCGCGATCTCGCGAAGAAGCTCCGCGGCGCGTAGCGCGTGCACGGTCGAGCAGCACGCGCACAGGCTGAGCGGAACGGTTGACCTGTGGGCGGCTAACCGTTTGACCTCAGCGGCCAACGGATTGCCCGCTGAAAGGGTGTAGTGACCCCTGCTGCGCGCGTACCGCGCACTACGCCTGATCCAAAGAGTCCGATCGACGCCTCAGGAATTTCCACATGGACCAATCACGGAGAACAGCTGGATAGGACTCTTTCGACATCTCTGCGGCTCACGGAACATCCGTTGCAGTTTTCACGAACGCCGCTCTGCGAACGGCCTGGGCGATCTAACGCAATCCACAACTCAGCAAGCGCAACGGAATAGACCGGGAGAAGCCGGCACCGCGCCCGCCGGCGATGGAGTTCGCATGCAGCCCTCGATGTTTAATGTTCAGGTGCCCGTGGCGGAGCGCAATGAGGTGTTCCTGATGAACACCTTCACAGACGCGCAGGTGATGGTCACGCCCGACGTGGTCGAACTGCTCGATCGGCTCGCGGCCGGCGAATCGCCGCGCGAGGAAACCGAGCGCGCCACGCTTGAACAGCTCGCCGCCCACGGGTTCGTGGTGACCGACCGCGCGCAGGAGCGTCGCGACCTCGAGACCTTCTTCCGCGAGGTCCGCGAAGGGACCGACACGCTGAAGGTCACCGTGCTGACGACCCTCCAGTGCAACTTCGCGTGCGACTACTGCATCCAGGGGGATCACGGCGATTACAACAAGACCGCCGCGCGCATGTCGATGGAGACCGCGGCGCGCGTGGCCGAGTGGACCGAGTCGCGGCTCGAGCGCGTGGGCCCGGGGCGCCTGGTGCTCACGTTCTTCGGCGGCGAGCCGCTGTTGAACCTGCCGGTCATGTACTACCTGTCGGCGCGGCTGCACGCGTCGTGCGAGGCGCGCGGCGTGCAGCTCCTGATCAACGTCATCACCAACGGTCTCCTGCTCACGCGCGACGTGGTCGAGCGGCTGAATCGCTACGGGCTCAATGGCGTGAAGATCACGCTCGACGGCGATCGCGACACGCACAACCGGATGCGGCCGCTGCGCGGAGGGCAGGGGACGTTCGACAAGATCATCAAAAACGTCCACGAGGTCGCCCACCTTACGAAGATCGCCGTGGGCGGCAACTTCGACGCCGACAGCGTGGACAGCTACCCGGCACTGCTGGATTTTCTGAGCGAGCAGGACTTCGCCAGCAAGCTGTCGAAGGTCACCTTCAAGCCGGTGATCCGCGCGAAGACGCAGACCGCGGCGAAGGGGCTCATCCCGCTCACGGCAGTCGCCCAGGACGGCAAGCCCTTGAACGGCGCGTGCATGACCTCGGCGGGCACCGGCGTCAGCCGCGTCTGCGACACGTGCAACTTCGTCGACGAGAAGATGGCGTTCCTGCGCGACGAGACGAAGAAGCATGGCTTCGCGACCGCGGACGGCGTGCACATGGGGCCGTGCGAGATCCACAAGAACAACGCGCACACGATCGGTCCTGACGGCTCGCTCTTCGCGTGCCCCGGGTTCGCGGGAGACGCGCTTCAGTCGATCGGCCACATCGACGGCCGCGAGGAGGCGTATCGCACGCAGGCGCTCCGCAATTTCGACCGCCTGCAGGCGTGGACCGAGTGCAACGACTGCGCATTCATTCCCGTCTGCGCGGGAGGCTGCACCGTCGCCGCGCACGCCGAGCTCGGCGACATGCACGCGCCCAACTGTCATAAGACGAGCTTCAAGGCCGGCGTGGTGACCCTGGCGCGTGATGCCGCGCGGGAGCTCGCGGCGGCGAATTAACAGATCACCGGCCCGCTTTCGGCGGGCACGCAACCGACCACTGTCAACCGTCCCTGAAAGGAGCCCACGATGAAAGGCAAGAAGACTCAGGACCCCAAAAAGAACGGCACGCTTCGTCCCTGGCTCGTCGACGTTGCCGTCGACAATCTGCGCTGACGCGCGAGCCCATCACTCGCGAGTCGCAGGTCGTTAATCGTCAATTCGAGTCGGCGCGCCGGGCGCGCCAAGGAGTCTGCGTCATGAAAATCACGATCATCAAGAAGAGCGACAGCAAGGTGAAGACGATGGCGGCCTGCCCCTGGATCGTCGACGAGCCCGCCATCGCAAAGAGCAAGTAGACGCTGCGGTAAACCTGGTTTCATTGGGTTGAATGGAGGCGGTCGTGAAAATTACAATCGTGAAAAAGGGCGACGGCAAGGTCAAGACAATGGCAGCGTGTCCATGGATCGTTGACGAGCCTTCGATTTCGAAATCGAAGTGAGGCCGTAGGCCTCTAGTCTGCACGGCGTACGGCCGGCAATCCGGGGTACGATATTTCTGTGCGGAATCAGCGCCAGCTCGGTGCGGCGGCATATTTACTTGTCACGGCGGTCGGTGTGTGTGGTGCGGGGTGTGCTCGACCGCAGGAGAGGGGTCCGACAGCGGCGACACTGCGAATCGGAGTGTCCCTTCCAGCGGGACAGACGACGAGCACAGGCCTGAGGACCCTCATCCCGCTTCTCACCACCGAACCTCTGTTGACGAATGAAATGGATGGCAGCCAGGTCGCGCGGCTGGCGCAGGACTGGGCCTGGGACGAATCGCGCACGAAGCTGCAGCTGAAGCTCCGTCGCGACGTTCTTTTTCACGATGGGACGCCGCTCACACCCAAGGTGGTGGCGCAAGCCTTGCGCGCCCGAATCGCGGCGCATTCGGTGTCGAGCTTTGCGAGCGTCTCATCGGTCTCGGTGACCGGCGAAGACGCCGTGACGCTCCAACTCACGCAGCCCGACTCGTTCCTCCTCCCCGACCTGGCCCTGGTCTCGATCGCGATGCCCGGGAAATCGGACATCGGAACCGGACCGTTCAAACTCGCGTCGCAAAGTGGTCAGCAGACGCTGCTCCGGCGCTTCGATCAGTTCTATCGGGGGCGTCCAGCCATCGATGCTGTGGAGATCGACACGTACCCCACGCAGCGCAAGGCGTGGGCATCGATGATGCGCGGTAGTCTCGACATGTTGTACGAGGTCAGCAGGGACGCGGTGGAGTTCGTCGAAGCGGAATCCGCGGTGAACACCTATAAGTTTCCGCGTGCGTATTACATTCCGCTCATATTCAACGTTCGCCATCCCGTGTTGAAGAATGCGCAGGTCCGGCGGGCGATCAATGAAGCCCTGGACAAAGACGCGCTCGTGCAGGAGGGCCTGAGAGGCCGTGGAAGGCCTGCCGAGGGGCCAATCTGGCCGGACCACTGGGCATACATCGCGTCTGCGCAATCAACGACATTCAATCCCGATGCGGCCCGGCTTCGGCTGGATGCCGCCGGCTATCGTATCCCGCCCGTCACAGCCGGGCAGATGCCGAGCAGATTCTCGTTCACGTGTGCAGTCTGGGCGGAGGACGCGCGCTTCGAGCGGCTCGCACTCGTGCTGCAGAAACAATTCGCCGACATCGGCATCGACATGCGCCTCGAGCCGCTGAGCGCCACCGCGTTCGACGAGCGCGCGCTGTCGGGCAGGTTCGATGCGCTGCTGATCGAAATGGCGGGCCGCTCATTGAGCTGGGTCTACCGCTTCTGGCATTCACCGAGCGGTCAAGTCGTGCTGAATTCGGGCTACCAATCGGCTGATTCTGCGCTGGAACGCATCCGGCGGGCGCGGTCGGACGATGAGGTTCGCCGCGGCGTCGTGGATTTAATGCGCGTCTTTACGGAGGACCCGCCTGCCGCCTTCCTCGCGTGGCAGATGCAGTCGCGCGCTGTGTCGGCACAGTTCGACGTGCGGGCGGAGCCCAATCGGGACATCCTCAGCAATGTGTGGCAGTGGCGTCCCGTGGCAGCGCCAGCATCCGTATCGCGATGAGACGCATCACGTCGCGCTTCGTTCTGCTCATCGCCACAGCGGCGATCGCGCCCCTCATGGTGTACGGCGCCGTGTCTGTGACGTCCTTGCGACGCGCGAACAACGAATCTGTCAGGGCAGGGAATCTGAAGGTCGCGGGCCAAGTCGCCGAGCAGATCGAATTGTACGTCACGAACAACATCCGGGTTCTGCAATCCCTCGGGTCCGAGCTGACGGCGACGGCGTTGGCGACATGGCAGCAGGATCGGATGTTGAAGGACTACGTGCTCTCGTTCCCGGAATTTCGGGAAATCACCTTGTTCGATTCATCTGGAAATGTCCTTGCGTCGAGCGCGCTTGGAAAGAGTCGAGTGGCGCTGCCAGAAGCGGCGGCTCACGCCGCGAAGCGAATCTACATTGCACCGATTCGAGTCGACGACGACTTCCTCCCGACGACGACGATTGCCGTGCAGCTCACGAGGCTGCAACAGAACACCGGCTGGGTCGTGGGGGAGATTGCGCTCGAGCAGTTGTGGCGCATGGTCGACAACATTCGTGTCGGCGCGAGCGGTCATGCCCTGATCGTCGGTGAGGACCTGCGACTGATCGCTCACGGAAACCCTGACGAGAAACGGCGCATCGCCAGCAGCGAGCAAGCCACCACCAACGCCGCGTTGAAGTTCGTGTCGGCTTTTCGCGCCGGCGGCGTCCCGGCAACACAGTATTTGAATGAAGCACGCGAGGACATGCTCGCCGTCGCGTCACCCGTTCGAGAGACCGGATGGACCATCGTGGTGGAGCAACCCACGACGGAGGCGTTCGCGACGACGCGCCGGCTCGAAGGCCAGCTGCTCACCGCGATCGCGCTCGCCCTTCTCGTCACGATGATCGTCGGCTACTTCTGGGGCCGCACCTTCATCCAGCGCATCTTCGCGCTGACGCGGGTCACACGCTCGATTGCGGAAGGCAAGTGGGAAACGCGCGTGCAGATGACGGGGCAGGACGAAATCCGCGAGCTTGGCGACGCGTTCAACTCGATGGCGGATCGGCTCGTGGAGCTGCGGGAGGACGTGCGCAAGCAGGAGCGGCAGGCGATGTTCGGACGCATCGCCGCGGGGCTCGTGCACGACCTGTCACATCCGATTCAGAACATCGGGAACAGCTGCAAGCTGATCCTGAAGATGTCGGACGACCAGGAGTATCGCGAAACCTTCCGGCGGACGGTCGAGCGCGAGATGGTGATCGTCAAGCGCGTGCTCGACGATCTGCGCAACATCGCCCGGCCGATTCCGCTCGAGCGCTTCCCGGTGGATCTGAACAAATCCGTGGCGGACGCGATCGAAGCGATGCTGCCGCACGCCGAGACCGCGGGGTTGACGCTGAAAGCGGAGCTCGCGTCGCAGCCGCTCTATATCGAAGGCGACGTGTTCGCGCTCGGACGCGTCTACCGCAACCTGATCCTCAACGCCATCCAGGCGACGGCGCCCGGCGGCCTCGTCGTCGCGGCGACCGAAGGACACGGCACGCGCGTGCAGGTGCGCGTTTACGACACCGGCTGCGGCATCCCGTCGGATCGGCTCAACGCGATCTTCGAAGACTTCGTGACGACGAAGCGCCGCGGCCTCGGCCTCGGCCTCGCGATTTCCAAGAAGATCGTCGAGCAGCTCGGCGGAAGCATCGCGGTCGCCAGCGAGGTGGGCAAGGGAACGACGTTCGTCATTGATTTCCCGCGGACCGAGGCGCGCCCGATCGCGCTCGTTGCCGGATAGGGTTCACGGTTCACCGGTTCACGGGTTCACGGTTCACGGTTCACGGTTCACCGGTTCAGCGGTTCACGCTTACCGGATCACGATTACCGGATCAGTGTTCACCGCTTCACGGGTTCATCACCGGTCAAGGCTCACCGGTTCTTGGAGGATGAGATGTTTCGCAAGTTGATCGAATCGAGCGAGATCGACGTGGACGGCCATGTCTACGTTGCGCATTATTTCGAGCAGAAGACCGCGCGAGGGACGCGCCGTTACAGCTGTGAGGTCGTGCTGGATGCGGGGGACCGCATCATCCTCGACGACGACTCGATGATGAGTCTGGAAGCCAAGGTGGCGCGGCTGGCGCCGGCGACGGTTTACAGCCGCGCGCTGGCGGGGCGGCGCTCGGAAGCGGCGTAACAAGAAGGACGGATTCCAATCCGGCCCCACCGGCTCGCGAGGGCTCGGCTCAGCGACGCCGGGTCTGAAGACAAGGATCCCGCCGGGTCTCACGGGTTCCTGGAAAGCCACGTCAATGGCCACGCTGAAATGCCAAATGCCAACACTGATTCAATTCAGCATTGGGCATTTGACATGCGGCATGCAGGCTCTGGTTATGTCAGCAGCCTGTAGAGACCCGGCCTACTTGCGGGGGAGAACAGCGTCCTTGAGCTGCTTCGCGATGCGCGCCTTCACGACAGTCTTCGCGGGGATCTTGATCGCCTCGCCCGTCGCCGGGTTGCGGCCCATCCGCGCTTTGCGCTTCTGAACCACCAGCTTCACCATCCCCGGCAGCACGAACTCACCCGAGCGCTTGAGCTCTTTCTCGGCAAGCACGTTGAGCTCGTCGAAGAACTCGCGCGCCTGCGTCCGCTTCACCTCGAACCGATCCGCGAAGTGCGAGAAGAGTTCGGATTTGCCCATCCTGCGGGCTTCTGCCATCGGCTATTCCCCTTGCTTGGGCGCGCTCATCAAAACTGCCGCGTGACGGCCGCGCGCGCGTGCGGCAGCAGCGGAGAAATACCGGGATAAATCAGGGGGTATCCTAGCGCGCTTTTTTTTGCGGTGTCAATCACGCGCGGGCGAAAAACCGCGATTTTCGGGCGTGAATGCTACAATTTTTCGATGCCGCCGCTCGAGACGTTTCCCAACCCGCAGCCCGGCCGCGATTATGAGATCGCGATTCGATGCCCGGAGTTTACGTCCGTGTGCCCTAAAACGGGGTTGCCGGACTTCGGCGAGATCCGGATCACCTACACGCCGGATGAGCGCTGCATCGAGCTGAAATCGTTGAAATATTACCTCGTCGATTTTCGCCAGAAGGGAATCTTCTACGAGGCGGTGACCAATCAGATCCTTGACGATCTCGTCGCCGCCTGCAGCCCGCGCCGCATGACCGTCATCGGCGATTTTACGGCGCGCGGAGGAATTTCGACAGCTGTGACGGCGACGTATCAGAAGAAGTAGCAGCGCCTGGTCAAGGGCGCCCGCCGGATCAGGATGGCGCGCGAGCAATGAAGGATGCGGACGGACCGCATGAAGTACCTATCGGCCGCGAGTTGGATCTGCACACGTTCCACCCGCGCGATATCCCCTCCCTCGTCGAGGAGTACGTGATCGCTGCGCACGGCGCCGGGCTCCGGGAGGTCCGGCTGATCCACGGCCGCGGCAAAGGCATCCAGCGCGGAATCGTGCAGGCCGCTCTCGAGCGGCACCCGTTGGTCGTGTCCTTCTATGACGCGCCGGAAACGCACCTCGGGGCCACGGTTGCTGTTCTCAAGGAAGGAGGCTTGGCGCTGCGATCGTGAGGAGGTTCCCGGGTTCCGGAGTTCCGCAGGTTCCCTGTTCTGGTTCGAAAGGTTCCACTGGTTCTGGTTCGAACGTTCAACCGGTGCCGATCGAACGTTCAACCGGTACTGCTTCGAATGTTCAACCGGTGCTGATCGAACGTTCAACCGGTACTGCTTCGAATGTTCAACCGGTGCTGATCGAACGTTCAACCGGTACTGCTTCGAATGTTCAACCGGTGCTGATCGAACGTTCAACCGGTGCTGGTTCGAACGTTCAACTGAGTTTGGATCCCGGCGGCGAGCCGGGCACACAGAACGGCGGGAACACAGAACGTGGATAGCACGACGGAGGGCGGAACACAGGGAACCAGAACCTAGGGAACCAGAACCTAGGGAACCAGAACCTGGGGAACCAGAACCTGGGGAACCAGAACCTGGGGAACCAGAACCTGGGGAACCAGAACCTGAGGAACCCTGGAACCGTGGAACTCCAGGAACCCTCTGTTCGTTAGAAAAGCCCCGGCACGAGACGGAACCGGACTCGCTGCATGTACTCGCGATATGTGCTGTCCTTGGCCAGCGTCTGTTCCTCGACGCGGGCGCGCATGACCAGCGCAAGGTCGGCGGCCGCGAGCACCGACAGGTTCCAGTCGAGCGGGTTTGCGAGCACGAAACCAATGTGCGTGATCAGGTAGCCAAGATAGATGGGATGCCGCACGAACTGATAGATCCCGGTCGACACGACGCCGCGATTTGCCGGCGTCAGCCCGAAGCTGCGCCCCAGCGACAGCTTGCCGATGATCACGATGAGCAGGCCGACCGCCGAGACGAGAACGGTCACGGCCTCCGAGGTCACCGGGACGAACGCAACAGCCGGTCTCACGAGCGGCGGCCCGAACATCGACATCATCGTCAGTATCCGCGCGCGCAGGCTCCGGTCCACGATCCCGGCGGACCGCCGGAACACGGTCAGCACGACCACGAGCGCTTCGCTCGCCACCAGCAGCAGTCCGGTGACGTGACCCGTTCTCGCGAAGTCCGTGGAGATGCGCATCGCCATCATCGAGAACAATGTGACGATGGTCGCCTTCGACGCGAGCTCCCCCCAGTCGCGCTGGCGCGCCGGCCCGCGCGAGGCTTCGAACCGGACCGGACGGAGCGACACTCCGCGCGTCAACGCAACGGGCAGGGCGAAGGCGAGGCGCTTCATGATGGCTCGTTTCCCTGGGATTCGGTTTCTTCCAGGAAGTAGCTCGCGCACGCCGCGTCGAGCAGCTCGCGGGTGATCGCCGGCTCGCGCTGCTGGTAGCGGCACATGTCGATCACCTGCTCCACCAGGTCGCGCGGATGGCAGGCGCGCATATGCAGCTTGCGCGGCTGGTAATACTTGCGCTGGAGGTACTCGACCATCACGGGGTCGAACGCCACGTTGCGCTTGCGGCAGACCAGGTCGAAGATCTGGGTGTACTCGCTCGCCGTGGGATTCTTCGCGCGAATCTTGTACGGGATGCGGCGGAGGAACGCCTCGTCGGCCAGCGATTCCGGCTTCAGGTTGGTCGCGAAGATGATGAACACGTTGAACGGGACTTCGAACTTGCGCCCCGTGTGCAGCGTCAGGAAGTCGACCCGGCTTTCGAGGGGAACGATCCAGCGGTTCAGCAGGTCGCGCGGCGGAATGCGCTGGCGCCCGAAGTCGTCGACGACGAACACGCCGCCGATGGCCTTCATCTGGATTGGCGCTTCGTAGAACTTGGAGATCGGGTTGAAGGTCAGGTCGAGCATCTCGAGCGTCAACTCGCCGCCGACGACCACGACCGGGCGCCGGATCTGTTCCCAGCGACGATCGTGCGCGGCAACCGCAACCACGCTCTGTCCCGCGCCCGCCTTTGCGGTGGATACGTGGTTGACCGGGTCGTACATCGTGATGATCTGGCCGTCCACGTCGATCGCATGCGGCGTATGCATGTCGCTGCCGAGCGCGCGGCCGATCCCTTCGGCGACAACGGTCTTGCCGTTGCCTGGCGCGCCATAGAGGAACAGCGATTTGCCCGAGTTCACCGCGGGGCCGAGCAGGTCGTACATCCCCGCGCTGACGATCAGGCTCTCGAAGCCGCGCGAGAGGCAGTCTTTATCGATCCATGGGCGCGCGGCCATGCACGCGCGGACGTAGGCGTTGTATTGCGCGAGCGGAACCGGCGCGGGACCAACGTACCGGCTGATGTCCAGGAACTGCATCGCGCGGTCGCGGCCAAGGTCGGTCAGCGCGTAGCGGTAGCCGGCGTTGCCCGTGCCACTCGCGCCGCGCACCTCGATCAGCTTCTCGACGCGTGCGTGCTGGATCATCGCGTCCAGGACGGAGTAGGGCAGTCGCATCGCATCGGCGAGCTGCGTGCCGCTGCTCTCGCCGGAGACGAGCGTCTTCAGCATCAGCTGCGACAGTGTGTCCGAGTGCAGGCCCGTCTCGGCCATCGTCTGTGGCGGCGCGGGCGGCGCGGGTGCGTTGAGGCGCCCCGAGTGTTCGAATGTCGCGATCGTGGCGCTCATCAGGCAACCCCCCCGGAGTCAAGCACGTCGGCTGTCCCCTTCTTTTGTGAAAAAATGGGGCCGTCCCCTTTTTTGGTCTGTGCCCGATCCGCGAGGTCGCCCATCGAAATCATTTCGAACAGGATGCGATGGCCGATCTCGGTGCCGGACGCCGCCACGCGACCGGCGGGCAGCTCGAGAACGCCGGCAGTACCGCGGCGCGGAAAGCGAATCCGCCAAGGCTTCATGTTGGGCACGCAGTCGATGATCACGCCGCGCTCGTCGAGCGCAATGACATCGATGGTGAACTTCATGCCGAAGGTGTGCACACCCCGGCTCGGCACGATCCACAACGCTTCACCCGGCTCCAGGCGCTCGTGGTTCAAGAGACCGGTGCGTCGCGCGACGCGCGTGGCGGCGACGCCGACCTTATCGGCGATGACCGAGTTCAGGTTGACGTTCCTCGCCAGGAGCCGTTTCACTTCGTCTTCTCCACCATCGGAAAGAGCACGGTGACGAATCGAATGGCGGCCGGACCAATCGTCACGACCCAGATCGCCGGAAAGATGCAGGTGACGAGCGGGAACACCATCTTCACGCCCGTCTTCGCCGCCGCCTCTTCCGCGCGCTGGCGCCGTTTCGTGCGCAGCGTCTCGGAGTACACGCGCAACGACTGCGCGACGCTGGTGCCGAATTTGTCCGTCTGGATCAGCATCGTGACGAGCGAGCTGAGGTCGTCGACGCCCGTGCGGTCGGCGAGGTTGCGGAGCGCTTCGCTGCGCGGCTTGCCGGCGCGCAGCTCGAGATTGATCAGGCGCAGCTCGTCGGCGAGCTCCGGATATGCGAACGCGAGCTCCTGGCCGACGCGGGTCAGCGCCGCATCGAGTCCCAGCCCCGCCTCGACGCTGACGACGAGCAGGTCGAGCATGTCCGCGAGCGACAGGCGGATCCGGTGCGCGCGGCGCTTCGCCAGCCGCGCGAGCACCATGCCGGGCAGGATGTAGCCGAGGCCGAGGCCACCGAGCGCAAGCGTCAGGTTCGGGCGCGCGATGAGGGAGGTCGAGAAGGCCATGAACAGGCCCAGCGCGAACAGCACGCGGATGCCGAAGAACATCGTCAGCGCCTCGTCGCGGCGGAAGCCCGCCTGCACGAGACGCAGGCGGAGGCTGCCCATTTCCTTGGCCGACTTCGGCACTTTCTCGCCCAGGCGCTTGAGCACGCCGGTGATGGTCTGGAATCTCGGCTTTTCCTCGCGCTCGCGGCCGAGCGTCAGCTCTTCGAGCCGGCGATCGATTGCCGCCGCGCGGTTGGGCATCAATGCGTACGCGGCGGCCGCGACGAGCGCGGTTCCAAACACGAACGCGAGAAGGGGCATCATCAACACGGCTACACCTCGATTTTGACGACCTGCTTGATCCAGATATACCCAATCGTCTGCATCACGACGGTCGCGCCGAGCATGATGTGGCCCATGCGCTCTCGAAAGAGCAGCTGCATGTGCTCGGGATTGATGAAGCACAGGGCGACGCCAAGGAACGCCGGTAGAGCGAGCAGGACATATCCGGTCATTCGGCCGTGCGCCGTGTAGACCCGCACCTGGCGCAGAATCTTGAAGCGTTCACGCACGACGTGCGCGAGGTTCTCGAGAATCTCGGACAGGTTGCCGCCCGTCTCGCGCTGAATCAGCACGGCGGTCGAGAAGAACTTGACGTCGAGGTGCGGGATGCGCTCGGTGAGATTGTTGAGCGAGTCCTTCATCGGCAGACCGAAGTTCTGCTCGTCGAACGTCTTCCGGAACTCGGGGCCGATCGGCTCCGGCATCTCGTCGGCCACCATCTTGAGGCCCGTCGCGAAGGCATGGCCGGCTTTCAGCGCGCGCGCCATCAGGTCGAGCGCCTCCGGGAACGCCTCTTCAAATGCGCGCAGGCGGCGCGTGCGCTTGACCCTCAGGAACATGAATGGCAGCGCGGCGCCGACGACCATACCGCCCAGCCAGCCCACGGACATCCGAAGCGCAGCCGCGACGATGAAGCCGAATATGAGAGCGCAGACCAGCGCTACCAGTAGCAGCCCGCTGATGCTGATCTTGACGCCGGACTGCTCGACCCACATGGTGAGCGCGGAACCGCGTGCCGAGGCTGCGACGAGCTTCTCGAACGCCGGCAGCGGTCCCTCGTGCCGGCTCTTCACCAGGCCCGTGGCTTCTTTCTGCGGGTCGTCCGCCGGTCGAACGACCTCGTCGAGACGCGCGTCCAGCTTCCGCTGAAGCATCATGCCCGGCAGCTTCGTGAACGCGTAGTACGCGCCGAACACGGCGCCCGCGCCGAGCACGAACATCGAGAGGATGAACACGACGGCGCCCATCACCGCACCTCCGTGACGCCTTCGAACATGTCTGGCGGCAGGTGCACGCCCGCGGCCTTGAGCCGCTCGCACGCCTTCGGCCGGACACCGGTGGCGCGGAACCGGCCGATGACCTTGCCGTCCTGATTCACGCCGAGCTTCTCGAACAGGAAGATCTCCTGCATGGTGATGACGTCGCCTTCCATGCCGGTGATCTCCGACACGCTCGTCACCTTGCGGGTGCCGTCGCTCATGCGCGACTGCTGCATGACGATCTGGATGGCCGAGGCGATCTGCTGGCGCATCGCGCGTTCGGGCAGGTTGGTCGAGCCCATCGCAATCATCGTCTCGATTCTCGTCAGCGCATCGCGCGGCGTGTTCGCGTGCACCGTCGTCAACGATCCGTCGTGGCCCGTGTTCATCGCCTGGAGCATGTCGAGCGCTTCCTCGCCTCGGGTCTCGCCGACGACGATGCGGTCGGGGCGCATACGGAGAGCGTTGACCAGCAGCTGCCGCTGCTTGATCGCGCCCTTGCCTTCGACGTTGGGCGGCCGCGTCTCGAGGCGCGCCACGTGCTCCTGGTGGAGCTGAAGTTCCGCCGCGTCCTCAATTGTGACGATGCGCTCGCGCTCCGAGATGAACGCCGAGAGCACGTTGAGCAGCGTCGTCTTACCGGCGCCGGTGCCGCCGCTGATCAGCATGTTGAGCTTCGCGCGGACGCAGTGCTCGAGGAACTCGAGCATCGGCCGCGTGAGCGAACGGATGTTCACGAGGTCTTCAGCCTTCAGCCGCTCGGCCGGAAAGCGGCGAATCGAGAGCAGCGGTCCGTCGACCGCGAGCGGCGGGATGATCGCGTTGACACGCGATCCATCCGGGAGGCGCGCGTCGACCATCGGCGAGCTGTCGTCGACGCGGCGGCCGACGCCGCTCACGATGCGGTCGATGACGCGCATCAGATGTTTATCGTCCTGGAACGTCGTGGGCAGGCGATCGAGCTTGCCGCCGCGCTCGACGTAGACGTGTTTGTGGGTGTTGACGAGAATATCGCTGATGCTCGGGTCGCGCAGCAGAGGCTCGAGCGGCCCGAGGCCGAAAACCTCGTCGATGATGTCCGCGAAAATCGCTTCCCGCTCCGTCATGCTGAGCGGCATGCCCTCTTCCGCGATCAAGTCGAAGAGCAGCGAACGGATTTCCGATTCCGCGCGCGCGCGCTCGGCCGAGGCCAGCGCCTCGAGATTGAGCCGGTTGAGCAATTTCCGGTGAACGTTGCCCTTGAGCTCGATGTACTGCGCGCGCGGCGCTTCGGGGCGTGGCACGCCGCGCGGCCCCGCGCCGCCCGACGGACCGATGGAAACAGGAGCGCTCATGGTTGACTCGGTCCCTTAAAAGATGCCGAGGAAGACGCGCTTGCGCTCGACTTCCGTTTTTGTCTCACTGCCGCCGCTGCTCGAGGCCATTCCAACGAGCTGACGCGTGAAGCTGTCGAACTGCGCCGCGATTTCCGAGTTGGTGGACAGCGTGAGCGGCACGCCGGAATTGAGCGCGGTCGACACAGTCCTGTAGTCGCTCGGGAACGTGTGGTGAATGCCATAGCCGAGCGCGGTCTCGATCTGCTTGGCCCCGATCAGGAGCTGATCCGATGCGCGGTTCACGAGCACCTTCACGCGCTCGCTTCCGGCGCCCAGCTGACGCACGCGCTCGACCAGCCGCTGCGCGTTGCGAATCGACGGCACATCGGGGTTCGTGACGAGGAAAATCGTGTCGGCCGAGAACAGCGTCGCGGCGACGCACGAGCTGATGACGTTGCCCGCGTCGATGATGACGTAGTCGTACATCCGCGTGAGCACGCGCATCAGTTCTTCGATCGCCGGCGCGTCCTGCGCGGCGGGACGATCGAACTGCTCGGAGCCGGCCAGGATATCGAGGCCGGATTTGTGCTTCGCGACCAGCTCTTTCAGGAAATCCTTGTCGAGGCGGTGCAGGTTTTCGATCGCGTCGAGCACGGTGAACCGCGGGCGCACGCCGAGGAACAGCGCGACTTCGCCGAGACACGCCTTCATGTCCAGGACGATGGTCGAGCGCTTGGTCAACCGCGCGAGCTCGACGCCGCAGTTCACCGCGACGGTCGTCGTGCCTGCGCCACCCTTCGCGCCGAGGAACGCGTGCGTGACGCACGGCGGCTTGGCGCCGGCGTTGGCCGCTTCGCGGCGAGTCGAGGTGCGGCGCACCGCGCCGTGAAACGACTCCTCCATCGCGCGGCTGGCCTGCGTCTGAGCACCGGCGGTCCATGGGAAGAACTCGTTCGCGCCGGCCCGCATCGCCTGAAGGATCAGATCCGGTTCCGCTGCCCCGGCGACCGCGAAGATCGCCATCGTGCCGCTCGCTGCGCGCAGGCGCTCGATCGACGCCATGCCCGACGAAGCATCGGCGCGGATATCGACTACAACGAGATCGGGCGCAGCCCCCTCGAGGCTGCGCCCTTCAACGATGCCGATCGGAACGCCGCACGCGCGCAGCAGTTTCGAGACCTGGCGTTTGAACTCTTCGTCGTAGCTGACGATCTGCGCGCTCAGTTGGGCCATATGGGAGACACCAGCTTCCGGCTTCCAGCTTCCAGCTTCCAGCTTCCAGCTTCTAGCTTCTAGCTTCTGTCATTGCACCAGCCGGATCGCCATCGGAAAGATCGCCGGCGGCGCCGGACCCGCGGTTTTGTCGATGATGCCGCCGACGGGCGTAATCCGGCCGCGAACCTGGCCGCCCACCATGTCCTCGATGAAGAACCCGAGATAGTTCACGAACTTCAGCGACGCGTTGCGCCCGTTGCGTTTGCCCGCGTCGTAATACGCCGGGTCGTACAGCGGGATGATGACGATGCGCGGGCTCGGCTGCTTGCTGCTGATGACGCGGTTGCTCGTCGTGTCCCAGCGGGCGTCCGGGTCCTTCGCAATCAGATCGTCCATGCCCTGCTTGGTAGGGCCGACCATGTTGCCGGGCTCAGGCGGAAATATCTCCCCCGGATGCATGATGTTCGTGTTGCAGTTCCCGATGTTCCAGCGATAGTCGCTCGCACCGGTGCTGCCTTTCATGTCGTACGGGTTGTAGAAGCTTGGAGACACCTTGGTGCCATTGTCGGCCTTCAGAACGATCTCGATGCCCTTATCGCGGTCGGCGTTGTACCCCGTGTAGTTCGCCTTGTCTTCCGGCCCGATGTAAATGTCCGGCTTCGCGAGCGGTTTCATCTTCTTGTCGACCGCGTCGAACGTCGAGAGCTCGGGATCCCATCTGGGGTCCTGCATCTCCCGCCAGCGATCGGGAATCGTGAACGGCTTCACGCAGGTCTCCGCGTTCGCAGGCGACGCTTCCGCGGTGGCGGTTGCCTGAATATCCGAGGTCGGCCTTCCAAAGTACCGCGCGATCAACGTCGACACGGGATTCCCGCGCGCCGCCTGGCGGAACACGTTCACCTTGACCCGGTTGTTCAGTCCTGTCGGGCCGAGCGGGAACGTGACGTCGGCGGGATTGACCGAGACGGTCACACGCATCACCTGGTTGCTGCGTGATGTGGTGAGCGCGTTGGTCACGGCCGGACCGGTTGCAGTGCGATTGCTGTAGCTGTCGAAGACGAGCGCCGTCGCGCCTGCGAGCGCGCCGGCATCCGCCGAGTTCTGCGCCTGGTTGCGCGCCGTCATCAGCATGCCGACATCGATCGCGAGCATGCTCGCCGCGAGAAACGCCATGAATCCGAGCCCGATGAACACGAGCGAGAACCCGCGTTCGTCGTTCTTCAGTCGAGTGATGGCTTTCATTGAAGCACCTCGATAGTCTGTCGGCATCTATCAGCGCGCGTGGGGCCCACCCCCACGCGCTCGCGCGCGCCGATCCTGCTGCGCAGGACTTCACTCCGTCGGCTCGCGCGGGCCGCAGGCGCTCTTCTGTCTTCCGTCTTCCGTCTTCTGCCTAGCCGCCCCACGTGACCTTAGTGCTTGGACTCGCCACTTTTGCCACCTTTCGCCTTATCGATCTCGGCTTGATAGGCAGCCTGGGCCTGACGCAGACGCTCGGCCGCTTCCGTCAGAGACTTTTCGCGCTTCTTCGCTTCGGCCTGCTTCTGACGATCGGCCTCGGCGTTCCTGCGCGCGACTTCCGCCTCGCGCTTCGCGCGCTCCTCATCGAGCTTCTGCTGCCGTGCCTTCTCCTCGGCCGCCTTCTGGTCCGCGACTTTCTTCGCCTCGGCGTCCTTGCGATCCTGCTCGGCCTTCGACTTCGCGGCCGCCTCCGACTGACGGCGATCGCTCTCGCGCTGCTGCTCGAGCGCCTTCTGCTCCGCCTTCGATGGTGCCTTCGCCATCTCGTGCACAGGCGTGGTCTTCTGCTCCGCGGCCGGCTTCTGCTCCGTTACGAGCTTCTGCTGCGGTACGCCCGTCTGCCCGGCGGCGGGCTGGTTCGTCTGCGCAGGCGCGGAGCTCGGGGCCGCGGCATTGTTGTTGTCGTCACGGCGCGGCTGCGCGGGCGACGCGGACGCACCGCCGGCCGGATACCGCGGCGATCCGACGTACGGCGCCGGCTGCGGAATGGACTTGTTCGGCGCCCCGAGATACGGCTGCACGTTCGATGGCAGCCCTTCCGACACGCCCGCCGATCCGCGACGCATGATCTGCGGCGTGATCATGACGACGAGCTCGGTCTGGTTCTTCTGATACGCGCGGCTGCGGAACAGATACCCGAGGATCGGAATGTCGCCGATGCCGGGGATCTTCTGCATCGTGCTGTTCAGCGTGTTGTTCATCAGACCGGCAATCGCGAACGTCTGCCCATCCTGCAGTTCGACTTCGGTTTCCGTGCGGCGCGTCGACAGCGCCGGCACGCGGAACCCATCGAGCGTGATCGCGTTGCTGAAATCGAGCGAGCTGACCTCGGGACGGACCTTGAGGTTGATGAGATCGCCGCCAAGCACCGTCGGCGTGAAGTTCAACCGCACGCCGAATTCCTTGAACATGATCGTGATGGCCGCCTGGCCGCTGCTGCTGGGCTGCACGACCGGATACGGATACTCGCCGCCTGCGAGGAAGCTCGCCTCTTTGCCGTTCAGGGCGATCAGGTTCGGCTCCGCGAGGCTCTGGAACAGGCCCTTGGTCTGCAGCGCGCGGATGACCGTACCGACGTTGTGTTTCGTGTTGAACAGAAACACGTTCAAGAAGTCGCTGAACGTCAATCCGCCCGGCTTCGTGGAATCGAAGTCCGGTGATGGGAATTGCTCCGTCGTTCCGCGACCAAACCAGTCGTTCTTGTAGCCGTTGGCGATGTACGATGCGCCGAGCTCCTGCAGCGCGCTGCGGCTCACTTCGGCGAAGCGCACGCGCAGCATGACCTGATTCGACGCGACGCCTTCCTGCTGCTTCAGCAGGTTGACCACGTTCTCTTTCTTCTCGACGTAGCCGCCCGCGACTTCCGCCGCCTTGTCGATGACGTACTTGCTCGAGACCGTTCCCGAGATCACGACGTCCTTGCCGCTGCCGACGACGCTCACCGGCTCGCCGGGAAACAGGTTGCGCATCTGCTCGATCAGCTGCGTGAGGTCGCGGCGGACGTTGACCTCGTAGGTCTTGATCCCGCCGGCGCGGTCCCACACGAACATCGAGATGACGCCGGGCGTCTTCCCGTGAATCAGCAGCTGCTGCGGCGCGGTGACCATCGCGTCGGCCACCTCCGGCACGGTCAGCGACACGCGCGAGATAGCGGAGCCGACGTTCAGAATCGTCGAGCGTCCAACGAGAAGGTCGATGCCCGTCGCCTCGGGAGCAACCGCTGCGGGGCCGGCGGTAATCGCGCCGGGCGAGCCGCTGAACGACACGGGCTGCTGAGCCTGCGGCGTCGCGACCAGGATCACGATAATGAAGATGATCAGCGCGACGATCTTTGACGCCGCTGCACGACGGGGTCTCATGTATCCTCCAGATTCCTAGCGAATGACTTCCGCGGTGCGCTTGTCGCCGCGGATGATCTCAACCGTGGGGAGCGGCGCCGCCGCCGGCGCAGACTGCGTGACCGGACCCGCCGCGGCCCTGCGCGATGTCGAGGCGCTCTTCTGCGCCGGCGCCTTCACGGCACCGAGGAGGATCGCCGGCTTGACGCCCGGCGTTTCCGGCGCGCTCTGATCCAGCGGGTTGCGCAGCGCGAGCTGAATCTTGCCTTCGGTGCTCGCCAGCGCCAGCCGCTCCGCCTGGTCGGGATACACGAGCAGCGTCACGACCGTGACCTGCATCGGCTTGCCCTTGTCCTGGTCCTGCTCGATGCGCGTGCCGGCCGTCACGACCTGCACGTTCGAGAGAATCAGCTTCGTCGTGATGTCGGTCTGCTGATTCGTCGGATTCGCCGTCGCGAGCACGTCCACGCGCGACCCGGGCAGCACGTAGCCGGCGACGCCGATCACCTCGTTCACGCGCACCGACAACGCGCGCATGCCCTCGGGAATCACCGGCGGCAGGCCGGAACCCGCCTCCTTGGACGCGAGCTTCGCGGGAATCACCACCTCGTTCTTCACGAGCGGGCTGATCACGCCGCGGCCCACGACGTCGGTGACCCGCGGGAATGCCCCCTCGGGCGCCTGGCCCGCAGGGAAATTGACGA
>Ga0066677_10000003_pt1 | contig 59562 bp, 51 predicted proteins | sample GraSoiAngelo_126_FD_62299 | JGI IMG/M metagenome (GOLD analysis project Ga0066677, IMG submission 62299) | Grasslands soil microbial communities from the Angelo Coastal Reserve, California, USA - 14_0927_09_20cm | ecosystem: Environmental > Terrestrial > Soil > Grasslands | place: USA... | reverse complement strand
TATCCGGAGAGCTGCTCGCTCGAAGCGGCGATCATGAAGGACGATCGCGGCGGCGTGTCCGCCGACTCGACGACGGTGAGGGCACATTGGAACACGGTGCTCGCGCGAACGCAGCTCGGGCCGGACGCTCACCACACCTTCGATACCGTGCTGACGCCTGGCGTGACGGCCACGCACGTGAAATTGAACATCTTTCCCGATGGCGGCATCAGCCGCATGCGCATCCGCGGTGTGCCGACGTCGACGGCTCGTCAGGGGGCGGTGTTGGGCCTGCTCAACGTCATGGACGAACCGGAATTGCGCGCCGCGCTGGCGAATTACCTCTCGGCGCCCGCATGGATCGATCGAATGATGGCATCGCGGCCGTTCGCCACACCAGCGGCGCTGTTCGCCGCGAGCGACGCCGCAGCGGATGCCTTGCGCGATGAACAGTGGCTCGAAGCGTTCCGCCATCATCCGCGAATCGGAGAACGGACGGCCGAGCGCGCGCAGTCAGACGTGTCGAGCGGTTGGTCGGCGCGGGAGCAATCGGCCGTTCACGGTGCCACGGCTGCCGATGTCGCGGCACTGGCGGAAGCGAATCGCGAGTACGAGCGCCGCTTCGGACACGTGTTCATTGTCTGCGCGTCAGGCAGGAGCGCGCGCGATATGCTGGCCGCTTTGCGCGCCAGGCTCGGGAATCATCCCTCGATGGAACTGAAGACAGCAGCAGCCGAACAACGCACGATCACGCGGCTGCGTTTCGAGAAGGTGCTCGGGTGACGCTTTCCACGCACGTACTCGATACGTCGATCGGGCGTCCGGCAAAGGGGATGAAAGTGCGCCTCGGTTACCGCAAGCCGGGTGATTCCTGGACCGAGCTCGGGACGTTCACGACCGATGCTGATGGCCGGGTTCAGGGACTTATCGCGCCTGGCGGAGCGGCTGGACCGGGCACATATCGCCTCACGTTCTCCGTTGACGCCTATTTCAACGCGCTCAGCATAGGGACGTTTTTCACGGACGTGACGATTGAGTTCGTTGTCCGCGACGACACGCACCATCACGTGCCGCTGCTCGTGAGTCCCTACAGCTACTCTACCTATCGCGGGAGCTGATGTTGGTCTTCAACGCTTCGGAATGGATCAATCTCATCGTGCGCTGGACGCATGTCTTCTCCGCGATTCTGTGGGTTGGGACCACCTACTATTTTACGTGGCTCGACGCGCAGCTCCGCCGCTCGCAGCGAACCGGAGGCGATGTATGGATGGTTCACAGCGGCGGTTTCTACACAGTTGTGAAGCAGAAGACGCTCGGCGTGCCGCCGTCCGACGTCCACTGGTTCCGCTGGGAAGCGATGGTCACGTGGGTCAGCGGCGTCACGTTGCTGCTCGTCGTCTACTATGCGGGAGGGCTGATCGTTGACGCGAGCAATCCGACCGTCTCGGAGCACGTTGCAAAGGCGATCGGCCTGAGCGCTCTCGTCGTGGGATGGATCGTCTACGATCTTCTTGTGCGGACGCCGCTGGTGCGGACGGGATGGGCGTTTGCCATCGTCGCGCTGGTGCTGATTGTCGCGCTCGCGTGGGGGCTTCGACAGGTGATGAGCGCACGCGCAGCCTACATCCATGTAGGGGCGCTGTTCGGCACGATTATGGCGTCAAACGTGTGGATGCGCATTTTGCCGCCGCAGCGGCGCATGATTGCCGCGGCGGCGCGTGGTGAGCCGATCGATCCCGCGCTCGGCGCCGGCGCGAAGGAACGCTCGATACACAACACGTTCATCGTGGTGCCGACGGTGTTCCTGATGATCAGCAATCACTTCCCGACGGCGACGTACGGCAATCGCTATGGACTGGCGACGATGGCGGTGCTGATCGTCGCGGGCTGGTCCGCGGCGGCGGTTCTGCGGCGCGCCTGAACGGGGACACTCACAGTTTTTCCCATAACCGACCACTCGTCACCCAGAAACGGTGACAGTCACACTTCCTGAAACCGGAAACAGTGACTGTCACCGTTTCCGGCGCCTCGGAACTGTGACTGTCACCGTTTCGGAGCCGCAGCTGTCCGACTATGGGACGAAGTGTGAGTGTCCCCGTTTCAAGTCCGGCCCTTGAGGATCGTCACGAACGATCCGGAGCCCAGCTCTTCGACCGTGAGGCCCGTGAGCGCTTCGATGTCCGGTTCGCGCACGGCGCCGCAGTTCAGCGCCTTCAGGAAAAAAGTCAGGAGTCCCTGGCCCGTCGCCGCATCGTCGAACACCTCACCCACCAGCGTGGCCTGCGCCGCCTTCGCGATGAAGTTGCGCAGCCGCTCCGACGCCGCCTCGAGGCTCTCGAGGAAGAATCCGTAGACCGCGGCGTAACGTGTGACGAGTTGTGCCGGATGAAGATCCCACCCCTGGTAATAACCGTTCATCAGCGAATGACGGATGTCGTCGTAGTGGTGCTTCCACGCGCGATGCACGGCGGCGCGATTCTCCGCCTGCTGAGCCGAGGAGAGCGTCGCGCCGGCCTCAGCACGATGCACCGGCACAGGCAAAACGTTTGTCGCGCCATCCGACAGCCACACGCCCGTGCCGGACAACGAAACCTGCATCACATGACGCGCGAAATCGCAGACCGGGTGTCGCATGTGCTGGTGCGCCGCGGTAATGCCCAGCGCCGCAGTGTAATCGTACGTGCCGAAGTGCGCGGCTACGATCCTGCCGTCACCGGCGCGGACGAAGGCCGGCAGCGCCGCCGCGCCGTGCTCGTCGAGGATCGACTGCGGCGTCTCGACCATCAGTTCCATGCGAAGCGAGCCCGCCTGGAGACGGCGTTCCGATTCGATCGTGGCGAACAGCCTTACCAGTGAGGTGACCTGCGCCTGCGATGTGATCTTCGGGAGCGTCACGACGAAGTTGGCGGGCAGCCTTCCGCCAGTCTCGTCCAGCAGCGTTTCGACGAACAGCTGCGCGGTCCTCAACGCGCGCTCGCGCAGTTCCTCGCTGAGAGACTTGATTCGGATGCCGATGAATGGCGGCAGTGTGTTTCCACGCAAACCTGCAGCGACCTCGCGCGCCGCTGAAGCCGCATGGCCGTCCTCTTCAGCGTCGGGTCGATTGCCATAGCCATCTTCGAAATCGAGTCGGAGGTCTTCCACGGCTTCGCGCTGAAGCTTCTCGACGATGCGGGGGTAGATCATCGCAGAGGAGGCTCGCCCGATTCCCACGGCTGCTCCGAGAGCGTCCGAGTCTCCGCCATACTCCTGCAGCACACGAAGCGCCGTCGCGCCGAGACGCGCCGCCGTGTCCGCCCGGAACAGATGCGCGCCGCCATAGACTGTGTGGATGGGCTGTCGACGATGGGGCAGCGGTTGCACGCGAGGGAGCGTACAAGACTAGAATCACCCTTTCAATGGAGGCACCCCAGATCGGCCGTTCCGTCCATCGCAAGGAGGGACGCGCGAAGGTCACCGGGCAGGCGCTGTACGTGGACGATGTTGCGCCGGCAGGCCTGCTGCACGGCGTCACCGTGCGCAGTCCAACTGCCCGCGGCATCATCAAGGGCATTCACTTTCATCCGACAGTTGACTGGGACGAGTTCACGATCGTCACCGCGGCAGACATTCCCGGTGTCAATCGTGTCAAGTTGATCCTCGACGATCAGCCGTATCTCGCGTCCGACGTCGTCAATCACCCGGAAGAACCGGTGCTGCTCATCGCGCACCGGGACCGCGCGCGCGCCGAAGACGCGCGCCGCAGGGTCACGATTGACATCGAGCCGCTGCCCGCCGTGTTCACGATTGACGACGCGCTCGCGCGGCGCGAGATCATCTGGGGCGAAGACAACACGTTCAAGCGGTACCGCGTCAACAAGGGAGATGTCGACGCCGCGCTCGCGGCGGCGGAGATCGTCGTCGAGGGTGAATACGAGACGGGCGCGCAGGAGCAGCTGTACATCGAGCCAAACGGCATGCTCGCCATCGCCGATCGGGCGCACGGCGTGACCGTCTGGGGCTCGATGCAGTGCCCGTACTACATTCACACGGCACTGGCTGCGCTCTTCGGCATTCCGGCGCAACGGATTCGTGTCGTGCAGATGGAGACAGGCGGCGGCTTCGGGGGAAAGGAAGAGTATCCGTCGATCATTGCCGGGCACACGGCGCTTCTCGCGTGGAAGTCGGGCCGACCCGTGAAGATGATCTACGGGCGTGTAGAGGACATGGCGTCCACGACAAAGCGTCACCCGTCCCGCACGCGGCATCGCACCGCGGTGGATCGCGATGGGCGGCTGCGCGCAATGGACATCGACTTCATCATCGACGGTGGCGCGTACTGCACGCTGTCGCCCGTGGTGCTGTCGCGCGGCACGATCCACGCTGCGGGACCGTACTCCTGCCCCAACGTTCGCGTGACCGGACGCGCGGTCGCGACCAGCGCCCCGCCGCACGGCGCCTTCCGGGGCTTCGGCGCGCCGCAGAGCATCTTCGCGCTCGAGCGTCACATGGATCGCGTCGCGGCGGCCGCCGGGCTTTCTCCAGAGGAGTTCCGCCGGCGCAACTTCATCTCTTCCGGCGAGACGCTTGCCGTCGGGCAAACGATTCGCGAGCCGGTCAATATGCCGGCATTGCTGGATCGCGCGCTTGCGCTCTCGCACTATCGCGAGAAACGGGAACGGTTCGCCCGCGAGAACGCGCGCGGCGGCAAATCGCGGAAGGGCATAGGGCTCGCGTCGTTCATGCACGGCGCAGGCTTCACCGGCTCGGGCGAAGTGCACCTGCGATCGCTCATCACCGTCGAAGTCTCGCGCGAAGGCGCCGTCCGCGTGCTCGCGGCGAGCACCGAGATCGGCCAGGGGACGAACACGATCTTCTCGCAGATTGCGGCGGACGCGCTCGGTATCGACTGCGACGACATCGAGGTGGCGCGCCCCGACACACTCGACGTGCCCAACAGCGGGCCCACCGTCGCGTCGCGCACCTGCATGGTCGTCGGGAAGCTGGTCGAGACAGCCGCACGTGGCATCCGTCACACGCTGGTCGACTCAGGGTACTTATCCGTCCTGTACGATCGCGAGCATTTTCGCGCCGCCTGCGAACGGTATGTCGACGCCTTCGGCGCGCTGCGGGCGACGAGCCAGTATCAGCCGCCGTCGGGCGTCACATGGGACGATGAGCAGTATGTGGGCGACGCGTACGGGACGTACGCGTGGGCTGTTTACGTCGCGGAAGTGACGGTCGATCTCACCACGTGGGAGACGCGCGTCGATGATTTCGTTGCCGTGCAGGAAGTCGGCAAAGTGATCAATCCGACGCTCGCAACGGGGCAAATCGAGGGCGGTGTCGCGCAGGGGATCGGATGGGCGCTGTACGAGGATGTCGTCTGGCGCGAAGGGCGCATGGCGAATGCGCAGATGACGAATTACATCATGCCCACCTCGATGGACCTGCCATCGATTCGCGTTTACTTCGAGGAGGTGCCGTATCCGAACGGACCCGCGGGCGCGAAGGGCATCGGCGAACTGCCGATGGACGGCGCGGCGCCAGCCATCTTCAACGCCGTCGCGGACGCAACCGGCGCACATCCCACCCACCTGCCGCTGACGCCCGAGCGCTTGATGTCGGCGATGGAGACGATCGGTGCCTGACCGGCGGTCCGTGCGCCTGACCTGCACGCTGAACGGCCGCCGGCTCTCGCTCGACGCGCACCCGATGGCGCGCCTGCTCGACGTGCTGCGCCAGCAGGCGGGGCTGACCGGCACGAAGGAGGGATGCGGAGAGGGGGAGTGCGGCGCGTGCTCCGTGCTGCTGAACGGCCGACTGGCCAACAGCTGTCTCACGCCTTTCGCGCACGCCGACAGGGCGACCATCGTCACGATTGAAGGGATCGCGAGTGGCGACGACCTGCACGCCGTCCAGGAAGCATTTCTCGAATGCGGGGGTGCGCAGTGCGGCATCTGCACGCCCGGCATCGTGCTCGCGGCCGTCGATCTCCTCGAGCGCACGCCGCATCCGACTGAACATGACGTGCGCGCGGCGCTGGCAGGTAACCTGTGCCGGTGCACGGGTTACATGCGGATCTTCGACTCCGTGCTCGAGGCGTGCCGCAGGCTTTCCGCTTCGCGCGCATGAGCACGTCGCTGGACGGATTCGATCTCGTCACGCCAGCGTCGCTGGAGGAGGCGCTCGGGCTGCTTGCGTCCGATCCTGCGGCGCGGCCATTTGCCGGTGGGACCGATCTCATGGTGCAGCTCGAAGCCGGCCGCCTTCGCGCCGGCCGTTACGTCAACCTCTGGGATCTCGCCGAGCTGCGCGGCATCACGGAATCACCCGAGAGCGTCGCGGTTGGCGCGTTGACGACCTATACCGACATCCGCAATGCAGACGTGCTCGCGCGGGAGTACCCGTTGCTCGTTCGCGCAGCGGAAGAGACGGGCGGAACCGCGACGCAGAATCGGGGCACGATCGGCGGCAATATCGCGAATGCGTCCCCCGCGGCAGACACGCCTCCCGCGCTTCTCGTCTACGACGCGGAGCTCGAGCTTCGTTCGACCGCTGGTACGCGCCGCGTGCCCTACACGGCATTCCACACCGCCTACAAACAGATGATTCTCGCGCCCGGCGAAATCATTTCGCGTATCCGCCTGCCGCGACGGACCGGATGGCTGGATTACTACCGCAAAGTCGGTCCACGCCGCGCGCAGGCGATTTCAAAGGTGTGCTTCGCGGGCTCGATCGCGATGAGCGGCGACACCGTGGCGGACGTGCGGATCGCGCTTGGCAGCGTTGCCCCGTTTGTCGTCCGCGCGGTGCAGGCGGAGAGCGTCCTGCGCGGAAAGAGCATCAACGATGAGGCGATCGCCGCGGCCGAGCGCGCGCTGAGGTCGGAGGTCGCGCCGATCGACGATCTGCGATCGACGGCCGAATATCGGCTGCGTGTCGCTTCAAATCTGTTGCGGGAGTTTCTCAGCCACTCGCAATAATCGTGTGGCTTCCGCCTTTAGCCGGAAGATTCATGACTCGCACACCGGCAAGTGACTTCCACCTGAAGGTGGAAGCCACAAGAATCAATGAATCACGTTCCGCAGGATCAGATCGCGCACCGCGAGATCGACCTCGCGCGTGCCGGGGCGCGCGTGATCCTTTGACGCCGTCACGTCCGTGTTGAAGGCAATGAGCCACGCCGTGCGGCTGGGTCGATGGATGTAGAGGTGCGAGAGGAAGCCGTTCTGATCCCCGCTGTGACCGACCAGCTCGACGTCGCCGTAGCGCTCGATGAAAAACGACAGCGCCGCGTGCGAGTCGGAGCCATTGGTCCCCTCGCCAGTCGTCGCAGGCACTTGCGGCGTCCACATGTCTTCGAGCGACGATCGCTTGAGGACGACATCGTATTCGCCGCGGCGCTCTTCGTCTCCCATCAGAAATGACAGATACCGCGCCATGTCGCCGAACGGCGCGTTCAAGCCTCCATTCGATACGGTAATTCCGGTGTCGAAATCGAACCGCCCCTCCCGGATCCCGCTGTCGTCCCGAAAGTAGCTGTGCGACCGGTGTGAGACGAGCGAGTAAGGCGAGCGATCGAAGAACGTCTCGTGCATGCCGAGCGGCATCAGAATATTCTTCGTGACGTACATCTCGTAGTCGTCGCCGGACAGCAGCTCCACAATCCGGCCGAGAAAGATCACGCCCGGATTCGAGTAGCTGTACCTGGTTCCCGGCGCGAACTGTACATCGGTGTATGGCAGCATCGCGACCAGTTGCTCCCATCTGGTCGGCTCGAACGGGTGCCACGGCTTGTCGCCGCCCCAGGGCCACGTGGATGCGCGGAACCCCGCGCTGTGGGACATGAGGTGGCGGATCTCGATATCCGACACATCGCCGAACGGATCATGAACGGCGCGCAGTTCCGGCACGTACTTGACGACGGGATCGTCGAGCGACAGCAATCCGCGATCGCGGAGCTGCATGATCGCGATGCCGGTGAACGTCTTCGTGATCGACGCCCAGTGATAAATGGTGTGATCGTCGACGGGAATCTTGCGATCGAGGTCCTGGTATCCCTCGTTCTGCCGGACGAGAATGCGCCCATCGCGCATCAGCATCAGACTGCTGCCCGCAATGCCGGCCCGCTCCACCAGCCGGCGATATCCGTCAGCCACGGCAGGCCAGCCGGCGGGCGCCTGGACCGAGAGGCCCAGGATCGCCGCGCAGGCCAGGAGCGGCAAACTCCAGCGCATCGCGTAATGCTACAACGCTTATGATGGATTCATGGCGGACCCGATCGATCCCCGAGTGACTATCGGCCACGTGCACCTCAAGGTCGCGGACCTCGATCGCGCGCTCGCGTTCTACGTCGGCGTGCTCGGCTTCGATGTCACCAGCCGCATGGGAGACTCCGCCGTGTTCCTCAGTGCGGGCGGCTATCACCACCATATCGGGCTGAATACGTGGGAGAGCCGGAACGGCCCGCCGCCGCCGCCGAACGCGACTGGCCTCTATCACGTCGCGATCCGTTACCCGGACCGCGCGACGCTGGGCGACGCACTGCGACGCCTGGTCGATGCACGCGTTCCGCTGGACGGCGCCGCGGATCACGGCGTCAGCGAAGCGATCTATCTTCGCGATCCGGACGGCAACGGCATCGAACTCTACTTCGATCGACCCCGCGAGCAGTGGCCGCGTGCGTCGGATGGCACCGTCCGAATGGGGACCGATCCCCTCGACGTCAACGCGCTCCTCGCCGAGGCGAAACAGGGCGCGCGTCACGCCGACACGCCGCGCGGAACGCCGGCCGCCTCACCTGGCGCCGCGGCACTCTCGAGCGCTACCCGCGATCGACTCGCGCAATTGCGAACGCGCCTGCTCGCGCTCCACCAGAGCCTGCTCGACGACGCGCGCGTCGCGTACGAGATGGATCGCGGCAGCGTCAGCTCCAAGAGTCACCTGCTGCAGCTCGTGATCAACGATCCATTCTTCGCCTGGCTGCATCAGATCTCAGAGATGGTCGTCAGGATCGACGAAGCGACCGCTTCCGAGGCGGCCGCGACCGAAACAGACGCCCGGGCGATCTTCGACCAGGTTGACAGGCTGCTGCTGCCGTCCGAGAACGGCGATGTGTTCGCCAGGAAATACTACGAGGCACTGCAGCGTCAGCCGGCGGTCGTGCTGGCGCACGGCGCCGTCAAGAAAGTGCTGAAACAACCGTAAACAACCCGCTGGCACGGCCCCTGCTAATCTTTGCACGCGGAGGAAGCACATGCGCTGGAGCTCAAGCGGACGCGGCAACATCGACGACGAGCGTGCGACGTCGGGCGGCGGCTTTCCCGCGGTCCCTTTGGGTATCGGCGGATTCATCGTCGTGGCGCTGCTCAGCATGTACACCGGTATCGATTTCTTTTCACTGCTCGGCGGCGGCCAGGCGAATGCCCCGTCTTCGACCGTTGGCACGTCCGGTCACGTGACGGCGTCCCCGACCGAGGAGAAGATGGTCGACTTCGTCAACGCTGTCGCTGAAGACGTGCAGAGCACGTGGGAAAACGTCTTTGGCGGTCGTTATCAACGCACGCGCGTGACGCTCTTCCGCGATCAGATCCAGTCGGCGTGCGGCTTCGCGCAGTCCGCCACTGGTCCCTTCTATTGTCCCGGCGATCACAAGGTGTATCTGGATCTCGGCTTCTTCGACGAGCTGCAGCGCCGCTTTGGCGCGCCCGGAGATTTCGCGCAGGCGTACGTGCTGGCGCACGAGTTCGGCCATCACATCCAGGCGCTGACGGGGACCGAATCGCAGCTGCGCCAGGCCCAGCGCGACAATCCATCCTCCACGAATGCGCTATCGGTGAGACTCGAACTGCAGGCGGATTGTTATGCAGGCGTGTGGGGACATGCCGCCTCGCAATCGGGCCGCGCGGCACAAGGCAAAGTGGAGCTCGACCCTGGCGACGTCGACGAAGGACTCCGCGCGGCCGCCGCCATTGGCGACGATCGCCTGCAGAAGATGGCGACGGGGCGCGTCATGCCCGAGCGGTTCACGCACGGGTCTTCCGAGCAGCGCGTCACGTGGTTCAAGCGCGGCCTCGAGCGCGGCGACCCGCGCGCCTGCGATACGTTCTCAACGACACGCTGATAGAATCGCTGGTATTCAGCCGAACCCGACTGCCTCAGCGTCTGCGACAGCGGCCGCCGAAGTTCCCGCAAACGCGGCGCCGCCCGCCGAAGCGGCACCCGTTCGCTCCAAATTCGATCGATCGATAATCGAGGGGCCGATTCCCCGCGCGGTCTGGCGTCTCGCGTGGCCGACCGTCGTGCAGAACATGATCGGCGGGCTGCAGGGCATCGTCGATCACGTGATGGTCGGCCACTACGTTGGTTTCACCGGGAACGCCGCGATCGGCGTGGGCTGGCAGATCTTCCTCGTCGTGGTCGTCTTCATCAGCTCGCTGTTCACCGGCATGGGCGTGCTCGTCGCGCGCTTCGCCGGAGCAAACGATCACGAGAAGGTGGATCGTGTCGTGTACCAGGCTTTTCTGACCGCGGTCGTCCTCGCGCTCTTCGTGCTCGCACCACTCGGCTACGTGCTCTCGCCCAGACTCCTGCAGCTGGTTCACGCGTCGCCGGAAGTGCGTGCGGCGGCGCTCCCGTACTTGCGGACGATGTTCGTGTGCAGCATCGGGCAGCTGCTCTACTTCATGCTCGCCGGGGCGCTCAGATCCGCGGGCGACTCGCGCACGCCGCTGCGGATCGGGCTGTGGATCGTTGGCCTGAACATCGCGCTGAACATGGTTCTCATCCGCGGCGCCGGGCCGATTCCGGGGTTTGGCGCGCAAGGGGCGGCGCTCGGCACGTCGATCGCCGCGACGCTGGCGTCCGTGGCCGGCATCTGGATGATGATGACCGGGCGCGTCGCGGTGCATTTCTCGCGATCGATGCCGAAGAGGCCGGACTGGGCGATCATCCGATCGCTCTTCCGCTTCGGATTGCCAGCGGGCGTGCAGGGCGTTGCGATGAACGTCGCCGGCGTGCTGCTGCTGCGATTCATCGGGTCGCTCGAATTCAGCGCCGAAGCACAAGCTGCATATGCGGTCTGCTACACCGAGCTGTTCTCGTTCATCACGTGGACGTCCGTAGGGCTGATGGGCGCAGCGGCCGCCATCGCGGGACAGAACCTCGGCGCACAGCGTCCGGATCGCAGCGTCAAGGCCGTACAGACCGCCGCGGCGTACGGATTGATGATTGCCGGCAGCATCGGCATCATCTTTCTCGTCGCATCGGACCAGTTGCTGAAGTTCTTCGGTCTGCACGATGCGACGGTGCTGATGCTCGGCCGTCAGTTACTGCGGTACCTGAGCGTCTCGGGCCTGTTCATCACCCTTGCCCTGACCTACACAGGCGGGCTGCAAGGCACGGGAGATACGCGCAGTCCGCTCGTCATCACGCTGGTGGCGCAGATCGGCGTGCCGCTCGGGATCTGCACCTATCTGCAGGCGACGGGACAGCTCCAGGCGCACTGGATCTGGCTGGCGATCGTGCTTGGCCATTTCACACGCGGCGCGTTGTCGGCCGCGCGCTTCCACCAGGAACGCTGGCGGACCATTGAAGTCAGAGTGTCGTAGACCCTACTGATTCTTCAGGGGCTTCAGCATCAGATCCTGGAAATCAAAGCTGAAGTCGGTCTCGGGCGAGACCGCGCGCATCAGGACACGGTCGATCGTGCCGTCGGGGTTCAGCGAAAACGCGACGAACGCATCGGCGCGCAACTCGCGATCTTTCCACCGCGCGACAAACGTGTCGTGCTGCCAGTGCTCGAGCGTGCCGCCGAGCGATGGCGTCTTCTCGAACTGGATCGCGAGTCCGTTGCCGGCTGACGAAATGGTCACGTCGCCATACCATGCGTCGCGATACGTCCCCGCGTACTTCGACAGCGGCAATGAAGGCTTCGACGCCGGGTCACGCGCGGTGGCTGTCTGCTTCTCGACGTTCTCGCTCGACTGTCCGGCACGGCGTGCGATTGCCTCGTAGGCCGCGATCCAATCCGTCTGCGGCGCCTGCAGGTACGAATCGAATACGTGGTTGACGATCGAGTCGTACACCGCACCCGATTCCTGGTTCGTCAGCACCGAGACCCCGAGCTTCAGTTCCGGCAGCATCGCGACCTTCGATACGTAACCAGGCAGCCCGCCCGTGTGACTCACGAGTTTCTTGCCGCGGTAGTCGCGCAGACCGAAACCGAGGCCGTAGCCATTGAAATTGGGGCGCACGTCCCTGAGTTCTGCCGGACCTTCAGCAAGAGGAATCGGCGTCACGATCGTCATGAGTTGTCGCGACGTGGCGGGCGAGAACAGTCGTGACCCGCCGGGCAGCTGTCCTTCCGCGAGCTGGACGATGAGCCATCGAGCCATGTCCTCGGCGCAGGAGTTGATTCCACCGGCAGGGTTCGTGTTGTCGCTGTCGAAGGGGGCAATCGGCCGCAGTCGGCCATCGACGGACGCGTGTGGCGTGGCGATATTTCCTCCCTGCCTGGCCGCTGAATGGCGAACGTTGCTCGATCGCATCCCCACTTTTGCCAGGATGCGCGACGAGACGAAGTCCTCCCATGATTGGCCGCTCACGGCTTCGATGACCTCGCCGGCCACGAGGTACAGCACGTTGTCGTAGGCATACGCGCTGCGAAAGCTGGTGGCGAGTGGAATGTAGCGGAGCCGCCGCGCGATCTCGTGTCGATCGTAGGTCGACGCCGGCCACCAGAGCAGATCGCCTGCGCCCAGGCCGAGACCGCTGCGATGCACGAGCAGGTCCCGCACCGTCATCTCGCGCGTGACGTAGGGGTCGTACATCTGAAACCACGGCAGATAATCGATCACGCGCCCGTCCCATCGAATCTTGCCTTCCTCCACCAGCATGCCCAGCGCGGTCGCTGTGAAGGCTTTGGTATTCGACGCGATGCCGAACAACGTGCGCGCGTCCACCGGCGCCCCATCGCCGAGCTTCCGGACGCCGTAGCCCTTCGCGAGGAGGACCTGGCCGTCCTCGACGATCGTCAGCGCGAGGCCCGGCACCCCGAATGTCTTCATCGCACGGAGGATCCACTCATCAATGTCAGCCGGCGCCCGGTGTGTAATCGAACGTCCGGGGTCTGACCCCTGCGCTGACCTGTGTGTAAACGACCGTCCGGGGTCTGACCCCAGAACGACGGCGGCGGGCGCGGTGACGAGCCCCGCCAGGACGCCAGTGACGAGGCGGAGGCGCCAGGAATGGTTCAGCATGCCGCGTATCCTAGATCAGCGGGGCTCAGCGGGGGTATGAGCACGCGGGTTGCAAAAGCGTAACGGAGTGATGAAGGTCGCGCGTTGGCTGATCGGGATCGCGGGCGGCGTCCTGCTCGCGATGTGGCTTTTTGTCGTGTTCGGCTCCAGGACGCCGGTGCTTCGCGAGGCGCTCCTCGCGGCACTCCGCGACAAGCTCGACGCCGACGTCGAGCTGCAGAGCTTCGAAGCCGACATCTTCCCTGTAGTGCGCATCACCGGGGACGGGCTGCGCCTCCGCTTGCGCGACCAGCGCGAGCGGAGGCCGTTGATCGAGATCGCGCACTTCGAAGTGCAGAGCGGAATCCGGGGACTGCTGCAACGGCCCCGCCGCTTCAAGTCCGTCACGCTCGATGGATTGAAGATCACGATCCCTCCACGCTCGGGACACGATCGCGAATCCGGAAACGCCGCGGCCGCCGAAACGACCGACGGTCCCATCGTCATCGATCAGGTGATCGCCCACAACGCCGAATTGCTGCTGATACCGAAGCGGGTCGACAAGGAGCCCAAGCGCTTCGATATCTATGATCTGCGGCTCGAATCAGTCGGCTTCAACCGCTCCATGCCGTACAACGCGACGCTCACGAATCCGGTGCCGAAGGGTTTAATCGTCGCCTCGGGATCGTTTGGTCCGTGGCGCGCGACCGAGCCGGGGGACACGCCGTTGAAGGGCCGCTACGCGTTCAAGAATGCGGATCTGAATACGATCAAGGGGATCGCAGGCACGCTGTCGTCGGAAGGGGAGTTCTCCGGGAAGCTCGCGGAAATTGACGTCCGCGGAAAGACCTCGACGCCCAACTTCAGCATCGACGTCGGCGGCCGTCCCGTTCCGCTTCAGACCGAATTCCACGCCGTCGTCGACGGAACCGACGGTGATACGTATCTCAAACGCGTTGACGCGAAGTTCCTCGACACCCCGCTGACGGCAACCGGCGCAATCACCGGTCAGCCTGGCGTCAAGGGACGCACGATCAAGGTCGACGTGCGCATGGAAAACGGAAAGATCGACGATGTGCTGCGCATGGCCGTGAAATCACCAAATCCTGTGATGAACGGCGCGCTCGCGCTCGAAACGTCATTGCTCATTCCACCCGGGCCGTCGAAGGTCGCCGACCGTCTTCAGCTGAATGGGCGTTTCGCGATCCAGGAGGGGCGGTTCACGGATCCCGCGGTTCATACGAAGCTCGTCACCCTGAGCCGCCTTAGCCAGGGCAAGGACGCCGATGATGCCTCGGGCCGCATGCTCACGGGCATGCGCGGCGAGTTCTCGCTCGAGAACGGGCTGGTCACGTTCAAGGCGCTGACATTCGAAGTGCCAGGCGCCGACGTGGATCTGGCAGGGGACTACGGCCTGCGATCGGAGCAGCTCAATTTTGCCGGCACGCTCTCGATGCAGGCGACGATCTCGGAGGCCGCGGGCGGCGGCGTCAAAGGCGTGCTGCTGAAGGCCGTCGATCCGCTGTTCAAGAAACCCGGTCACGGCGCCGTCGTTCCGATCAAGATCCACGGCACCCGCGCGAAGCCGGAGTTCGGGCTGGACGCCCGCAGGATTTGGTGATTTAGTGATTTGGTGATTTAGTGATTTGGCTTTGCACGCGCTGCCGCGCGTGCTCTTGAAGCGTGGCCGTAGGCGGCTCGATGCGAAATCACCAAATCATCAATCACCAAATCACCAGATTCCATGCCTGATTTCCCAGCGCAGAAAACCGACGACGAGTGGCGCAAGCTGCTGACGCCGGAGCAATACCAGGTCTTGCGGCAGCACGCGACCGAGCGCGCCGGAAGCTGCGCGCTGAACACCGAGAAGCGTGCCGGGACGTTCTATTGCGCCGGCTGCGGCCAGGAGCTCTTCACCAACGACACGAAGTTCAATTCGGGCACCGGCTGGCCAAGCTTCTTTGCGCCGAAAGCCGGGTCCATCGGCACCACGACGGACCGCAGCCATGGTATGACGCGCACGGAAGTTCACTGCGCGCAGTGCGGCGGTCATCTCGGTCACGTATTCCCGGATGGTCCGCCGCCCACGGGCCAACGGTACTGCATCAATGGGGTGGCATTGAATTTTGTGCCGAAAGGGTGATCCTCCAGGCGGGTCTAAAGACCCGCCCTACAGAACGTAGCTGCATTTCGCTGTAGGCCGGGTCTTCAGACCCGGCGTTGCCATTCTCTACGATCGTCTGAGACTCTTCAGCAATTCCAGCAGATCGAGGCTGTTCCATTGCGGCATCTCATTGCCGAGGGCGACGTCGCGTATTCCCTGCCCCTGCTGCGCGGCGCGAAGGCGCTGCTCCTGGTCCTTCAGCTCCTCGATCTGACGCTGGCGCGCGCGATCGAGGCCGCCACCCTGGATGAAGCTGACGATCTGATGCAGTTCCCCCGCGTCGAGGAACGTTCCGTGCCCCTTGCACACGTCGACGATGGTGCCTGAGAGCCGGCCGAAATTCAGACGATTCATCATCTTTCCGCACGCCAGGCACGGACGGTAATGGATGACGGCCGCGCGCGCGGGCGCCGCCACCGGCCACTGGTGCAGCACCGCGGCCTGCGCTTCGCGATCCGCGCAGACGTGTTCGAACGTGTCCGCATCGATCCACATCCCGCCGCATTTCCCGCACTCCAGGATCGCGGTGCTGCCGATCTCGACCTCCTGCATCGCGCCCTGGCACCCCGGACATTTGGCGACGGCCGTCCCTTTGGTCGTGCGAGCGCGTCTGGCGCCGCAATGAGGACAGTAAATCGACCCGGCGAACATCACCGCGAAGCATTTCGGGCAGCTCACGGTCGCCAGCTGCGCGTGACAGTACTTACACGTCGCGTCGCCTGCCGCCGCCGGCCCCCCGCAGTTCGGACAGTGAAGAGCGCCTGCGTCCTGGGTCATTCGTCGGCTAGAATAGCCGACGTTCCGGTCTTCCTGCTTCCTTCTTTACTGGAGCTTGGCCATGGGCCTGATGGATTTCATCAAGGGCGAGCTGATCGACGTCATCGAATGGACCGATGATTCGCGCGATACGTTGTCGTTCCGTTTTCCCGACGACGACAAGGCGATTAAGAACGGCGCGCAGCTGATCGTACGCGAGTCGCAGCAGGTGCAGTTCGTCTATCTCGGCGAGTTCGGTGACACGTTCGCGCCGGGCAGGCACACGCTGACGACGGACAACATCCCCGTCCTCACAAAGCTGAAGTCGTGGAAGTACGGGTTCAACTCACCGTTCAAGGCTGACGTCTACTACCTCAACACTCGCCTGTTCACGGGGAACAAGTGGGGGACCGCCAATCCCATCATGATGCGCGACGAGGACCTCGGGATCGTGCGGGTGCGTGCCTTCGGCACCTACGACTTCCACATCGTCAACCCCAAGCTGTTTCTCAAGGAAGTCGCCGGCTCCGATCAGAACTTCCGGGTCGACGAGTTCGCCGACACGATGCGGTCGCGGATCGTGAGCATCTTCGCTGATGCGCTCGCGACCGCGAAGATTCCCGTGTTCGACGTGGCGAGCCGCTACACGGAGCTGGGGGAGGCGCTGCTGCCGCTCATCAACCCGGTGATCGCCGCGAAGTACGGACTCGAGATGCCGAGCTTCATCCTCGAGAACGTATCGGTTCCCCCGGAAGTCGAGCAGGCGATCGATAAACGATCCAGCATGGCGGCGGTCGGCAATCTGAACGACTACGTGAAGTTCCAGATGGCGCAAGGCATGGAGAAGGGTGGCGGCGCGGGAGGCATGGCCACGGAGATGGCTGTTGGCCTGTCGATCGCGCAGCAGATTATCCAGCAGCAGGGGGGCGTGCCCGGCGCGACGGCGACCGCGATGAAGGGCGCCACAGGCACGGCGGTGCTGCCAGAACTGCTCGCGCCGGCTGACGTCGCGAAGGCGCTCGGCGTCGCCGAAGCTGACGTGATGTCGATTCTCGAGTCAGGCGAGCTCGCCGGCAAGAAGATTGGAACGTCGTGGCGCATCAAACGGTCCGCGCTCGACGAATACCTTGCCAAATGATTTGGTGATTTTACGGATGTCGTGATTTGGTGATCGAGCTTTTCTTGATGGCAGGCGGTGCCTGCGCAGCCAAATCACCAATCACCGAACACCAAATCAGCAAATCGACTGATGCCCAGCCTCGTCGCCCTCGAAAAGCATCCGTGTCCTGCGTGCGGCGCGCAGGCGGAGTGGAATCCAGGCAAGCAGAAGCTCGTGTGCCCGTTCTGCGGGACTGAAGCGCCGTACGACATCACGCCGACCGGAGAGATCGTCGAGATCGATCTCGTGCGCGCCCTGCGCGAGATGCCGGACGAACTGCGGGGGTGGCAGACCGAGCGACGGACGGTGCAGTGCCGCAGCTGCAAGGCGGTATCCGTTTTCGATCCGCAGCGCGTGGGGCAGCGATGCGAGTTCTGCGGTTCGCCGGAGCTGGTGGACTACGAAGAGATCAAAGCGCCGATCCGTCCGCAGAGCCTCCTGCCGTTCAAGGTCATCGAATCCGCAGTCCGCGAGCAGATCCGCCGGTGGTATGCGAGCAAGTGGCTGGCGCCTGGCAGCCTGAGATCGCGTGCGCTGGTCGATACCGTTCGCGGTATCTACATTCCGTACTGGACGTTCGACGCGCAGGTCGTCAGCCCCTGGGAAGCGGACGCCGGACACTACTACTACACGACCGAATCGTATCGCGACAACCAGGGACGATCCGAGACGCGACAGGTGCAGCACGTGCGATGGGAGCCTGCGTCAGGGGTCGTCGAACATTTCTTCGACGACGAGCCCGTGCCGGGGACGCATGGGATCTCCCACGCGCTACTCGCGCAGATCGAGCCGTTCATGACGCACGAGCTCGTGCCCTACGATCGCTCGTACCTCGCCGGGTTCGTCGTCGAGCACTATCAGGTGGTGCTGCTCGACGCGGCGAAGGCCTCGGAAGAGGCGATGACCGGGAAGGTGCGCGACCTGTGCGCCGCACAGATTCCGGGCGATACCTACAGAAACCTCGTGATCCATCCGACGTTTTCGAACCGCACCTTCAAGCACGTGCTGGTGCCGGTCTGGCTGCTCACGTATACGTACGGTGCGAAGGTGTTCCAGGTGCTCATCAACGGCTACACGGGGCGCATGGCGGGGCAATACCCGAAAAGCCCGTGGAAGGTCGCGTTGGTCGTGATCGGCGTTATCATTTTCCTGTTGCTGATCCTGATGTCGAACCACTGAAGCCACGGATCGCAGCCACGGATTGCAGCCACGGATTGCAGCCACGGATCACAGCCACGGATCACACGGATCACACGGATCAATCATCATGTTCGAAAAGAAGCTGAAGCTGCCGACGCCGCAGGCGCTCGAGGGACGCGTCGATCGCATGCCGGTGCCCCCGCGCCACGACGTGCTCGATGCGCCGCTGAGCGGACCGTTCCCCGCCGGCCTCGAGACCGCGATGTTCGCGCTGGGATGTTTCTGGGGCGCCGAAAAGAGGTTCTGGCAGGTGCCCGCCGTTTACACGACCGCGGTGGGATATGCGGCGGGAGTGACGCCGAACCCCACGTATCGAGAGGTCTGCAGCGGCATGACGGGTCATGCGGAAGTCGTCCTGGTCGTGTTCGATCCGAAGCGCGTCAGCTACGACGAGCTGTTGAAGGTGTTTTGGGAGAGTCACGATCCAACCCAGGGAATGCGTCAGGGGAACGACGTCGGAACGCAGTATCGATCCGGCATCTATTACTACAACGACGAGCAGCGCGCGGCAGCTGAACGCGCGCGCGATGAGTACCAGCGCGCGCTGTCGCAGGCCCGCTTCGGCCCGATCACGACCGAGATTGTTCGCGCGCCCGAGTTCTATTACGCCGAGGACTATCACCAGCAGTACCTCTCGAAGAACCCGAACGGCTACTGCGGTCTCGGCGGCACCGGTGTGTCGTGCCCGACCGGCCTGGGCGCCTTCGCCAAGGCTCCGGCGGCCCCGCCGAAGTTTTAGTGCAGGCGGGCGTGAGCGAGCACCCGCTCGGCGCTACGTTCGCAGGCGTGCTGCTGTTCGTGATCGGGCTTGGGATTGCCGGCGGAGTCTACCAGATCGACGTGAAGGAGCGGCGGCTCCGGCGAGGGTGGGTTCGCGCCGAAGGCACCGTCGTCCAGGTGGTCAAGCGTCAGACCGCTGATGGTCCAGTGTTCGCGCCGCTGATCGTCTTCCAGGCGGACTCGGGCGCCCGTGTGAGCTTCACCGCGCGCGTGAGCAAGGAGTCGCAGCAGCATGCGATCGGCGAAAAGATCGCCGTGCTGTATCCGCCGCAGGAGCCGGAACATGCGGAAATCGATTACGCGCACCGGCGTCTGATCCGCAACCTGCTGGCGGCCGCTGGCGCGCTGGTGCTGCTGGCTCTCGGCGGCACGGTCGCGTGGCAGGCGAGCCGGTTGCAGCGCGGCCGCATGGCGTCACAATCGTCGCACCGGTGACTTCGTCGACGGAGGATCGACGACATGATCGAGCGACATCCCCTGGCACGATCCCCGCACATCCGGATGATCGCCGGAGCGTGTGCCGTCATCACGAAGACCTGGTGCCTGGCCGCGATCTCTGCGCTGACGCTTGCAGCCGCTTCGTCCTGCGGACCGCCCGATGCGCGGCGATCGCCGGGCGGCAACACCGGAGACGGCGGTAATCCGCCGCCGGCGCCTGTCCGGAGCGAAACCTACATACGCACGATCGCGGCAAGCGGCAACGCCGCGGTCAACGATCTCGTCGTGGACGCCGCGGGCAGTGTGTACCTGACCGGCGAGACCACCGCATTCGATTTTCCGGTGACGGAGGGTGCCTACGATGTGCAGTGCGGCACCGATGGAGTGTGCAATGGCAACCCCGGACAGTTTGAACCGCCGCATGCCGACGCATTTGTGATGAAGCTTGGCTCCGACGGACGCATCATCTACTCGAGCTACGTTGGGGGCAGCAGCGATGACATTGGAAGAGGCATTGCCGTCGATGCCGAAGGAAATGCCTACGTCGTCGGCGAGACTCATTCGATCGACTTCCCGGCTTCCACCGAATCGCAACGGTGCAGTGGGTTTGAAGCGTTCGCGATCAAGCTGAATCCATCGGGCTCGAGACTGAGCGCAAGCCGCTGCTTCGGTGGCGAGGCCGCGGAGGTTGCACGGGACGTCGCGCTCGACAATCATGGGCACGTCTACATGACCGGCTACACGGCCTCCCGCAATTTTCCTGTGCTCAACGCCGTGCAGCCGGTCTTCCGCGGCAGTCTCGACGTCTTCATTCTGAAGCTCGAGGACTCGCGGCTGGCGCCCCTTTATGCGACGTACCTCGGGGGAAGCGGCCAGGATACGCCGACCAAGTTGACGGTGGACCCGGAGGGAAATGTCCTGGTTACCGGTTCATCCGCGTCAGCGGACTTTCCAGCCGTACGCGGACTGCAGCAGCTCGCGGGTTCAGTCGATGCGTTTGTTACCAAGCTGGATTCCTCCGGATCGACTCTGGTGTTCTCGACGCTCATCGGAGGCAAAGAGGGGGCCGGGATCGACATCGGCAATGCCGTGAGCGTTGATGCGGACGGCAATTGTTACGTAGCCGGCTGGACGGACTCGGGAGACTTTCCGGCCACTCGCGGAGCGATCGATACCGTCTGCGGCACAGATGGCACGTGCAACCACCCGCTCAGTGACGGCTTCGTTCTGAGCCTGGATCGGTTCGGTGGACTGCGCCACGCGTCTTTCATCGGCGGAAGCCGCGATGATATCGCGCACGCGATCGCGGTCCGACCGGATGGCCGGACTTACGTCACTGGCAACACGCAGTCGGCGGACTTCCCGTCGGTCCTGCCGTTCGCCACGTCCTGGGTACCGGCGACGCTGAATGATGTGATGTTCCTGTGGCAGCAGGATGCGAACGGTATGGCACTGCGCCGGGCGACCCTGGTGCCGTTCAGCGAAACCAGGCCACGCGACGCGAGAGCCATCGCTGTCGGCGGTCAGTTCGTCTACATCGCCGGGCTGGCTGGTCGCGGATTCTTCGTGCAGAAGCTGAACGACGCCGGGTGGGAGTAGCGCGTCCGAACGTTGCCGAACGCTCTGGCTAGAGCGTCCGCAAGCGCTCGGCGGCGCGCTCCAGCGTTTCGTCTTTCTTCCCGAAGCAGAATCGCAGGACGCTGGGCGCTTTCTGCTTGTACAGGAACGCGGAAGTGGGGATGGATGCGACGCCGTGTTCCTTCGTGAGCCGCAGCGCGAACGCCATATCCTCCTCATCAGTGATCGCTGAGTAGTCCAGCAGCTGGAAATACGTCCCACGCGAGGGCACCGGCCTGAAGCGCGAACCCTCGATCAGGCGCAGGAACAAATCACGCTTGCGCTGATAGAACGCCGACAGCTCGGGGTAGCCCTTGCGAGCCGAGAGAAATTCCGCGAGCGCGTGCTGGGTCGGCGTATTCGTCGCAAAGGTGACGAACTGGTGCACCTTGCGGAATTCTGTCGTCAGCGCCGCCGGAGCGACGGCGTAGCCCACTTTCCATCCCGTCACGTGATACGTCTTGCCGAAGGATCCGACGATCACGCTCCGCGCGCGGAGCGCGTCGTCGCGCGCCATGCTTTCGTGCCGCACGCTGTCGAAGATGATGTGCTCGTAAACCTCGTCGCTGAGAATGATGATGTCGGTGCCGGCGACGACGCGCGCGAGCTCGGTGAGGTCCGATGCGGACAGCACGGTCGCTGTCGGATTGTGCGGCGAGTTGAGCAGGATCATGCGCGTGCGCGCGGTGATCGCGGCGCGCACCTCGTCCCAGGGGACGCGATACTCGGGGTAGCGTAACGGGATCACGATCGCACGGCCGCCGTTGACCTCGATCGCCGGCACATACGAGTCGTAGCAGGGCTCGAAGACGATCGCCTCGTCGCCTGGATGTATCACCATGGCGACCGCATTGAAGATGGCTTCGGTTCCGCCGGACGTCACGGTGACCTCGGTGTCCGGATCGTATGTCGCGCCGTACAGTTCCTTGTAGGCCGCGGCGATGGCCTCTCGCAACGCAGGCACGCCCTGCATCGGCGCGTACTGGTTCCGTCCCTCGCGCATGTGACGCGCGACCGCTTCGACCAATGCCGGATCGCAGTCGAAATCCGGAAACCCCTGCGACAAATTGATCGCGCCGACATCCGCGGCGAGCTTCGACATCACGGTGAAGATGGTCGTGCCGACGCTCGGCAGCTTCGAGGCGAAGTGATTCAGAACTGGCTCATGACTCATGGCTCGAGACTCAGGGCGGCTTATGACTTATGGCTCATGGCTCAAGGCGGATCAAGCCTCAAAAGTCGGCCGAAGGCCGGGCTGAGCATGAGCCTTCGAGTCAAGAGCCGCGAGCCTATTTCCTCACGATTGCTCAGGACTCATCGTACGTTCAAACACGCCTGTCTGGCGATTCTTCCGGCACGCGTCCCACGGAAAATAGTGGCCGTTCATCGCGATGTAGACGCCTGGCGGCAGCACCTGGACGAACGACAGCGCGCTCCCGAGATTGAACAGACCGTCGGAGCTGCCGAAGGCATACGGCACCATCGCGCCGGTCAGGACGATCGCCTTGTTCGTCAGCTGCGCGCGCGCGAGCGCGGCTCCTGTTTCGACCATCGTGTCGGTGCCGTGCGTCACGACCAGCGCGCGCTCCGCCGCATCGCGACAGCGCTGAACGATGCGCGCGCGTCCCTCATCGGTCATCTCGAGGCTGTCGATCATCATGACCGTCTCGATCTCGAGATCGAGCCGCGCGCGTCCGCGGCGCAGCATCTCGGGCACGTGCGTTTCGAGAAAAAACAGCCGCCCTGTGAGCTCATCGTACTCTTTGTCGAACGTTCCGCCGGTGACCAGAATGCGGATACGCATGCGCGTCGCGCCCTCACCATTCTGCAAGCCGATGACGAATTTCGTGCGCCAGATCGCGCCCCGGCCTGTCGGTAGGTTCACGCGGGACCCGTGGCCGGTCTGCTAAATCCCGGGTGCGCAGGCAGTTAGACGAATTCTTCCGCAGTCGGCGTTCCTCGGCATTGTGATTGCCCTTCGAAGGCGCCCGGGAGGTACTCATGTTCCTGTTTGCCCTCGCCGCCATCATGGGCGGTCTGAGCTTCGTGTACGTGAAGAAGCGCCGCCAGCGCAAATCGTCGTAACGGGCGGCGTTACCGCGCGATTCGGCTCGCACGGAACAGGTCGTCCGCCGACGACAGGATGATGCGCCGCAGCCGCTCCGGGTATCCGGGGGGCAGACGTTCAACGAACGTGCGGACCATTTCTGCCGCGGCGGGCGACTGATATCCGCCGAGGGTCGCGTCCATCCAGCGCTTCGGGAAGAAGATGTCCCCCGTTCGCTGGATCTCGGGCAGCATCTCGAGGCTTGGTTGAATGTGCTTCTGCGACGCCTCCGTCCGCAGCGGATGGTGCAGGTAGCGCAGGCCCTCGAGGACCCACGGTTCGCGCCGGCGGTTCGACACGTCAGTCAGCGAGGCGAACCACGCGTCGCGTTGGGCGGCGTTGGCCGACAGCGCCTGACGCACGAATGCGAACTGCGCCTTGCGATCCGGATTCTTCGTGCGGTCGAACTGTTGATCCAGGATCGCGCCAGCATCCGTGACGTCGCGGACGGCGAGCTCCTCAGCGAGCCGGATGTAGTCGGTCTCCGCGAGAGTCAGTCCCGGCACCACCGTTTTCTGCTTCCACACGTCTGCCAGCCACGCGAGCGTCGCCGGCGTCTGCGCCGTGTCGCGCAGCGCGGAGAACCACGCCGACTTGAGGCTCTGTGACTGTGCTGCCGCGAGCCCGTCGCCGAGCACGCGTTCCACTTGCGGCGACGCGGCCCATCGGGCGGCCGGTCTGATGTAATGCCAGTAAGTCTCGGAGAGATACCCGAGCTCGCGCTGCACGTTCAACTCGTCCTGCTCCACGGCAAGCGATCGCATCGCGAGCGCCAGCACGCCTTCGGGGCGCGCTTCGCCGTTCAGCATCGCATCCCACAGCGTGACCCACGCAGCGCCGCGCGTGAGCGCGTCTGGAACGGCGGGCAGGTTCCCCATCAGCCAGCCAAGCGACCCAGTGTCGAGGTGAAATTCACCATAGGCGATCCCGCCGCCGGTGGGGAGAACGAATTGGGGCGCCGGCAAGCCGCGTGCCCCGGGCACTTCGGTGCGCGCGGTCTTGAGCTGCACCGGCAGATGCGTGATTCCCTCCGCGGTCGATATCACGACGTCGATCCGCTGGTTCCATGCGAGGCCGCGGCGTGCAACCGGATCGCGTTCGGTAAACGCCAGCCCGCGGATGCGGCCGTTCGCGACGCTGAGCTCTGTCGTGATGATCGGCCGTCCACGTTCCTCGACCCAGGCCCGGCTCCACGCGGCCAGGTCCTCCGGCGTCCGGCGGTCGAGAACCGCAATGAGATCGGACCATGAGGCATTCGCGAACGCGTGCGCCTTCAAGTACTCACGGAGGCCATCCTGGAACGCGTCGGCGCCCACGAGCGATTCGAGCTGGCGCATGACGATCGGCGCCTTCTGATAAATGATCGCGCCGTAGAGCGTGCCCGCCTCGTCGAGATTCGCGAGCGGCTGGCGAATCTCGTTCGTGCCCGCTGTGCGATCGACGTCGTAGGCAGCCGGGTAGTGCGCCAGCAGGAACCGCAACTCGTGATTGATCGATGGGAACGACGGGTTGACGATTTTCGCGGCCATGAAATTTGCGAACACCTCTTTCATCCAGACGTCGCTGAACCACTGCATGGTGACGAGATCGCCGAACCACATGTGCGCAGTTTCGTGCGCGATGACGCTGGCGCGCCCGAGCTGCTGATCGCGCGTCGCGGTCTCGTCGAGCATGAGGCCGTTCGCGTTGTAGAAGACGGCGCCCGGATGCTCCATGCCGCCGAACTGGAAGGCGGGCACGAGCAGGAAATCGAACTTGCCGAACTGATAGGGGATTCCGGTGTAGCGCTCGAGCCATTGAAGCGCCGTCGCATGGAGGTCGAAGATCGCGTCACGGTTGCGCGCGACCTTCGCGGTGTCGGTTTCGCGGTGCAGCATGCGGAACGCCCGGCCGTTGCGCTCCGCCTTCTCCACGCTGAACTTTCCCGCGGCGAACGCGAACAGGTAGGTCGAGATGGGCTCCGTCGCGGCAAACTGCAGCCTCGTACGTCCATGTTCTGAGACGCGCGATCGCTCTTCACCGTTGGCCAGGGTCTCCCACCCGTCGGGCACGTCGAGCGCCAGCGTCCATCGCGCCTTGAGATCCGGCTGATCGAAGCACGGGAACGCAAGGTGCGCCCGCGCCGGCACGAAGATCGTGTAAAGGAAATCGTCCCCGCGATTGAGCGGCACGTCGCCCGCATTGAAGTCGAGCGCCACGCGATTATCGCCGGCCCGGAGCGCGGCTGCGGGCACGATGACGTGGCCGTTCACCTGCCGCACCTCGATTCGCGCATCGTCGACCTCGACGCTTCGGAGCGCACCAGCACGATCGGGACGGAAGTCGATCACGAGCGGCGCCGACACATCGGTGAGCGTGAAGGTGATCACGGCTCGGCCCGTCAGCGGCTGCTGACGGGCGGCAGGGACCATGAACGACACGTCGTAGCGGAGATTGGAGATGCGCCGGACCCGCTCGCGCGCAAGCGCCTCGCTGACGCCGGAGTCGGGGTCCGGCTTCACGCGTTGCGACGCGCCGACGAGTGCCAGCGCGATCGCCAGAACGCAGACACGCATCGTCGCATGATGCCACACTGTCTTTTCAATCGAAGGAGCCCATCTGGGTGAAACCTCGAAGGAGCAGAGGACCCTATTTTGTCTGAAGATCCTTCGACTCCTTCGCTCCGCTTCGATTCCTTCGATTGAAAGGCTCCTACGCTACCCGCCGGAAGCGCAACGTGATGAGCGCGGCGACCTCGACGAGAAAGCAAATCGTGATCGCCGATATCGCCATGAAGGTCCCGTAGGCCTCGCGGCCCATCAGGTCGTAGATGCTCAGCCCGACGATGGAAATCGACGCGATCGTCGCGATCCGAAGGTCGCGCGGCAACGATGACAGCTCGTTGATCAGCAGCATGACGGCAGGCGTTGAAATCAGGAACACGTAATCCCAACCCTGCGGCGAGAGCAGCGGAATCAACATCAGGAGCAGCGACGCCTCCAGCGCATCCGGCTCGCGGATGCCGCGCCGGCCCGCGACGACGACAGCCGTCAGCGCGAGCAGGGCGAATCCGAACACCAGGGCCAGGGTCGACGCGCCCGGCTGCGGGCCCAGCCACTTCGTGAACATCGCCGCGAGCGAAACGTTGTCCTGGTTCGTCAGATTGGGTGCCGTTGACGAGGTGACGGTATGCCACCAGCCGTTCAACAGTCGCAGGTTTCCGGTCCACCCATACATCACAGCGGGCAAGAGCAGCGCCGCGACAAGACCAACAGCCATGGCGACAAACGCCGTGCGGTTCGGACGCAGCGCGAGCCATGGAATGAACACTGCCGCATACGGCTTGACGACGATCGCGACCGCGATGAGGAGCCCGGCCGTCCACTCGCGGCCGCGCCGCATTTCGACGAGGGCGAAGACGACCAGCACCGCGAACAGCAGATTGACCTGCCCCAGCACGAGCTCGTGCGCGTAGAACTTCGCCATCGCGAGAAAGGTCAGCACGAGAAGCAGCACGATCGGCCGTTTTGGTTCCGGCAGCGCCCTCGCGCTCAGACCGAGCAGCACGAGCATCAGCAGCGCAGACGCCGCGAACCAGAACGCCTTCGCCGCGCTCATTGGAACGAGCGCGAGCGGCGCTGCGATCATGGCAAACGCCGGCAGATATTTGAACTGGAAGTGGCCGTCTTCCGCGCGATAGAGCGGCTCGGCGGCAATCGCGCGCGACCCGGCGGTCCAGTAGACTTCGAAGTCGGGCATCTTGTGCGAGACGCGCGTCGTGAAGAGCGCCACCAGCGAGACTGCGGCGAGCACCGCGAGCAGCAGGCGCGTGCGCACGCTGCTCGCGGGGTAGCGGGGCATCGCGAACAAGTATATCGGGGCTATTCGCCGCGAAGCGCGAGCGCGGAATCAATCCGCGCCGCGCCGAGGGCAGACACGTACAATGCCGCCAACGCACTCAAACACCTCGAGGAGCGATTCTCGTCATGCCAGCGCGACTCAAAGATGCGATCCCGATTCTGGACGTCCGCAATCTCGAAACGGCTCTTCGCTATTACGTCGAGCGACTGGGCTTTCAGATCGATTTCCGCTTCGGAGAGGATCCCGGCAACTACGCCGGTGTCCGCCGCGACGATGTCTGTCTGCATATGCAGTGGCAGCATGAAGACGAATTCAGGAAGGGAACGGCAGGACGGTTGAGATTCCGCATCGTGGTCGACGACCCGGATGCGCTCTTCGAGGAGTACCGCCGCCGGCATATCTTCGACGAGGGCGTGCAGGTGCGCGATACGGAGTGGGGTACCCGCGAGTTCGGGTTCCGCGATCCGGACGGAAACGGGCTGATATTCTTCCGCGATCGCTGACCGATCGATCGTTCCTCCCACTCGTTGTCCTCATGCGGCACCGCGAGCTGTAGGGCGCCTCTTCAGAGGCGCCGAAGGTGATCGCCGGGTCTGACACCGGGTCTGCTGATCGCCGGGTCTGAAGACCCGGCCTACAAATGACAGCATAGAATGTTGTCCTCTGTGCGCCATGAACCATTGTGGGTTCCGATTGTGCGCGCGATTGTCAGTCGCGTGCCACGCGGCAAATACGCGATCGTGTCGCATTGGCGCCCGCGGACGGGGGAGTTCGTCGCGAGGCTTGCCGGCGATCTCGGCGGCGCGATGTTCGAGTGCGACCTGACGGACGTCATCGCCCGCGAAGTGTGTCTCACCGGCTATTACGAGCCGCCCGTCACACGAGTTGTGCAGCGCCTGGCAACCCGCGGCGGCACGGTTCTCGACGCCGGCGCGAACTGGGGATACTTCACGCTGCTTGCAGCCTCGGCCGTTGGTGATCAAGGGCACGTGATCGCCCTCGAGCCGGATCCCCGCCATTTCGCGAGCCTCACACGCAACATCGCGATGAACCCCTTCGCGCAGATCACGCCCTTGCAGATCGCCGCTGGTTCGCGTGACGGCATCGTCACGCTCGCCGGCTATGCCGATGATGCGGAGAACCGCGGAGTATCCAGAATCGCAGATACCGGCAGTGTCGGGCATCGTTTTGATGTTCCCTGCACGACGATCGATCGGTTGACGGCATCCTCCGCTCGAATGGACGTGGTGAAGATCGATGTCGAAGGCGCCGAGATGGACGCGCTTGCGGGCATGCGCGACGGACTGGCCGCGGCGCGCTATGCCGCCGTCGTGCTGGAGCTGCACCCCGGGTTGCTGAGAGAGCACGGTGTCGATCCTGAAGCGTGCATCGGGGTGCTGCTGGCGCATGGTTATCGCGGATGGTCGATCGATCTCGCGCCGAGGGCCTATCGGTCGGCGGCGGCTCCTGATACTCCCACCCAGGCGCTCCTCCGGCCCGTCGACGAATGGAGAGCGTCGGCCTGGCCGCACCTGTTGTGGTTGGCACCGGGCGAATCGCTTGTGTCATGCTAAGGCTTTCCTCGAGGTCCCTTGCTGCCGCGATCGATCCTGCCTCCATCCTACGAACAGGTTCACGGCCACGCCCGGCGCATCGAGCTTGCCTCGGATCGCTTGATCCGCGAGCGCAACAAGGTCCGCTATCGGCTCGCTCACTGGCCCATCTGGATTTTTGTCTTCTTCATCGCGCCGGGGCCGATGACGTTCAGCCTCTTCGCGCACGGATTCACATGGAAGAGGGCGGCGTGGCTCGGAGTCGTGCTTGTCGGCACGGGCATCGCCGGGTTGTGCGGGAAGCTGCCTGGCGTCGAGCCGCGACCTTACATCATCAGGTTCACTGAAGATCGGCCGAACCCGCTGTATCGCCGCATCTGCTACACGCTGGCGTGGAGCGAGGCGGTTACGTTCGCGCTGCTGAACATTGCCGGGCTCGCCACCGCGATCGTGACGGGTCACTGGCGGCTGCGGCAGATGTACGAGGCCGCGTACTTCCCGATAGCGGCCTCGATCTGGGTGCTTGGCGCAAGTGGCCAGCTCCCTCGCGTCAAGCGATCGACGAAGGGTGAAGGACACGAGCGCCGCTACTTTTATGGGTCGGTCTGGGCCGTGAGCGTCGCCCAGCCGGTGCTCTGGATATTGTGGAAGGTGCTGCCGGAGACACGATCGACCGACGGCTTCAAGCTCGCGGTCTTCATCGGCATTCTGGCATGGGTCGGCAATCGTGCACGGCTCGGACTGCTGCCGCGCACGCGCCCGATCGTACCGGGGGAGCTCGCGGTATCGGATTAGTCGTGTAACGATCAGCTTCCGAGGTGTCCCGATGAGTGGAGCGACACTTGATACGGTCGGCGTCGTCGTGGTGTGTCAGGACTGCGGCCAACGAAACCGGCTGCAGTACGGGCGCGTGACCGCGGAGACGCGCTGCGGCAAGTGCAAGGCCGCGCTCGGGCCTCCGGCGGAACCGATCGAGGTGCCCGACGCTTCGACATTCGACGCGCTCGTCGCAAGCGCCCAGATCCCCGTCGTCGTCGATTTCTGGGCGCCGTGGTGCGGACCCTGCCGCATGGTTGCGCCGGAGATCGCGCGCGTCGCCGCCTCGAATGCGGGACGATTGCTCGTCGTGAAGGTGAACACCGACGCGGTATCGGAACTCGGTGACCGCTTCGGCATTCGAACCATTCCGACCATGGCCGTGTTCGCGGGAGGCAAGGAGCGCGGGCGGACGGCGGGCGCGCGGCCCGCGGCGGATATCGAAGCGTTCGTACGATCGGTCGTCGAGGGTCGATGAACGGGGCGCTGCTCGGCGCCTTCGTGCTCGAGCGACACCCGTTCGCGCACGCGCCGGCGCTGTCTGCGTTCGAGGCTGTCAACGGGCCGGACGCGGAGTCTTCCGACGGCATCGACGCGCTGCGCGTGCCGTTTTCAAAAGCGCTGCGCAGCCGCCTCCAGCATCCGCCCGATCTGCCGGAGCCGACCCCCAGAGTCCCTGCGGCGTCGCGCTGGTGTGCCGCCGTCGAAGAACTGCTCGACGCGTGCGACGGCTTCCTCCGCCGCGCGGCTCTCCAGGCATCGCTGACCGCGGCTGAACGACGCGAGATTCTTCGCGGCATGGTGCTGACGCGCGCCACCGACAACCGCCTGAAGATGTTGTTCACGGGCAGCGACGTGCGGTACGGCGAGGCGACGTTTCAAGGCAAAGGGTTTCGCTCGCTTGGCCAGGAAGCGATTTATGCGGCGGCCGTGCGATTGCGGCGCGGCCCGACCTACAGGACCGAGGCCGAGGGCTGGCGCGGTGACGTCGTCGCGCCGCTGATTCGCGATCTTGGCGTCGTGCTGGCGATGCGGCCGGATCCCGCGTCCGTGCGGCTCGCGCTGACGGCGCAGACGGGGAAGGCGGGTCCGCCGATGAACGGCAGGGATCTGCACCTCGGCGATTTCGACTGGGGGATCCTGCCGCCCGCCGCGCCGCTGGCGATCGGCGCGTTGACGATCGCGGGCCTCGCGATGGCGTTTGCGCAGCAAGGTGACGGCCGCGTCGCCCTGTCGTTCATCGGCGAGGGAGGATCGTCGCTGGGCGAGTGGCACGAGGCGATCAACCTGTCGGCCGCGCGACGGCTGCCCGCGATCTTTTGCGTTCAGAACAATCAGACCGCGCTCTCGACACCCCTGCGCGATCAATCGGCAGTGCGGGTGTTCGCCGACAAGGCGGCCGGCTACGGCGTGCCCGGTATCACGATCGACGGCACCGATCCCGACGTGATTGCGGCGGCGTTCGCATGGGCCGTCGAGCGCGCACGAGCGGGAAAGGGCCCGACGCTCGTCGAGCTCGTCTGCATGCGCATGTGCGGGCATGCCCATCACGACGACATGCTGTATCTCGGGAAGGATCCGCAACCTTCCTGGGACTATCCCTCGATGACTGAGCATGGATACGCGAACCGCGAGTTGTACGAGTACTGGTCACGGCGCGATCCCTTACCCGCGTACGCGGGACGCCTCGAAGCGGACGGCGTGATCGCTGCCGGGGATTTCGATCGGTTCAAGCGCGCGGCCGACGCCCTCGTCGAGGAGCAGGCACGCGCCGTGATCGATGCGCCATGGCCCGAGGCGGACAGCGTTGGGGAGAGAGTATTCGCCGGCGACGAACGCCGCGCGCACATCGAGGTCCTCGATCCGGTCGTGCGTCGCGGCGTGGACTACGATCCGCCGCTGCCGCCGCTCGAGCCAAATGCGCCACGCGACCCGAAGGGCGGCACCTTCCTCGACGGCGTCATGATGGGCGTCGGCGACGCCCTGCGCGCGGATCCGCGCGTGTTCGTCTACGGCGAGGACGTGGGCGGCGAATACGGCAATGCGTTCCTGCTCCTGCGTCCGCTCTTGAAAGAGTTCGGCGATCGGATCCTCAACTCACCGCTGGCCGAGGGGGCCGTCATCGGCGTGTGTGTCGGGGCCGCACTCGGCGGCCAGCGGCCGATCGGCGAGATGCAGTTCAACGATTTCGTCGCGACCGGATTCAATCAGCTCGTGAACAACGCCGCAAAGATTCGCTACCGGTGGGGCGGGTCGGTTCCGATGGTGCTTCGCATGCCGTGGGGAGGTCTGCGTCATGCGGGTCCCTATCACAGTCAGAATACCGAGCCGTGGTTCTATCGCACGCCGGGTCTGAAGATCGTCGTCCCCTCGACGCCGGCGGATGCGCGCGCGTTGATGGCCAGCGCGGTGGCTGATCCCGATCCGGTCCTCTACTACGAGCACATCGCGCTGTACCGCGATCCACGCGTGAAGCAGGCGCTCGATGAGCGCGTGCCATCGCCGTTGCCAATCGGAAGAGCCGCGTTGCGACGCGCGGGAGATGACCTCGCAATCATTTCGTATGGCGCGTACGTGCATACCGCGCTCGCGGTGGCCGACGCGCTCGCGTCCGAAGGCGTGCAGGCGAGCGTGCTCGACCTGCGATCGCTTGCGCCGCTCGACAAGGGCGCGGTGCTGGCCGTCGCTCGTCATTGCACCCGGGTCCTCATCGTTCACGAAGACTCGCGCACCGGCGGCATCGGCGAGAGCCTTGCGGCGATTGTTCAGGAAGAGGCATTCGAGTCGCTCGACGCGCCGGTGCGCGTCATCGGGGCGCTGGACACGCCGGTGCCGTACTCGCCGCCACTCGAGGCGCGATTTCTGCCCGGCGACGCAGAGATTCTGCACGCCGCCCGACTGCTCGTCGCCTATTGACGTGCGCCCATTTTGCGCACGAACGCCGGGTAGAGCGCCATGAAAGCGCGGCGTCTGCACCGCGAACGGCAACAAACGGCTTGCCGCGACGACAAGCATCCCGGCGAGCCGCAGGAACCGATCGCGGCTGTGGCAACGGCTTATTCTAAGTACACATGTATCCGATGAGGACATGGCACGGGTGAGCCGCGATGCCGCGTTGATCGCCGCGGCCGTCTTTATCGCGACCGCAGCGCGCCTGTACTTTGGCGTGATCACCAGCGACGACGCGTATATCACCTACAGGTACGCGCGAAACATCGCCACCGTGCACGAGTTCGTCTACGACCCTGGCGAACGCGTTCTCGGCACGTCGACACCTCTATACGCATTTGTACTGGCAGGTACAGCGGCGCTCGGGCTGCCACTCGAGAAGACCAGCAACCTGATCGGCGTCGCATGCGACGGGCTCATGATCGCGGTCCTTTATCGCATGATCGCGCGCGCCGGCTTCCGCGATGCGGCTGCGCTCGGCGCGGCCATGACGGGCGCCGTCTCGATGGGAATCGCCACGGCGTCAGCGGGGATGGAAACACCACTCTACAATCTCCTCCTGCTCCTGACGTTCGGCGCGGGCGCGGCGGCAGCGGAGACCGGTTCATCGATCAGGCCGGCACTGCTCGCAGTGATGCTCGGCATGTGCCGGCCCGAGGCGGTGCTGGCGGTCGGAGTGATCGTCGTCGGCCTCGCGATCTCGCGACCGGGCATTGCGCTTCGCGTGGCGATCATCGGTCTGGCGTTCGCGCTTCCGCTCCTCGCGGCGGCATATTGGTATTACGGCAGCCTGGTCCCGCAGTCTGTGGTTGCGAAGGCCAGCTTCATCGAGCGTTCCTGGGCGGGCGTGTCGCTGTTCGCCCAGTTCCTCTTCAGCCGATCGCATGTCATTCCGACCCTGCTGGCGATCGTCGGCGCCCTCGGTCTGGCTGGCGCCGGTCGCGTCTGGCGCTGGATGATCATCTGGTGGATCGCGTATGCGGCGGCATTCGCCATCACCGGCGCCTTTCCGCACGCGTCCTGGTATTTCGTGCCACTGCTTCCGCTGTACTGGGCTTCTGTTGCCGTCGGCCTGGCTACGGTCGTTGCGCGATATTCTCCACCTCGTCTTTCGCCGGTGGTCTTCACTGGTGCAGCCATCGTCCTGCTCGCCACGACAATCGCGCACTGGCCTGGATATCGTGCTGCGCTCAGACAGGTGTACGCGATCCGCGAGCGGCCGTACCTGGAAATCGCCTCGTCGATCGCGACATCCGATCGTCCGTGCAAGGTCGCGGCAACGGAGATTGGCGCGGTTGGGTGGGCCTTCCCGGGACGGATCATTGATCTCGGAGGGCTCGTGACGCCCGAAGCGGTCCGACGTCCTCCCGCCGACGTCCTGCGGGATACAGGCGCGCAATGGCTGGTCACGCAGAACATTTACCTGCCGCAGGCGCTGGCGCAGGATTCCTCGTTCCGTCACGCGTTTGCACTGGTGGAATCCGTGCCGCTCGAGCCGGGCCGCACCATGGACGTCTACAAGCGCATCGCCGGATCGTGCGGCGGCGGGTGAGGGCTAATGCTACGATCGCGGTTCATCGCTCATGCCGGAACTGCCTGATATCGAGCTCTATCTCGGCGCGCTCCGCCCGCGTGTCCTGCAGCAGCCGCTCGCGCGTCTGCGCCTCGCGAGCGCGTTCTTCCTGCGCAGCGTGGCGGTTGCGCCCGCGGCGCTCGAGGGCCATCACGTCATCGGCCTGCGCCGCATGGGCAAGCGCATCGTGCTTGCGTTCGAGGGCGATCTGTTTGCGGTGCTGCACTTGATGATCGCTGGACGTCTTCGATGGCTGAAGGCTGGTGCGCCGATACCGGGACGCATCGGTCTCGCCGCTTTCGACTTTCCCAACGGCTCGCTCATCGTGACCGAATCCGGATCGCGCAAACGGGCATCGCTCCATATCGTCCATGGGGTAGAGGCGCTGGCGGCGCTCGACCCCGGCGGCCTCGAAGTCCTCGACACGCCGTTCGAATCGTTCGTCGATGCGATCCGTCGCGAGAACCACACGATCAAGCGCGCCTTGACCGATCCGCACCTGCTGAGCGGCATTGGCAACGCGTACTCCGACGAGATTCTGCACACCGCACGGCTCTCGCCGATGGCGCTGACGCACGCACTCACCGACGAACAGCTGCGCGCGCTGCACGACGCATGTGTGGCGGTGCTCAGCGGATGGTCCGATCGCCTGCGCGAGGAAACAGGTGATGCGTTTCCCGAAACAGTGACGGCGTTCCGGAAGGGGATGTCCGTCCACGGCCGTCATGGTCAGCCGTGTCCCCGCTGCGGCGCGCCGGTGCAGCGCATCGTCTACGCGAGCAACGAGGCGAACTACTGCGCCCCGTGCCAGACAGGAGGCCGTCTGCTGGCGGATCGCGCGTTGTCGCGACTGCTGCGCAACGACTGGCCAAAAACGCTCGACGAGCTGGAGCGCCGGAAGGCCGAATATCCCGGCGGCCGATCGCGATGAAATCCTGGTTGAATCAGACGGCCGACGTCTGGCGTCTCCTGACGCAGCTCCGGCCGTACCTCGGTGCGGGGCGGGGCCTGCTGTTTGCGGCGCTGGCCAGCTCGCTCGTCATGGTGCTGTTCGAAGGGGTCGGCGTGGGCCTTCTCGTTCCGCTGCTCTCGCTGCTGCTCGGCGGTTCCAATGCCGTGCCGATGCGTCCTCTGCAGTGGCTGGAGCGGGAGATCCCCAATCACTCGCCGGCGTTCTACGTCGGCGTGTGCTGCGTCGCGATCGTCGCGGCGATTGGCGCAAAGAACGTCGCGAGTTACGTGGCGCAGCTCTTCGCCGCCAGGTTGAAGCAGCGCGTGTCGATTGGATTGCGTCAGGCGCTCTTCAATCGCCTGCAGCGCGCGGCGCTCGACGTGTTCGATCAGCGGCCGGGCGGCGAGATCGCAAACATGTTCCTCGTCGAGACGTATCGCACGACCGTCGCGATCGACGCATCGGTCGGACTCGTGCAGCGCTTCAGCATCGCGCTCTTCTACATCGCCGCGCTGTTCTACATTTCCTGGCCGCTGACGACCCTCGTCGTGGGTCTCGGTCTCGCGATCGGCGGCACGCTGGGTTTCGTGTATCGCCGGCTCGGACATGCCGGCACGCGCCTCACCGATCTCAATCACCAGCTCTCCGCGGCGCTCGAGCAATCGTTCGCGGGCGTGCGCGTCGTGCGCGCGACCAACTCGCAGCAGCGCGAGATCGAGCGGTTCGCCGCGCTCAATGCCGCTCAGTCGCACGCCGAAGAGGTGACGGCGCGCGCGCAGGCGCTGCTGTTCCCGTTGACGGAGACGCTCGCCGTGATCGGCGCGATGGCCATCGTCGCGTGCGCGTACATTTTCCTGGTCCGCCCGGGACACATGTTGAGCAGCTACCTGCTGTGGTACGGCTTCGTGCTGCTGCGGCTGCTGCCGCTGCTGAATCAGCTCTACACGATGCAGGGACACCTCTTCTATCTCGCAGGCGGCATTCGCGAAGTCGATAAGTGGCTCAGCACGCCGCTCTATCCCGATCGTCCGTTCGGGACGCTGGAGTTCCACGGCCTTCGGCGCGATCTTCGATTCGAGCGCGTCAGCTACCGATATTCGACAGGGACCGAAGCGCTGCGTGATGCGGATTTTGTCGTCCCCGCCGGACAGACCGTCGCCGTTGTCGGCACGTCGGGTTCCGGCAAGTCCACGATGGCCGCGCTGTTGCTCCGATTGCGCGCGCCGTCAGCCGGGCGGATCACCGTCGACGGCATCGATTACTGGGATTTCACGCCCGAAAGCTGGCACCGCGCGATCGCGCTCGTCGAGCAGGACGCCTTTCTGTTTCACGGAACGCTCAAGGAAAACGTGGTGTATGGGTGGCAGCAGGCGTCGGACGAATCGCTCAAGCGGGCGATCGCGGCGGCCAATCTTGAAGACATGGTGATGTCGCTCCCTGACGGGGTCGACACGCTCGTCGGCGAGCGCGGTGCGATGGTGTCGGGCGGCCAGCGTCAGCGGATCGCCATCGCGCGCGCGATCGTGCGCGATCCGAGCGTCCTGATTCTGGACGAAGCGACGTCGCATCTCGATTCCGTATCGGAGCAGCTCGTGCAGCAGGCGCTGACGAACGCGTCGCGCGGGCGCACGACGATCGTCATCGCGCACCGGCTGTCGACCATTCGCGAAGCGGACTGGATCGTCGTCCTCGAGCGCGGCGAGATCGTCGAGCAGGGGACGTGGGACTCGCTGCAGGCGGCGCAGGGAGCATTCGACCGGCTCGTGCGCGGACTGACGGCGTGATCGATGTCCGGGGGACGCGCGCCCTCTTTGTGCTCGACTCCGGCCCGCCGTTCAGCGGCCGCGACTATCGCACGTCGGGCGTCGGAGGCACGGAATCATGCGTGGTCCTGCTCGGCGAGGCCCTTGCCGCACGCGGCGCCACGGTCGTTGTCGCGAACCGCGTGGCCGCGCCGGTGATCGATGCGGGCGTCCGATACGTGCCGCTCTCCGCAATTGGCGCCGACGAATTCGATCTCATCGTGCTCTGGAAGCACTGGTCGGATGCGGTGGCGAATCGCGGCACAACGCGCCTCTTCATCTGGACAGACGTCCACATTCCCGATCCCGCGAACCTCGCGCGGTGCCGCGCCTGGGCGCACCTGTCGCTGACCTTGTCGGAGTTCCAGCGCAATCGCCTCGCCGCCGCGACGGGCGCGATCGGCATCGAGACGCTCGGCGCGCCGATTGAAGTCGCCGATTACGCCGATGCGCCGTCACCAAAAGAGCAGATTCTCCTGTACTGCTCCGTTCCCGATCGCGGGCTCTATTATCTGAAGGATCTGTTTCCCGCGATTCGACAACGCGTGCCGGACGCAAAGCTGGTGATCACGTCGGACTTCACGCTGTGGGGCGCCCGTCCGGCGAGGGACGCGTTCCTGACCTACTTCGCGGGCCAGGCTGGCGTCGAGTACGCGGGGCACCTGTCGCGCCCCGAGCTCGTCGAGTGGCAGCGCCGCGCGCGCGTGATGGCGTATCCGTGCACCTTCGAAGAGGGGTTCTGTCTCTCCGCGGCTGAATGCATGGCCGCCGGCGCGGTTCCCGTCACGACCGGCGCGTACGCGCTCGTCACGACGGTGGCGGACGGCGGCGTGCTCGTGAAGGGACGGCCGCGCAGCTGGTTCTACCGTCGCCGCTTCGTGCGGGCCTGCGTCGACCTGCTGACCGATGACGACCGCTGGCGCGATCTGGCGTCGCGCGGACGTGCTCGCGCGCTGGGCGAGTATGCGCCGGCGCGCATCGCCGACAAGCTGATCGATGCCGCTCACCGCGCCCGCCGGCTACCGACACATTAGACGTGGCTTCGGGGTCGCGAACTCTCTCGTTGCTCCGATGGATGCTGGCGAGTTCGGCGTTCGCCCTGCTGGCCATCGCCGGCGCTCAGATCGTCAGTCCCGCTCCCGCGGTGTTCACGTGGCTGATCAGCGACGATGGGTACTATGCGCTGACGATTGCGCGCAGGCTGGGCACGACGCTCCGTCCCACGGTTGATGGTGTGCACCTGACGAGCGGTTTCCAGCCGCTGTGGGTTGCCCTGCTGGCCCCCTTCGCAGCCCTGACCGGCGGCAGCCGCGAGGCGCTGGTGCGCATCACTCTGGCGCTGCACTGGATCTGCTTTGCTACAGCAGCTCTCGGCGTCGCCATGCTGGCGCGGCGCGCGGCCGCGTTCCTGAAAGCACCGCCGGTCGACGCGATGGTCCTCGCCGCGTTCCTGTATCTGTCGAACGGTACGTTGCTCGCGCTGCATTTCAACGGTCTCGAGACCGGCCTGCTGCTTGCTCTGTACGCCCTGATCGTCTTGTGGCTGCTCCGTGTCGACTGGACGGCGCACCGGACACCAGTGCTCGCCGGGATCGCGTGCGGAATTCTGCTGCTGGCGCGCGTCGACGCGCTGTTCTTTGTTGCGGCGCTGGTGCCGGCAGCGTGCTATCGACGGCCGAACATCAGCCTCCCTCGTTTCTCGACGATCCTGTTGACCGTGGCGAGCGTCGCCCTCGCCGTGTCGTCGGTGTGGTGGCTGTACAATCTCACCGCGTTCGGCAAACTGATGCCGCAGAGCGGCGCCGCGCAGGCGGATTACCTGTTTCCACCGGGACGTGTGTACAGGTTCCTGCGCGAATCGATCCCGCTTGCGCTGCCGCTGCCGTTTGCCTGGCGGCTGCCAGGTGCGCTGACGTCGATCGCGGCAGGTCTCATGGTTGCCGCCGATCTCGCCGCGGGCGCGGCGCTCGTTCAGCGGATCGGCCGCGCGCCCGACGATTCACGGCCACGTCTCGCGCTCGCACTTGTCGTCACGGCGGCGCTGCTGGCTTGTTGGTACGGACTGACGAGCTACGCGTACTGGATGTATCTCCGTTACAGCGCACCGTTTGTCGTGTTGACGCTGCCGATCGCGGCCGCGGTGATATCGAAGCCGCGCCGCTCCCGCGCGATCGTGATGGCGCTGGTGCTCCTCGGGGGGTGGGCCGAGGCCTGGACGGTACACAATGGGCCGCGCCGGGACTGCCTGGAGCTTAGACAATTCCGGCTGGTCGACCTGGCTGCCGAGCGCGTGCCGCCCCAGGCGCGCATCGGCGCCTTGCAGTCAGGGGCGCTGGGATTCTTTCGCGACGAGGTGGTCAACCTCGATGGCAAAGTAAACGTCGCAGCCCTCGAACGCCGAAACGATCTCGAGGCGTACGTGAATGAGCAGCGCATCGACTGGCTCGTCGACTGGGAGGTGCTGCTCGAGCGCGACCTCTTTCGCTCCGCTTCGGTGCCGCCCGGCTGGCGGCGCGTGAAAGCAGAAGAAATTACCGCGTGCGACGGCGGGACCATCGCGGTGTACAGGCGTCAATGAAGGGCGTGCAGGTGCTCGACGTTCCCGTGCTATTCATCGTGTATCGCCGTCCTGCGCTGACGGCTCGTGTCTTTGATGCGATTGCCGCCGCACGCCCGCCGCGTCTCTTCATTGCCGCCGACGGTCCTGCACATGCTGGCGAGGTCGCATCCTGCGAGGCGGCGCGGCAGGCTGCGGCAGCCGTGACGTGGCCGTGCCAGGTGACGACCGACTTCGCGGCGGAGAACCTCGGATGTCGCCGGCGCGTGAGCTCCGCGCTCGACTGGTTCTTCGACGCCTGCGAGGCCGGCATCATCCTCGAGGACGATTGTCTGCCCTCGCCCGATTTTTTCCGCTTCTCAGCCGCCATGCTCGAACGCTACCGGCACGACGAGCGCATCGTGCATGTGAGCGGCGAAACATATCGACGGCGCCGCGGCTCCGCCTGCTCGTACTACTTCTCCAAGTACGCGTTGATCTGGGGATGGGCGACGTGGCGACGGGCGTGGCGATCGTTCGATCTCGACATGCGCAACTGGCCCGCGTTCCGCGGCCAGCCGGAAGCGGATGCGCTCTTCGATACGCGGGACGAGCGCGACTACTGGCTCGGCACGTTTCAACAGATGTACGAACATCGCCTGGCGACGTGGGACTACGCGTGGCAATACGCCTGCATGACACAGGGCTTGTCGATCCACCCGGCGATCAATCTGGTCACGAATATCGGTTCGGGCGGCGACGCGACGCACACGCACGCGCATCCCACGCTGCACCGACCGGCGGATGCGCTCGAAACGGACCTGCGCCATCCGGACTGGGTGGTGCGCGATCGCCAGGCGGATCTCGATACGTTTGACCTTCGATTCCCCGGCGCGATTCTGAAACACCAGCGCACGTGGCGGCATCAGGCAGGCCGCCCGGGACGCTGGGCGACCCGCCTGTTTCGCCGCGCGCTCCTGCGGCGACGCTGACGCGCCAACGTCAGCAGTCGGCAGCCGCCGGATGTGTCTCTTTTGATGCACTCCGCGTGTCGCAGTTGACACAATCAGTTATTAGCGCGACAATTCGACCTGATTCATCCGTAAAACCCCAGGACGGAGTCCCTCGGCCAGTACCGGGCCTGTGACCGACGGGGCGAAGCTGCGGCTCGACAACCTTAAGAGGGTTCCTTGTTCCAGGGTTCCAGGGTTCCGGAGTTCTTGTTCCCTGGTTCTAATGGTTCTGGGTTCTAGAGGATCTAGGTTCTAGGTTCTAGGTTTGCGCAGCAAAGAGCACCGACTGAGCACCGAGACCGAGCACTGCGAACCGCGAACCGCGAACCGAGAACCAAGAACCAAGAACCGAGAACCGAGAACCGAGAACTGAGAACTGAGAACTGAGAACCGGGGAACCTCTGGAACCAGAACCCGGGAACCTGGGAACTCGTGGAACCGGGGAACCTCCTCAAATATCATGCGCCCCCCCCTCACTCGTAACCCGCTGCCGGCGGAATCGCCGCGGACGGGTCCGGCTGCCGACTGGCCGCTGCCCCTCGCAGGTCCGTCGGCGGCAGCCGAACGCGCGCGCGCGGCGTTCGCCGAGGCGCTCCAGATCGCCGCACCCGTGCTCATTGCGGCGGACGCCGGACTCGACCCCGATGCCGTCGCCCGCGCGATTCACGAACGCACCCGGCCGGGCACCCCATTCGTCGTGCTCGACTGCGGCGCGACCGATGCGGCCGCACTCGAACTCGACCTGTTCGGCGCCGCCCCACGCGGCGGTGCGCAGGTCGACGTGGATCACGTGGCGGCCTCTTCCGCGATGCTGCGCGCGCGAAGCGGCACGCTGTACCTCAAAAACATCGTTGAACTGCCGGCGGCCGCGCAACGCCGGCTCGCGCGCATCGTACGCGATCGTGAGGTCGCTGCCGGCCGACGACGCGTGGCGATTCGCAGCCGGGTGATCGCGCACGCGCCCGCCTCGATCAGCGCAGAGGTTCGCGAAGGACACTTCCGCTCCGATCTTTTTCGCAGGCTGTCGCAGGTCTCGATTGCGATCGCAGGGCTGCGCGATCGCGCCGAGGATATTCCGGAGCTCGCCGCGCGCGTCACCTCGGAGCTGACTGGCGGTCAAGGCCCGACGTTCACCCAGGCGGCGTTGACGGTCCTGGCTGCGCCGCGGTGGACCGGCAATCTCGACGAGCTGCGCCGCGTGCTCGACAAGGTGTTGCGGGCCGTCCCGAGCGGCGCCGTGCGGCAGGAAGACGTGCTCGCGCAGCTGCCGATCGACGGCGCGTTCTCGCGGATCGCGCCCGACGTCAGCCTGCGCGAGGCGAGGCGCCAGTTCGAGCGCGAATACATCGCATCGGTGCTCGAGCGCCACCGCTGGCGCATGAGCGATGCGGCCCGGACGCTGGGGATCGAGCGCGCGAATCTCTATCGCAAGACGCGGCAACTGGGGATCACTCGGCGGGCCGGGGCGCCCGTCGCGTCATGACGCGCCGTGTCTGGCGCCAGCGCATGGCGCTGGTGCTTCTGAGCTTCGCGATCGCGCCCGCCGTGGTCTCGGCGCAGCAGGGAGAGCCGGAACAACTGCCGCCCGGCGCCATCGTCTATGGACCGCTGACGCTCGCGCCCAGCCTGGTCATCAAGGACATCGGCGTTGACGACAACGTCTTCAATGAAGCGGTCGACCCGAAATCGGACTTCACGCTTACGCTGACGCCGCGGACGAGCGTCGGATTTCGTGCGCGCCGCCTCCGCCTGACGTATGTCACGGCGGTCGATTACGTGTACTACGAGACGTATGCGAGCGAACGCGGCACGAACGTCACGTCGGAGGTTCGCGTCGACGTCGATCTCGGGCGCCTGCGCCCCTACGCGTCGCTCGCAGGGGCGAACACGCGAAACCGCCTCAATACCGAAGTGGATGCGCGCGCGCGACATCACGACCAGAGCTATACCGCCGGATTGACGCTCCGAGTGGCATCGCGCACCAATGTGCTGCTGAACGCGCGGCGCGGCAGGATTGAGTACCAGCCGGACGCGACCTTTCGCGGGATCTCCCTCCAGGACAGCTTCAATGGCCGGATGGAGCGGATCGAAGGCGGGCTGGGGATCGACGTGACGCCGATCACGACGTTCAGCGTGGTCGCTCAGCGCGAGCAGCAGCGGTTCGACCTGTCGCCGTCGCGCAACTCGAACAGCTGGCGGGTGTCGCCGACGCTGACGTTCAGTCCGACCGGCTTGCTGACGGGCACGGCGTCGTTCGGATACCGCCATTTCGACGCCGTCGATCCGCTGCCGGACTACAGCGGCTTTGTCGCATCGGCCACGATCGGCGCCACGATCTACGGTCGTCACCAGGTGCAGGCGACATACTTGCGCGACGTCCAGTACTCCTACGACCCGTCAACGCCCTACTTCGTGGCGAACGGCGGCGGCGTCACCTGGACGACGATCGTCGCCGGACCGTTCGACGTGCGCGGTACGGTGGGGCGGAATCTCATGCAGTATCGCGGCGAGGTCGGCGGCGCAGGCACCGACACATCGACGACCTACGGCGGTGGGATTGGGTATCGGTTTTCCGAGCACGCCCGGCTCGGCGTCAACGCGGAGTGGGTGGAGCGAAACTCGGCTCGATCGCCGGACCGCGAATATCGAAACCGCAGGATCTTCGCGTCCTTGACGTGGGGGAGCACGTGATCACGACGTTTGCGCTTCTCTTGCTGCTGACCCAAGGCGCGCCGGCCGCGGGTGCTCCCGCTCAGGCCGACTACATCATCGGTGTCCAGGATGTCCTCAACGTGACGGTGTTCGGCGAACCGGACGCGTCGCGCCCCGGCGTCGCCGTCGACAACGACGGCACGATCGACTGTCCTTACATCGGCCGCGTGAAGGCGTCCGGTCAGACGACCCGCGCGCTGGAACAGGAAATCAAGCAGCGTCTCTCGAAGGGACTGTTCGTGAACCCTTCCGTCACGATCGAGATCGTGAAATACCGCAGTAAGACGGTGACGGTCCAGGGCATGGTGCGTTTGCCCGGCGAGTTCAAGCTCGAGGGCAACGTCTCGATCATGTCGGTGCTGGCGCAGGCGGGATCCATGACGTCGGATGCCGGGTCTTACGTGGTGATCACGCGCTACGAGTCCCCCCGGGCGGGTGCGGCGCCCGGCGCCGAGCCGGTGGCGCAGCAGATTCGCGTGCCGCGACGCGATCTCGAATCCGGCCGCGCGCAATCGATCACGCTGCAGGATCGCGACACGATCTTCGTGCCCAAGGCGGAAACGATCTTCGTGCTTGGGTACGTGCGGCAGACCGGTCCGATCGTGTACGAAGACCGCCTGACAGTCGAACGCGCGTTGGCGCTCGCCGGTGGCGCGACTGAACGCGCGGCCACGGGGCGTATCACGATCGAGCGCACGGTGAACGGCAAGCTCCTGAAGATCAAGGCCAAGATGAGCGATCTCGTTCAGCCGAACGACACCATCAAGGTCCCGCAGCGGATCCTGTAACAGCCTTGTTCAGAGAGCTGACGTCAATGACAAGTACTGAATGCCAGATGCCAAAGCTGATTGAAGTTCGGCCGCCCGGCATGTGCATTCGGCATTCAGGCTGCGTTTTTGAGCAGCGTGCTGTGAGCCTGGTGTGAAGCAGCCCACCCGTCACGGCCTGCGCGTGCTCCACGTGGCCGCCGGCAATCTGTTCGGCGGCATCGAGCGGATGCTGCTCGCCATTGCCGAGGCGCAGCGGCCCGACGAGTGTGCGCACGATTTCGCGCTGTGCTTCGATGGCCGCGTGGCACGCGAGCTTCGCGAGCGGGGCGGCGATCCGGGCATGCTCGGCGCGGTGCGATTCAGCCGTCCCGACACGGTCTGGCGCGCACGACGCGCGCTGCGGCGGATGCTCGCGTCAGCGCGCTACAGTGCCGTCATCTGTCACGCGCCCTGGCCTTGCGTTCTCGCCGCACCGGTCGTCCGGCGCGCGCGCCGGCCGCTGCTGATGTGGGTGCACGACATCCCGCAGGCCGACGCGTGGCCGGAGCGAAAGGTCCGGCGCTATCCACCCGATCGGTTCATCTGTAACAGCCGCTTCACGGCAGACGCCGTGTCGCGATGGATATCGGCGGTCCCGCGCGACGTGATTTATCCCCCGGTCCTGCCCAATCCACCTCTGCACGCCGACGAACGCCGCCGCGTCCGCGGCGCTGTCGGCGCCGGCGATCGCACCACGGTGATCGTCCTCGCGAGCCGGCTCGAACGTTACAAGGGCCATCACGTGCTGCTGCGGGCGGCGGTCAGGCTGCGCGGCGACTTCGCGATCTGGATTGCCGGCGCCCCTCAGCGCGCTCACGAGGCGGACTACCTCGAAGAGCTGCACCAGCTTGCCGCCGACCCGGCGTTGCGCGGGCGCGTGCGCTTCCTCGGCGATCGTCCGGACGTGCGCCGCCTGATCGCCGCGGCCGACATTCACTGCCAGCCGAACACCTCACCGGAGCCGTTCGGCATCGCGTTTGTCGAAGCGCTGTACGCCGGAGTACCGGTCGTGACCACGGCGACCGGTGGCGCGATGGAGATTGTCGACGCGCAGTCGGGCGTGTTGCTGCGCGAAGCGTCGGAGGCTGCGCTCGCCGAGGCGTTGCAGCAGTTGATGGACAACAGGGCAGGGCGGTTGACGCTGGGATTGGCGGGTCCGTCACGCGCGCGCCGCGTCGCCGACCCCGAGCTTCGGCTGCTGGAGATGTGCGAGATCGTCGGCGCGCAGGTGTCGCCCGTTCCGGTCGCATGATACCTGCCGCGACCGATGTCGAGCGGCGTGCGCGCCAGAGCCTTGGACGGAGCGATGACGCGATCTACGGGACCGTCGCACGGCTCCTCGCCGACCGCGGCGCTGCCGGTACGCTGGCCGACGTGGGATGCGGCAGCGGTGATCTGTGGCGCGCGGTCGGCCGCGCCTTCACGCGTTGCATCGGCGTTGATGCGGTGCGCTACGACGGCCTCCCGGCGGACGTCGACCTTCGCGTGGCCGATCTCGACGCGACGGCACTGCCGATTGCGGACGCCAGCATCGATGTCGCCGCCGCGGTTGAGGTCATCGAGCATCTCGACAATCCGCGCGCGCTCGTCCGCGAGCTGGTACGGGTCGTCCGGCCGGGGGGATGGATTGTCGTCACGACGCCGAATCAGCTCAGCGTGCTGAGCCTGTTGACGCTGGTCGTGAAAGGACGCTTTTCCGCGTTCCAGGACTCCGCGTATCCCGCGCATCGCACGGCGCTCCTCGAAGTCGATCTTCATCGGATCGCACGCGACTGCCGGCTGCGCGACGAGACAATCGCGTACACACACCGTGGTCGCGTGCCCTTGACGGCGTGGCACTACCCGTCAGCCGTCGCGCGCGTCGCGCCGCGCCGCCTGTCCGACAACGTGGTGTTGATCGCGCGCCGGGAGATTCACTGACGCTCGTGCCTTCCGCCTCGTTCTGATTGCCTCTGGTGGCTTCCGCCTTCAGGCGGAAGTTCTTTTCAGCGGAAGGTCAAGTGGATCGTTACGGCTGCAAATTCACCTTCCGGCTGAAGCCGGAAGCCACAAGTGAGTAAATGCGCGTCAGCTTCCTCAGTGTCTCTGCGGAGATGGGGGGCTCGGAAGTCAGCCTTCTCGAGCTGCTCGGCGGACTCGGTCGTCTCGAGCCGGGCTGGGCGCTCGATTTGATCGTGCCGCGTGAGGGTGCATTGGCGGTGCGCGCGAGGGACGCGGGTGTCGCGGTCCGCGTGCTGCCGCTTCCCGAGCGGCTTGCCCGTCTCGGTGAAGACGTCGGCGCCGGCGCTGCGGCGATTGCGGACCGTGGCGCGTCGATGCTGCTGGCGGCCGGCGGAGTGGCACTCTACTCCCGCCGTCTCAGAAAGCTTCTCGAGGAGCTTCGGCCCGATGTCGTCCACACGAACGGCTTCAAAGTCCACGTGCTGGGCGCACGGGCGGCGCCGCGCGGAACACCGGTCGTCTGGCACCTGCACGAGTACGTCGGCGCGCGGCCGATCAGCCGTGCGTTGTTGCGCCGTTACGTGTCCCGCTGCGCCGCGATTGTGGCGAACTCGCGCAGCGTCGCCGCGGACGTCACTGCGGCGATCGAACCCGCCGCGCCGGTCACGACAATCCACAACGCCGTCGATCCGAACGTCTTCACGCCCGACGGGCCCGCTGTCGATCTCGATCGGTTGTCGTCGCTGCCGCTCGCGCCTTCGGGTACGGTTCGCGTCGGCCTGGTGGCGACGTTCGGGCGCTGGAAGGGGCATGACACGTTTCTTCAGGCGCTGCGCGCGCTGCCGCATGACGCGCCCGTCCGGGCCTACATCATCGGCGACGCGCTGTACGACACCGCGGGCAGTCAGCACACGCGCGCCGATTTCGAGGAGCGAATCGCCGCGCTCGGCCTGGCAGATCGTGTCGGTCTGACGGGGTTCATCGATAACGCCGCCGGCGCGATGCGCGCACTCGACGTGATCGTCCATGCGAGCACGCAGCCGGAGCCATTCGGACTGGTCATCGCCGAGGGGATGGCATCCGGACGCGCCGTAATCGTGAGCGCCGCGGGTGGCGCCGGGGAACTCGTCACCGACGGTGTCGACGCGCTCACGCATCGCCCTGGAGACGTGCGCGGCCTCAGCCGCTGCATCGCATCGCTCGCAACCGACGGCGCGCTCCGTCGCCGTCTTGGCGCCGCCGCGCGCGAAACCGCACGACGGCGTTTCGATCCAACTGCGTTTATTCGTGCCTTCATCAATGTCTATCAGGCCTGCAGAGACCGCGCCCTGGGCCACCTCGCTGGGCGTTAGCCCTGTCGCGGTGTCCACGGCGGCGCCCGTGGCCGCTGCAGGAATCCCGTGGGGATTCGCCGAGATCTTTGTCATCAGCCAGACGGCGCTGCCCGCGCTGTTGTATCTGCCGGGCAGCCAGGCGTTCCGACTGCCGATCCGCTTCAGCGCATTCGCGATCAGCCTGATCGCGTTTGCCTGGTATCAACTGGCCGCTCCATCGATGCCGCGGCCGCGGATGCACCCCTGGGTCCTCGCGGTCCTGTCGCTGCTCGGGCTGATGCTGCTTCATCCGCAGACGGTCACGCTGACGGCGGGGATGGCGCAGATCGGCGTCTATCTTGCCGTCATCGCGCCGCTCTTCTGGGCGCCGCACTTCGTCAAGTCGCCAGAGCAGATGGCGCGGCTGTTCTGGATCCTGCTGCTGTGCTCCGGTGCCAACGCCGTGGTGGGCGTGCTGCAGGTCTACGATCCTGCGCGATGGCTTCCCCAGGAGTTCTCGCGCGTCGTCACGCAATCGACGATCGGGCTCGGCGCCGTCACCTACGTCGGCGCAAACGGACAGCAGATCGTGCGGCCGCCCGGATTGTTCGATACGCCGGGCGCGGTCGCCGGGCCCGCTATGTTCGCGGCGTTACTCGGGCTGATCTTCACCGTCAGCCCGATCCCTTTCTGGAAACGCGCGCTCTCGCTCGTGCTCGCGGGCTGCGGGTTCGGGGCGATCTATCTGAGCCAGGTGCGTATCAGCCTGGTCGTCGCCGTACTGATGCTCGCGGTGTACGGCATGGTGTTATTTCGTCAGGGCCGGTCGGCGCGCTCATCGAAGTTCGGATTGCTCGCGGTCGGCGTGCTGATCATCAGCTTTTCACTCGCGCTCACCGTGGGCGGCGCCAGCGTCGCTGAACGGTTCAAGACGCTCTTCGCTGACGATCCGCTCGCGGTGTATCAGCAGGCGCGCGGCGCACAGCTCAAATACACGTTCGCGGAACTCCTGTATCAGTACCCGTTCGGCGCCGGTCTCGGACGATGGGGCATGGCCGCGGGGTATTTCGGATCGAGCGATCCGAACATTCCACCGATCTGGGCGGAGATCCAGTTCACGGGCTGGATGATTGACGGCGGCGTCCTCCTGATCGGGTTATACCTGGGCGCGCTGATCACGACTGCGCGATCGCAGTTCAATCTTGCACGCCTGGCGCACTATCCGCGGCTCGGCACGTGTGCCGCCGTCGTCCTCGCGTCGGGGCTCGGGCCTGCCATCATGATCATCAGCTTCACGCCGTTCGTCGCGCAAATCGGCATCCAGTATTGGTTTCTTGCGGGCGCCCTGCACGGCGTCGCGTGCCGGGACGGCGTGCAGGACGCATGACGCGCTGGGTGCTGGCGGCCGGCGACTTCACGCCGCTCGGCGGCATGGATCGCGCGAACCATGCACTGGCGGAGCATCTGGCCGGCGCCGGACGTGAAGTGCACCTCGTCGCGCATCGCGTGTGGCCGTCGCTTGCCGCTGCTCCGGGGGTTGTCGTCCACGGGGTACCGCGTCCGCTCGGATCTCATCTGCTCGGGGCGCCGCTTCTCTCACGCGCCGCATCCAGCGTTGCGGGACGCCTCGGGCGCGACGCGCGACTGCTCTCGAACGGGGGAAACACGCGCTGGCAGGCGCCGACGTGGATCCATTACCTGCATGCGGCGCACGTTCCGCACGTGCCCGCGGGCGTGCGCGCGCGCGCCGTCGCCGCCACCGGCCGGCGCCTGTTCCTCGCGCGCGAGCGGGAGGCGCTGATGCGCGCGCCCGCCGTCATCTGCAACAGCGAACGCACCGCGGCGGATGTGCGGCGGCACTACGGCATTCCCGAGGACCGCGTGCGCGTCGTGTACTACGGCACCGACGCGCACACGTTCGGTCCGGTCGCGAGCGCCGAACGCGCCGAGGCACGCCGGGCGCTCGGTCTCGACCCCGCACGATCAACGGCGGTGTTCGTCGGCGCGCTCAGCGATCGGCGAAAGGGTTTCGACCTGCTGTTCGACGCCTGGCGGGAGTTGTCCGCGATCAGCGGATGGAACGTGGACCTCGTCGTCGCTGGCGCGGGAGCGGAAGCCGGTATCTGGGAGCGCCGCAGTCGCGAGGCGGGTCTCTCGGAGCGAATCCGATTTTTGCGCTTTCGCACCGACATTCCGCGTGTGCTCGCGGCGTGCGATCTGCTGGTGCACCCGGCGCGGTATGAAGCCTATGGCCTCGGCGTGCACGAAGCCCTGTCGCGCGCCCTCCCCGTCATCGTGAGTGCCGGCGCGGGCGTCGCGGAAAAGATTGCCGACGACTTCGGTCCGCTGATGCTGCCTGATCCGGTCTGCGTCGAGGATCTCGTGGCGCGGATTCGGCTGTGGCACGACGATCCGCTCTGCTGGCAGGCGCGTGCGGAGCGGGCGGGCGCGGCGTTGCGGGCCCGCACCTGGGATCAGATGGCGCGCGAGATCGTCCGAATCGTGGAGGGCGCGTGACGACGACCGCTCCGTTTGTGGCTGTCGATGCGTGCTGGGTCTGCGGCGGGCGGTCCTTCTCTGGTGTGCACGAGGCGACGTTCGATCTGTCGGAATACGTTCGTCAGGATCCCGAGCTCGCGGCGTATTCCGGCAGCAGCGTGATCATTCAGCGCTGCACCGCGTGCGACTTCACACAGCCGGCGGCGCTGCCGGCGCTGCCGCGCTTCTTCGATCGCATGTACGACCAGCGTTGGGCCGACGACTGGATCGCACACGAGCACGAGGCTGGCTATAAGGACCTGATTTTTACCGACATCCTCCGTGGCCTCGGCCAGCGGTCGGCACACCGTGGCAGGCTGCTCGATATCGGCGCGCACGCCGGGCGTTTCCTGCGGCTCGCGCGCCGAGCGGGATGGGAGGGTGAAGGGCTCGAGCTCAATCCGAAGACCGCCGCGTTCGCCGCGCGCGCATCGGGCTCGGTTGTTCACCACGGCAACGTGCACACGTTCAACCCCGATCGTTGTTACGACGCGGTCACGCTGACCGACGTGCTCGAACACGTCCCCCGTCCGCTCGAAGCGCTGTCGCGTGTGCGCGCGTTTCTGTGCGGCGGCGGCTGGCTCGCGATCAAGGTGCCCAACGGGCCCGCGCAGCGCCTGAAGGAGAGTCTCCGCGCGCGTCTCAGCCGCGGGTATCGCGCGACCATCGCCGACAATCTGGTTCACGTGAGTCACTTTTCCGCGACGTCGCTCGCCTGCGCGCTCGAGCGCGCCGGCTTTCAGGAAGTCACGGTCGTGGCGGCCGCGCCTGAACTGCCGGATGGATCCGGCAGCCGCCGGCCACGTCTCGCCGCATTTCGCCTCGCCCGCGCGTTGCCGGGCGGCGCTCGGTCTCCGCTGGCATTCAATCTCCAGGCATACGGACAACGGAACTGACGTGATCACGCGATGACGAGCCTCAGCGTCGTGATCCCGACCTTCAACAACGAGAAGGTTTTGCGCGAGTGCCTGGACGCCTGGCGGCATTTCGGTGGCAACGAGCTCGAGATCATCGTGATTGAAGATGGCTGCAAGGACGGCACGCCGGCCCTCCTGGCCGACATCGGCTCCACACCGTGGGGACAGCGGCACCTCCGGTGGATTCACGAGGACGATGGGCATGAGCTGCGATCTACGAATGCGGGGATCGCTGCTGCCGGCGGTGAGCTGGTGATGGCATGGCAGGACGATATGTTCCTGCGCGCGCCGTGGCTCGTGCCGGAGTTACGTGCAACGTTCGATGCGTATCCGGACCTCGGCATGCTCAGCCTGAGCCGCGGTTTGAATTGCGTGCCGCTCGACGAGCCGATCGACCGATGGGAGGATCTGATCGACGGGCGGCGTCTCCAGAGCACGATCGGTCCGGCACCCCGCAACTGGTTTCGACTCCAGGAAGTGGATATTGTGATCCGCCCGTGGATCGTCCGCCGCGCGTGTCTCGATCGCGTGGGGCCGCTCGACGAGGCGTTCCGGCCGACCGAGTGGGACGAAGCGGATCTCGCGTGCCGGATTCGCGAGGCGGGGTGGAGGGTGGCGACGTGCGGCTACGAACGGCTCCGCGCGTACGCACATCTTGGCAGCACGACCATCGGCGCGCGACCACCGCAGTCGTATCTCGAGAAAGTCCTGCGCAACGGGCGGCTCTTTCATCAGCGGTGGGGCGGCGTGATCGCGCAGGAGCACCCGCGTCCGAGGCGTAGCTGGCGGCGGCGCCCGACGCTGTCGGGATGGGCCGCGACCGCGCGCCGGATGACGCACGCGGCCGCGCGTGTCGTGTGGCCGACGCGCGGATGACGGCCATGCACACCGGCGTGGGCCGTCACTACCGTGAACGGAGCTGGCTCGAACGCCTGACGGATTCGATGCGCCTGACGCGCGCCCCCGGCTGGGTTCGGGTGCCGCTCAAGCGTGCGTATGAGAGTGCGTTGAGAGCGCTGCCCGGCGATCATCTTACATGCCGCCTTCCCGGCGGTGAAACATTCCTCGTCGATCCGGCGCACCGGCATCTCGCATGGAACGCCGACGAGTACGACGCGCTGAAAGCATGTTCGCATCGCGGCGCGACCGTGCTCGATGTCGGCGCCAACGTTGGCGCCTATACGCTGCTGTTTGCGAAATGGGTTGCTACGGGTGGTCGCGTGTACGCGTTCGAACCGGCGGCGGCAAGCCGCGCCGGACTTGCGCGTCACCTCGCGATCAACGGCCTTGCCGACCGCGTCACGATCAGGCGCGAAGCCGTGTCGAATACGTCTGGCACACGCCGGTTTGTCGAACTCGGGACAGACGGCGGCAACAGGATCGCGCGTCCATCGGATGCCGACACCGTCGAAGTGCCTGCCGTCAGCATCGATGAATTCTGCAGCGCGTCTCGAGTGATCCCTGATGTCATCAAGATCGATGTCGAAGGCGCGGAGCTCGACGCGCTGCGCGGCGCGCGGCAGACGATTGCGCTGTGCGGATCGTCACTCGCGCTGTTTGTCGAGCTGCACCCGTCCGTCTGGCCCGCGATTGGTATTTCGCGCGCGGACATCGAAGCCGAACTCGGCGCGCAGCGGCTCGCGATCGAGCCGCTCGACGGCGCCGGGGATCCCTGGTCAATTGAAGGTATCTCGGTGCGGGTTCGGAACATCAGTTGATGCGTATTCTGCTGGTAAACGACGAGATCGGCGGCGCCGGGGGAGTCGAGAGCTACCTTGCGGCCCTCGTCCCCGAACTGCAGGCCCGGGGCCACGACGTCGGTCTGTTGTATGAAAGCGCCGTGACCTCGACGGATTCCGCGTTCATGCCTGCCGCCGATCTCTGGCGCGTGGGGGTTCGCGACGAAGGCCTGGGCGCGGCGCTCGCACGGGTTGGTCGATTCGAGCCTGACGTCTGTTTCTCGCACAACATGCGCGCGCTCGATGTGGACGAGGGCCTGCTCCGCGAGTGGCCGGTCGTCAAGATGATGCACGGCCACTTCGGTACGTGCATCAGCGGTCACAAGGCGTTCGCATTTCCTCAGGCGTGTGCGTGCCCGCGCGACTTGGGTCCCGGCTGCCTCGCGTATTACCTGCCGCGGCGTTGTGGACAGGCGAGCCCGCTCGCGATGTTGAAGCAGTTCGACTGGTCGAGACGTCAGCGTGCGCTGCTCGGACGCTATTCAGCGGTCGTCGTCGCGAGCAGGTTCATGCGCGATGAGTACATGCGCGCAGGTGTCAGCGCGGATCGCGTCGCAGCCATTCCGTTGTTTACAAGCCTGATGGCCCCGCGCTCGATTGTGCAGCGAAGCGCGCGTGCGATCGACGTGCTGTTTCTGGGTCGCATGACGCGGCTGAAAGGCCCTGAGGTCCTGTTGCGGGCCATCACCACGTACGCACCGGACGCGTGCGCGACCTTTGCGGGCGATGGCCCCGAGCGTCCGCGCCTTCAGCAGCTCGCGGCATCGCTCGGCATTCGCGCCCGCTTCCCGGGATGGGTGTCCGGCGCGAATCGCGAGGCGCTCCTCGGCGACGCGGCAGTCCTCGCGGTGCCGAGCGTGTGGCCCGAACCGTTCGGCCTCGTGGGTCTCGAAGCAGCGACATTCGGGACGCCTGCGGTCGCCTTCGATACCGGCGGCATCTCAGACTGGCTGACCGACGGCATCAACGGCCGGCTCGTCGCACCGGCTCTCGGAGCCGGCGGCCTGGGAGAAGCCCTCGCCGCGCTGCTGAAGGACGTCGACAGCTGGCGTCAGCTTTCTGCGGGGGCTGGAGACGTCGCGGAGCGCTTCTCGATCGCCGCGCACGTGTGCGCGCTGGAAGGCGTGCTCGCGGGGGCGGCTCAAGGCTCAGGAACGGCGGACCTGAAGGTCCGCCCTACCAACACAGTGCACCTGTAGGCGGGGTCCTTAGACCGGGCATGATGAGCCGACATGAGCCCTGAACCGTGAGCCCTGCACCAATTATGGTCTGGCACCTCCTTACGCCGGAGTATCCGCCCGATTGCGGTGGCGTCGGAGACTACACGGCGATTCTCGCAGCGGCGGTCGCCGGAGCGGGTGACGTGGTGCACGTGTGGCATCCATGCGCGTCTGGCGCTGAGTCGACCGCGCCGGCATCGGCCGGCGTGACCCGTCATGAACTTCCTGATCGGTTCGGACGTCGCTCGCGCAGCGTGCTCGCTCGCGCGTTGAGCGAGACGCCAGGCACGATCCTCGTTCAGTACGTGCCGAATGCGTATGGCCTGCGCGGCGGCAACGTGCCGTTCTGCCGCTGGCTGTTCCGAACGCGCCGAGCCGGTGGAGACGTGCGGGTGATGTTTCACGAGCCGTTCTTCTACTTCGGTCTCGAGCGGCCGTGGAGGAACGCGCTTGCGGTGACACAGCGGCTCATGGCCACGCTGCTGATCCGCGCGAGCAGCACGGTGTACTTGTCGACGGAAACGTGGTTCCAGTATCTCGCGCCATTCGGCCCTGTAGCCGGTGCGTCGGTGCTCCCGATTCCGGCGACGCTCACGATCGATCCTCCGGCGCTCATCGTTGCGAGCTGGCGCGACCGCGTCCGAGGAAACGGGCAGGTGGTCGTGGGACATTTCGGCACCTACGGCGATCAAGTCGGCGCAGAGTTGCGGCAGGTGCTGCCGGCGATCTGGCGCACCCTCCCTGATGCGCGTGTGCTGCTGATCGGTGACGGCAGCCGCGCATTCGCGGATCGCCTGAGCCCGTCCGCACCGTGCGACGCGAGCCTTGCCGCAACGGGACGCCTGTCTGCCGTCGACGCAGCCGCCGCCCTGCGCGCGTGCGACGTGCTGATCGCGCCGTTTCCCGACGGGGTGACGACGAGGCGGACCTCGCTGATGGCGGCGCTGACGAGCGGTCGCGCCGTCGTCACGACCGACGGCCCGTTGACCGAGCGCGTGTGGCGAGAAACGGACGCCGTCGCGCTCGTGCCGGTTGGCGACGCCGCCTCGTTCGCACGTGAAGTGAAGCGCCTGGCCGACGCGCCGGCGCTGCGAGCGGCGCTTGGCGCGCGCGGTCGTCGCGTCTACGACGAGCGATTCGATCTCGCGCACACCGTCAGCGCGCTGCGTCATGCCGGCGTCGCGGTGCCGGTCCAGTGAGGTCTGCGCACCGCCTCTCGATCCTGCTCGCCGGAGACTATCCGGACGATCCGAGACTCGGTTCCTCGAAGGTCCTTCACAAGCTGCGCGATGAGTTCACCGCGCTCGGCCACGACTGCGACGTAATCTGGTCGCACGAAATCGGCCGCTGGCCTGCCATTCGTCACCTTCGTCAGCTCGCATCGCCGTGGATGGCCGCGAGAGCCCTCTCTGCCCGGATGGACCGCAAGAAGTACGACGTCGTGGATGCCGCCAGCGCGGAAGGATTGTTCCTGGGTCTTTCGAACATGATCGGGGGACCTGACGGCTGCGTGTTCATCTGTCGCTCGAACGGGATCGAACACCGCAACTACGCGCGCATGATCGATGATCACGTGCACGGCCTGATGCACAAGCCGTGGACGCGGCGTCTGTGGTATCCGGCAACACGCCTGTCGCAGGTGGCGGCCGCGGCGCGACTCGCCGATCGACTGATCGTGACGAACGATGCCGATCGGACGTTCGCGCTCGATCGCGGGTGGCAGCCGCCGGACCGTGTCGCGCTGGTCCCGCATGGCATCTCCGATACTTTCCTGGCGGACGCGCCAGCGCCGGACGCGCCGCGCGGCGCCGGCCTCCTGTTCTGCGGGACGTGGGACCACGTCAAAGGCATTGCGTACCTGACAGCGGCCATCAACCAACTGCACGCCGCGGGACATCGCGTGCCACTCACCGTGCTCGGACCGGGGGTGCCGGCAGACGTTGTCCTCGCCAGCTTCGATGTGGACACGCGGCCGTTCGTCAGCGTGATCGATCGCGCGCCCGAAGAGCGGGTCATGGCCGAGTACAGACGCCACGACATGTTGTTGTGGACTTCGAGCTACGAGGGCTTCGGTCTCGTGGTGATTGAAGCCATGAGTCAACGCCTGCCCGTGATCGCAACGCCTTCCGGATTCGCCGGCACGATCATCCAGCACGATGAGACCGGGATGCTGGTGCCGTTTCGCGACGCCAGTGCCGTCGTCGCCGCGGTCAGCGAACTCTGGTCGAACCCTGCTCGACGCCAGCGGCTTGGCAATGCGGGACACGACGCGGTCAGGGGCATGAGCTGGCGAGCCACGGCGACGCGGACGCTCGACGAGTACGAAACCGCACGCGCGGATCGCGCGAGACGATGACGCCCAGGTTGACCGTCGGCATCACGACACGGGATCGACCCGCGTCGCTCGACACGTGCCTGCGCTCGCTCGACGCGATTCGGAGCCTGTGTCCGGAGATCCTCGTCTTCGACGACGGATCCCATCCGCCGGCAATCGGCGGGATCTCGCAAGGCATCGTCGCGCCGCGACTATTGCGAGACCACCGCAGCCCGGGCTACATCGTCGGCCGCAATCGACTGGTGCGGGAAGCTGCCGCACCGGCGGTCCTGCTGCTCGACGATGACACACGGATCGTTTCGCGTGAAAGCATCGAGCAGGCGCTCGCCGTGCTGAACGGCGACGGCCGGGTCGCGGCGGTCGCCTTCTCGCAGGCTGAAGCGGACGGCCGGCCGTGGCCGGTGCGAATGCAGCCATCGCCGGTGACGAGGCCGTCGATCGTCGCGAGCTTCATCGGGTTCGCGCATCTCCTGCGGCGCGACGTGTTCCTTGCGCTTGGCGGCTATCGCGAGGACTTTGTGTATTTCGGCGAGGAGAAAGACTTCTGTGTGCGGCTTCTCGACGCGGGGTACGTGACGGTCTACCTTCCGGATGCGGCCGTTGCTCACGTGCCGGATGCGGCGAGCCGGAACCGGACGCGATACCTGCGCTTCACCGCCCGCAACGATTGCCTGAACGCGCTCTACAACGATCCGTTTCCGCGTGTCATGTGGACAGTGCCGGCGCGCTACGCGCTCTACTTCCGAATGCGGCGCGCCTGGGCGATCGGCGATCCCTGGGGATGGGTCTGGATCGGACGCGAGTTGCTGCGATCCTCAAAGGCGATCGCATCCAGGCGACGCCCGGTGTCCCGCGCAACACTCGAGACGTGGCGCAAGCTCAGAGCCTCGCCAATTCCATACCCGCTGCCCCTCATTTCCACTGTTGGAGACGACGCGGCGTGACGAAGCGGCTGCTGACGATCGGGCACTCGTACGTCGTCGCGGCCAACCGCCGCCTGGCGCACGAGATGGCGCTCGCAGGATCGGATACGTGGCACGTGACGGCCGTCGCACCGAGGCAGTATCGCGGCGACCTGCGCCGGATCACGGTGGAACCGATTGCAGGAGAAGCCGATGATCTGCGCACCGCGCCCGTTCGACTGGATCGCGTGCCGCATCTGATGTGGTACGGCCAGCTCAAGACCGTGCTCGATCGTCAGTGGGATGTCGTGCACTGCTGGGAAGAGCCGTACGTCGTCGCCGGCGCGCAAATTGCGCGCGCGACGCCGCGCGGCGCGCGTCTGGTCGTCGCCACCTTTCAGAACATCGACAAGCGGTATCCATGGCCGCTCAGCGCATTCGAGCGCCAGACGATGAAGCGCGCCGACGGCTGGATTGCTTTCGGCCGGACCGTGCACGACACGCTGTCGTGCCGCGAGCCTTATGCGGGGAAACCTTCGCGTGTGCTGTCACCCGGCGTCGATGTCGAACGATTTCATCCTGACGCGGCGGCGCGCCGCGCGATGCTCGATCGACTCGGATGGTCCGCGTCCGACCGCGTGGTGGGGTTTCTCGGACGGTTCGTGCCACAAAAAGGCATCGCGCTGCTGCTCTCCGCGCTTGGTTCGACGAACACGCCATGGCGCGCGGCCTTCGTTGGCGGTGGTCCGATGGAAGGCGAGCTCAGGGCATTTGCCGAGAAGCATCGGGGCCGCGTTCACATCGAAACGACGGCGCGTCATGACGAGGTGCCCGGCTGGCTGAATGCGATGACCATTCTCTGCGCGCCGAGCCAGGCCAGCCCACGATGGCGCGAGCAGTTCGGCCGCATGTTGATCGAGGCGATGGCCTGTGGCGTGCCGATCCTTGCGAGCGACACGGGGGAGATTCCACACGTCATCGGCGATGCGGGAGTGGTTGTACCCGAGCGGGACGTTCAGCGATGGACCGCGGAGATCGACCGTTTGCTCTCCGATGACGCGTTGCGGCGAGATCTCTCGGAGCGAGGGCTCGAGCGGGCACGGTCACGATTTGCGTGGCCCGTCGTCGCGCGCGAGCATCTCGCCTTCTTCGAAGCGATTGCCGCAGGAGACGCGACGTGATGGTGCCGCTCTCCTCTCGAATGGTTGGTACCGGATGTGAAAGCCCGGATCAACCAGGTGATGCCGCCGGCGCGTTCGGCGCAGACTTCAACTCGACCGCGCGCTGCGGTCCGATGTGCCAGGCGCGACGGCGGGCTAACGGTTCAGCATGAGCATGCAACGGTTACGCGTCGCTGTCATCGCGGACTACGCCGAGGAAGGCTGGCCGAGCATGGATCTCGTGGCCGAGATGCTCATGACGCACCTCGCGCGCGAGCACGCGGAGACGATCGACGCGCACCTCGTGCGTCCGCCCATGCGGCGCCGGCTCACGCGCGTTCGCGCGCTCGCCGGCAGACGCCGCATCAAGGGGCTCGACCGGGTGGCCGCGCGGCTCTGGGACTATCCTCGCGCGCTCGCGCGGCTCGCAAGCCGCTTCGACGTCTACCACATCGTCGATCACAGCTACGCACACCTGGTCCACGCGCTGCCGCACGCGCGCACGATCGTCACCTGCCACGACGTGGATACATTCAGATCCGTGCTGCAGCCGCGCGACGAGCGGCGCTCGGCCGCGTATCGCTGGATGACGCGGAGGATTCTCACGGGGCTCGGACGTGCGGCCCGTGTGGCGTGCGACAGCGATGCGACGCGACGGGCGCTCATTACTCTCGCACATCTTCCCGAGGATCGACTGGCGGTCATTCCCAACGGCACGGATACCGGTGGGCAGCCGGACGCCGACGCGGCAGCGGACTTCGAGGCGGCGCGTCTGCTCGGGCCGCGGCGCGTGCCGGAGCTGCTGCACGTGGGCAGCACGATCGAACGGAAGCGCATCGACCTGCTGCTCGACGTATTTGCCGCCGTACGGCGCGCGCGTCCGGATGCGCGGCTGATTCGCGTGGGCGGTCCCTTCACCGCGGAGCAGCGCGTGCGCGCACGCGAGCTCGGCGTACTCGACGCGGTCGTCGTCCTGCCATTCGTGGATCGCGCAACGCTCGCCGCCGTCTACCGGCGAAGCGCCCTGGCCTTATTGCCGTCGGAGCGAGAGGGGTTCGGGCTGCCGATCATCGAAGCGCTCGCGTGCGGCACGCCCGTGGTCGCCAGCGACATTCCCGTGCTGAAAGAGGTGGGCGGCCCGGCGGTGACGTACTGCGCGGTCGGCGATCGGGAGACATGGGCCCAGACGATCGTTCGGCTGCTGATCGAGCGCGAAAGCGACCCGGTCGCCTGGCGCCAACGACGAGAGGCGGGTATCGTTCGCGCCGAGGCCTTCAGCTGGTCACGATACACCTCGAGCGTGTACGAGCTGTATCGCGCGGTCGCAGGACGTCCCGCCGGACAGTCGAGCCGCGAAACCGTGACGTTATGAGACGCGTGCTGCACGTCGGCAAGTTTTATCCGCCAAGCGCGGGAGGCATGGAGCGCGTGCTCGAGACGCTCTGCCGCTCCAGCCATGGCCTCGTCGAGAACCACGTCCTCGTCGCGAACACCACGAGGGCCACGGTGCGAGAAACAATCG
>Ga0066677_10000002_pt1 | contig 65785 bp, 55 predicted proteins | sample GraSoiAngelo_126_FD_62299 | JGI IMG/M metagenome (GOLD analysis project Ga0066677, IMG submission 62299) | Grasslands soil microbial communities from the Angelo Coastal Reserve, California, USA - 14_0927_09_20cm | ecosystem: Environmental > Terrestrial > Soil > Grasslands | place: USA... | reverse complement strand
AACTGCTTCGTGGATACGATCGACGGACCGAGCGGCGCGTCGAGCGCACGCCGCATCGTGTGCCGGCTCAAGTACGCGCGCCGAAACCCCCGGCGCTTCTCTATGTCGGACCGCTTTCCGTACGCCGCCAGCGCCTTCTTCACGGATGGCGACTCGCCGCCGCGGACGAGCTCGGCCACGATCCGCTCGGTCGACGCGCCGAGAAACGGCACATCGCGCAGCGTGCCCTCCTCGATCAGATCGCGGACGGACCGATCGATCGCCGCCGCGATGATCTTCGCGGCGCGCTTGTAACCAAAACGGCTACGTTCGTTGCTCTGAACGAGGGCGATGTCCTGCAGCAACCCCGCTGCGACGATGTTCAGATCCTCCTCGATGGCCGTGTGCAGAGCTCGAGATGCCGGTGTTCGCTGGGTAACCAAGTTCACACTCGCATCGCGACACGGACAACCATTTCCCTAAACGATTCTGCTGCCACGTCTTCTCCCAGCCGGACCGATCGGCACCCCGCTTGCTCAATACCCTCCGCGGAGGACGGATGCCCGGAAGATTACTCGCGGCGACGGTCGCAGGAGTGCTGCTGAGCACGTCGTGCGGCAAGCTGCCCGAAGTCAAACAGCAGGCGCACCAGACACGCGACGCCGCGTCGGCGCAAGCGCTCGAAGCATTCCTGAACGCAAAACAGACGCCCGGCTTCGTGACGCGCGACCGCGAAGGCGCGCGCCTGTGGGGACTGGTCAAACAGTTCTATCAGAAGCGCGTCTACGAGGCCGCGTGGATCGACGGCAGGTCCCCGCGCCCTGAGATGGACGAGTTGATTGGCGCGCTGCAGCATGCGGATCGTGAAGGGCTCGACCCGTCGCTGTACAACGCGTCGACGCTGGCGGCGCGCCGCAGCGAAGCGACCAAGGGTTTTCTATCGAAGAAGGGCTTCAATGAAGTCGAGGCGGTCAGCCTCGATGCCTGGCTGACATACCTCTATATGCAGTACGCGTCGGATCTTGCCAACGGCATTTCCGATCTCGCACACGTCGATCCGAACTGGCAGATTCGCGGCCAGGATTTCGATCCGCTGGCGAATCTCTCCGACGCGCTCGAGCACAATACCGTGGCGCGTTCGCTCGACGATCTGCTGCCCCACGATCCTCAGTACGACACGCTCCGCAAGGCGCTCGCCCAGTATCGCGATCTCGCGTCGAAGGGCGGATGGCCGGTGGTGCCGGCGAAACTCAAGCTCAAGCCCGGGCAGCACAATGCTGTCGTGCCCGCGCTCGGCAAGCGCCTGGCGGTGACGGGAGACTTCACGGGAAGCGTCGCTGACACGGACACGGTCTACGGTCCCGAATTGCAGGAAGCGGTGAAGCGGTTCCAGCGGCGCCACGGACTCGAACCTGACGGCGCGATTGGCCCCGCGATCGTCGCACAGATGAATGTGCCCGCCGACGCGCGGGTGCGGCAGATCGAGTTGAACCTGGAGCGGTGGCGCTGGCTGCCCCATAATCTCGGCGACCGCCACATCATCGTGAACATTCCGGAGTACCGCCTCGAGGTGTGGGACCACGGCCGCGTGCCGCTCGCCATGCGCGTCGTGGTCGGCAAGAAGGACACGCCGACGCCGATATTCTCAGACGAGATGACATATCTGGTGTTCGCGCCCTACTGGAACGTGCCGGCCGACATCGTCCAGAATGAAACGCTGCCGTCGGTCATGCGCGACCCCGCATTTCTCGAGCGGACGAACATGGAAGTGGTCGACACAAAAGGTAACCCCGTCGATCCCGAGTCCGTTGATCTGAGCAATCCCGCCGGCTATCGCTTCCGTCAGCGGCCGGGGACATCGAACTCGCTTGGCCTCGTGAAATTCATGTTCCCCAACACCTTCAACGTGTATCTGCACGACACGCCCGCCGACTCGCTGTTTGCTCGCGCGACGCGATCCTTGAGTCACGGCTGCGTGCGGCTCGAACAGCCCGAAGCGCTCGCTCGATACGTGCTGGCGGATCAGCCGTCTTGGACGCCGGAGAAGATCCAGGCGGCGATGCACGGGGGGCAGGAGACGACGGTCAAGCTGCGACAGCCGATACCGGTATATCTCGGTTACTGGACGGCGCGTGTCTCGCCTGACGGCATCCTGCAGTTCCGCAACGACGTGTACGGCGTCGACGGCCGGCAGACGCAGACGCTCGCTGAGCGGCTGACGCGGCTGAAGGAGCACGCCGCCGCGAGCGCCGCAAGTGATCTGAACACTCTGGTGAAGAGGCCGACTTAGCGAATATCGGAGTTCTCGACTTTGCCAGGTCTGAAGATCCGGCCTGCAGACGAGTGTAGAGCGGCCTTAGAGGCGCCGCTCTTGGATTCTACGCCGGCGGGCGCTCGACCAGCGGACGAATCGTCGCGAGCAGCCGATCCAGATCGATCGGCTTCGAGAGCCAGCCATCGGCGCTGATTGGCGGAATCTTTTCGCGGGCGCCGGCCGCGGTGACGACCACCACCGGTATGTGCGACAACCGCGGATCGTTGGCCTGCGCGGCGCGGAATTGCCACCCATCCATCACCGGCATCATCAGGTCGAGCAGAATCACGGACGCTTGGTCGCCGGCTCTCAGCGAATCGAGCGCCTGCCGGCCGTTGGCCGCCGTGTGCACGTCGAAACCTTCGAGCTCGAGGAAGCGGCCGAGCATCTCGCGCGTGTCGCGGTCGTCCTCGACGATCAACACCGCCGGCATCAGAAACTCTTTTTCGAGCGGCGGCCGGTCGACGGGATGCTGCCCGCCCGCGCGGCGCGCAGGTACCCCGTCATTTCATCGACGAGATCCTGCGGCAGGCACGGCTTGGCAATGAATCCGTCGCAACCCGCCTGCCGCGCACGCTCCCAGTCGGCGGCGAGCGCGTGCGCGCTCAGCGCAACGATCGTGAGATGCGCGGTCGCCGGATCGGCGCGCAGACGCTTGGTCGCTTCCCAGCCGTCGAGGCCCGGCAATGACAGATCCATCAGGATGAGATCCGGATTGTGCTCGTTCGCCTTCGCGATGGCTTCATACCCGTCACAGGCGGTCTCGACGGTGAAGCCGGAGAACTCCAGATACTCGCGGTACATATCGCGCGCATCGGCGAAGTCTTCGACGAGCAGAATCACTGCCTTGGTTCGCATGAGTCAGGCGGAACGCGGCCGCCGTGCCTCCTCGATGAGCGATTGAATCGCGTGTTCGAGATCCTCAGCTGAGCAGGGTTTCGGAAGGATCGCGTTGCAACCGGCGCGCTCGGCGCGGCCGGGCTCCCGGGTGAACGCGACATACCCCGTCACCGCCAGGATCGGAATGGCATCCGTTCGGGGATCGCTTTTCAGACGACGCGTCAGCTCGTAGCCGTCGATGCCCGGAATATTGAGGTCGGTCACCACGATGTCGGGACGCAAATCGACGGCGCGTTCGAGCGCCTGAAGACCGTTATGCGCTTCGACGACCTGATATCCGGCGTTTTCGAGCAGAGCGGCAAACAGCTGACGCCCGACCCGATCATCCTCGACAAGCAGCACGACCCGCCCAGGGGAGAAGCCCACGCGACGGCCAGTATAACAGCCGCAACCCTGTTCGGAGCCTTTGAAGCGCAGCGGTTTACGACGTCCCTATCAGCGCAATCCGGTCTCCTCCCGGGCTCACCGCTATCCTCGAGACGCGCGTGAGGCCCAGACGATCGAGCGCCGCGATCTGCTTCCATTCCGCATCACCGCGCCGCCACGCATACACAACGTCGCCGCGCGCCATCAACAGCGTGCCATCCGGCGTCCATGCCAGGTCCGCCTCATCACCGCCGGCGACCGCAGCCGTGAGCAGCTCGATCTCCCCGGTTGCCGGATTCAGTTCCTCGATCAGCAGCCTCGTCGTATCGGCGGATCGCTCGCGCTGCACGAACCTGATTGTGTGACCGCCGGGAACCGGTTGCAGCGATCGTGCGATGTCCGACGCCACAACGCGCACCTGCGTAATGTCGGGGAACGTGAGGATCGTTTTCCTGATGACGCCGTCCACGGTCTTCTCGAGTTCCGTGGACTCGAGCCGCACCGCCGTGCCGAACTGCGACGAAAGGTACGCTTCGCTCGGCGGGGGCATGCTCTCTTCGGCGGTCTTTCGTTCCGCCGGAGCGACAGAAAAGATCGTCTCGAAGTACTGGAGCGCCTGCTCGTACAACCGCGAGGTGACCACCGCGCGTCCGCTGCCGTCCGGTGAAACCTGCAGCGCGACGCTGCTCGACAAGCACGCCTGCAGCATCAGCGTGCACACTAGCGCCACCAGGCCGTCAGCTGTCTCATACGCGGAGTATAGTCCTTCACGATGAATCCCGCGCTTGCGCCGGTCTCGATCGTCTTCGGGACCGCGTTGTCGTATGTCGCCGGTGCCCTTATCGGAGTCCCGGCGCTGGTGCCGATCCTGAACGTCGTCCCGGCCTTTCCGTTCATGATCGACTCGCTCGGTCATCAGCGTGTTGGCGAAGCGGTCGGCCGCATGCTCGTCTGGGCCGCCGCGCTGGCCGCCTGCGCGACGACCGCCTCGTATCTGGCGCCGGTGGAAACGGGCCGGCTGTTCATTCATGCGGATGCGTATCGACGCGAAATGTTTTTGTTCGTCCTCACCGGGCACGGGGCGGAAGGGGACATCCGGCAATTCCTGCCGCAGCATGCCGCGCATGCGGCGATGTTCTGTGGTCTCGCGCTCGCGACCGGCGGTGCGCTGGCAATGCCGTTGGGTGCCATGCTGATGAATTACATGGGGCACTACGTTGGCGCACTCGGCGTGGCCAGCGTCCATCCATGGCGCGCGCTCGCACTGGCATGGGTGCCGTGGTCGCTGGTCAGGATCGCGAGTTTCGTCACGCTCGGCGTCGTTCTCGGCGGACCCGTCCTCGCGCGCGCCTTCGGTTTCGGGTACCGGCTCAGTGAACAGCGTCGGTGGATTCTGCTCGCCGCCGCCGGTTTGCTCGTCGACGTGCTGTTGAAATGGGCCTTGGCGCCGTCCTGGCGTCTGCTCATCAAATCCGCGGCGGGGTGGTAACGGGCTTCAGGCTTCAGGCTTCCGGGGCTTCAGGCTTCAGGCTCGGACTCGGCGGCTCGCACCTCGCACATCGCTCACCGGTATATGATCCGCGGGAAGCCATGCTGATGAACGCCGCCATCGCGGTGCTCTGCATCGCGCCCATGACTGCAGCGGGCGAGCAGGCAATCGAGCGCCAGGTGGTGCTGACGATCACGCCGACCGAATTGGACGGCGGGATCCTGACCGAGATCACCTGGGACAACGGCGCACTGCTGCTCCAGGGGGCCGTCGCGAATCCCGACGGCACCTTGTCGGCGCGCTACGTGGTCGTGCCCGCCAAGACCACGGCGCTATCGCATTTGAAGCAGCAGACCGACGCCTCGGTCGATTACTGGAACAGGAAATCAAAGCGTGTCAGTCCGACGGGACTCGGGCGCATCGAGTCGTCGACAGATGCCAGGCTGCCGATGTACGGCATTGGGGGGCTCGAGCGCCGCGTCAATGACGCGGTCGATATGGGCGGCATGCAGCAGAAGCACGTGCTGCGCCTCAACCGCCTCGTCCTGTTCGAGCGCGAGGGTGGCGTCGAGCCGTACGACGGCGAGTTCTGGTCGTGGTCTCCTGCGGAACTGAACCGCATCACATACGTCGACGGCAAAGGCGATCTGTGGGTCGCATCGTCGGCCGGATCGGGCGCGCGCCGGCTCTTGAAGGGAGATTTCACGCTGCCGGCGTGGTCGGACGATGGGGCCGCGATTGCCCTCGCGGATAAGACAGATGGCGGCCGGCGGTGGGAGATAATCGTCGTCTGGCTGCCGGACGATTTGCGTTCGGCACGATGACGCCGCCGCGATCGCTGACAGGACCGTATGACCAACCAACCAAAGAGCGCGCTGGAACTGGTGATGGAGCGGCTGCGGAAGAAAGACGCCGACGCCGGAATCGCGGAACAGACGCTCACTGATGAGCAGAAGGCGGCAATCGCGGAGGCGCGCTCGATGTACGAAGCGAAGGTCGCGGAACGCCAGATTCTGCACCGTGGCAAGGTGCTGACGACCGTCGACCCGCAGGAACGCGCGGCGCTCGACGACGAGTACCGCCGCGATCTCGAACGGTTTGCCTCGGATCGTGATGCGAAGATCCGGCGCATTCGCGAGCCTGCGGCGAGCCCCGTCGAGGGGCCGCACTCGTGAAGTCCCGTGCCATTTCAGCAGCGCTGATCGCGCTGGCCGCACAATCAGGCGATCCCGATACGCTCGCGCATATCCGACAGGAAGGCCTCGATCGATCGCAGGCGCAGGCGATGTTCGCCACGCTGACCGACCGGTTCGGTCCGCGCCTCACGGGCTCGCCTGCTTACAAAGAGGCTGCGGAATGGGCGCGCGATCGGATGCGGGCGTTCGGACTCGAAAACGCGCGGCTGGAACCGTGGCGGTTCGGCCGCGGATGGGTGCTCGAGCAGCTTGTCGTCGAAATGGTTGCGCCGCGTTACATGCCCCTCATCGGTTACGCGGAAGCATGGTCCGCCCCAACAAAGGGAGATGTTCTCGCCACTCCGGTATTCATCGGAGGAAAGTCCGTGGCCGAGGTGCAGGCGATGCGCGACGCGCTGGCCGGCGCGATCGTGCTCGCTCAGCCCGAAGCGCAATTCCTGCGCGAAGATCGCCCGCAGCCCACCACGGCCGATGGTCCCGTCCGCATCGGCGCGCCGCCCAATCCGGGGACGCGCGCGAACCCCAATGAGACGCGCCAGATCGTCCAGTTATTGCATGACGCGGGCGTCGGTGCTGTCGTGCGCACGAGCGCCGGGGAGCACGGTACCGTATTCGTCCTTGGACGCGACCTTGGCGACGACGCGGTCCCTTCGGTGGTGCTCGCGGGGGAGCACTACAACATGATCGCGCGAATGGTGCAGCGCGGCATTCCCGTCAAGCTCAAGATCAACGTGCAGGCGCGCTTTCTCACCGACGATCCGAACAGCTACAACGTCATTGCCGACTTGCCGGGAACGGATCCGGTGTTGAAGGACGAGATCGTGCTGCTCGGCGCTCACCTGGATTCGTGGCATACAGGGACGGGTGCGTCCGATAACGCGGACGGATCCGCAGCGGTTCTCGAAGCGATGCGCATTCTGAAGAGCGTCGGTGCGCGCCCGAAACGGACGATCCGCGTGGCGCTATGGGGCGGCGAAGAAGAGGGCCTTCTCGGATCGAAAGCCTACGCACGCCAGCATCTCGAGGGCGACGTCAACAGGACGACCCGGGATCGCCATCTCATCTACTTCAACATCGATCCCGGGATGGGACCGATCTACGGGTGGTACCTCGAGGATTCCGCTGACGTAAAGCCGCGGTTCGATGCATGGCTCGCGCCCTTCAAGGATCTTGGCGCGCGACGCAACGTGCTCCCCGGAATTGGCAACACCGATCATCTCAGCTTCAAGGCCGCCGGCGTCCCAGGCTTCAATCCCGTGCAGGACTACTCCACCTACGACATGCGCACGCACCACACAAACGTCGATACGTACGAGCGGGTGCGGGAACAGGACCTCAAACAGAACGCGATCGTGCTCGCGTGGTTCGCGCTGCAGGCGGCGAACACGCCCGAGCGCATACCGCGGCCGGCCGATCCGGGTGCCAGGTAAGCTGCAATCACTGGCGCGTCGCTTCGCGCGCCCCGACGCCGCCGTCGCAGCCGGCATTCTCGTCAGCCGCGTCGCGGGGCTCGTGCGCGTGCGGATCTTCTCGCATTATTTCGGCCTGAGAGACGCGGCAGACGCCTTCAACGCGGCGTTCCGCATTCCCAACCTGCTCCAGAACCTGTTCGGCGAGGGCGCGCTCTCCGGATCGTTCATCCCGGTGCATGCCGGACTGCGCGCGCGCGGCGAGCACGATGCCGCCGCGCAGACCGCGCGCACGGTGTTCGCGCTGCTCGCGCTCGCCATTTCGATCCTGGTGCTGCTCGGTGTGCTGAGCGCCCCCATTCTCGTGGATGCGATCGCGCCGGGATTTCACGGCGACAAGCGCGTGTTGACTGTGGAACTCGTGCGCGTGCTGTTTCCCGGCGCAGGCATTCTGGTGATTTCGGCCTGGTGTCTTGGCGTCCTGAACAGCCATGGCCGCTTCCTGCTCGCCTATACGGCGCCCGTTGCATGGAACGCGGCGATGATCGCGACGCTCCTGCTGTTCGGCTACGGACGCGATCTCGATACGCTCGCGTTGTATCTCGCGTGGGGATCCGTGGTCGGAAGCGGCCTGCAGTTCGGGGTGCAGGCGCCGTTTGCGTGGAAGCTTTCGCGGGGAGCCGGAGGACTATCGTTGATTCCGCCGGTGCGTCGGGCCGTGCGCAATTTCATGCCCGTCCTCGTCAGCCGCGGCGCCGTGCAACTTACAGGGTACATCGACGCGATGATCGCGAGCCTGCTGCCGACCGGCGCCGTCAGCGGGCTCACGAACGCGCAACTCCTCTACACGCTTCCGGTCAGCCTGTTCGGCATCGCAATCTCGGCCGCCGAACTGCCCGCAATGTCGGGCGACGCCGCGCGCGACAGCGCGCCGGGCGGTCGCAACGACGCGTTGCGCAGGAGAATCGACGCGGGACTTCAGCGGCTCGCGTTTTTCATCGTCCCGTCAGCCGTCACGTTCGCGGCGCTCGGCGATGTCGTCGCGGCCACACTGCTCCAAACCGGCCGTTTCAGACCGGAAGACTCGCTTTATGTCTGGGGTATCCTCGCAGGGTCGTCGATCGGACTGCTGGCGACGACGATGGCGCGGCTCTATTCAGTCGCGCACTACGCGCTCGGCGATACTCGCCGTCCGCTGCGCTACGCGCTCGTGCGCCTCGTGCTGGTCACGACGCTCGGATATCTGTGCGCGATCCTGCTTCCGCCGGCGATCGGCCTCGCGCGTGAATGGGGCGCGGCCGGGTTGACGGCGTCCGCAGGCGTCGCGGGCTGGGTCGAGTTCGTGCTGCTTCGGCGCAGCATCAACACGCGGATCGGGCCGACCGGCGTGCTCGCGAGTCACATGGCGCGATTGTGGGGATCGGGGATTGCCGCGGCCCTGATCGCCTGGGGCATCAAACTCGTGATTCCGACGTCGAACCCGCTGGTTCGCGGCGCGATCGTGCTGCCGGTCTTTGGAGCGGGGTACCTGGGCCTCGCGATCCTGCTCCGCGTGCCAATCGTGGGCCTGCGGCCACGCTGACAATGCCACCGCAAAAGGGGACAGCCTGACATATGCACGCTCGGACGCTCTTCACGATGGCCGCTATCGCCGTGGGAACGGCGTCCGGACCGCTCGCCCGCCCCGCCGCGACAGTCCGCATTCTCGTGCTGAACATGCACGCCGGCAAAGACGCGGGAGGAAAATCCAATCTCGACGGCGTGGCGGAGCTCGTCAAGACAACCGATGCGGACCTCGTATTGCTGCAGGAGGTCGATCGCGGCACGAACCGGTCCGGCCGCGTCGATCAAATCGACGTCCTCCAGAAGAACACGAAGTACGACGCGGCGTTCAGCGCGAGCCTGCTGGATTACGACGGCGGCGAGTACGGCATCGCGGTGCTCTCGCGCGGCGGCATCGGTTACCGGTCGACGATCCCGCTGCCAGTGACGCCGCTTCAGACACGCGCCGGGGGCTCGCACGAGCCGCGCGTTGCGCAGCTCGTACTTGCGTTGGTACGTGGTGACAACTGGCGCGCGCTCAACACGCACATCGATCCATCCGACGCGCAGGCGCGCGCGCAGGAGGTCGCACATCTCGTCGAGACGATCGCGGTGCAGCGAGCCGAACGCATCCCATTGGTTGTCGGCGGCGACTTCAATTCGACGCCCGACGATCCCGTTCAGCAGACGCTGCGCGGTGCGGGGCTGCGCGACGCGTGGACGGAATGTGGCCAGGGTGACGGCTTCACCTATCCTGCCGACGCCCCAGCCAAGCGAATCGATTACCTGTTTCTCACGGGCGATCTGCACTGTTCCGCCGCGCGCGTCATCGATACCCAGATCTCCGATCATCGTCCCGTGCTGGTGACGCTCAAGTAACGGCACGGACGAAATCGTAACGCGCACACGGCTGCGCACGACGCAAACGGCTGAAATCGCGGGCATTTTGGCGCTGGCGCGGCGATTGCGCGTGATGTGGCGTGATTCCCCCGTCAATCGTCCTCTCGCTGCTGATGGCCGGTGGGACTCTTCCGCTCGTGGGCGGCAGCCACGCCGCGCGGGTGCTGTCCGATCGTCCGCAACTCGTGAGCGCGCTCGAGCGGCTGGTGCGCACGGGGGAACCGCGCCACGTGACGCACGACGACGGGGAAGAGCTCGACGCGGCACTCAAAGAGGCGCTGGCGGCCCGCGCCGACGCGGAGCTCCAGTGGCTCGCGACGCGAGCGGCTCTGCCGATCGTGCCGACGATTGTGCGTCCCCTGTCCTCGCGCACGCGTCCCGGCGCGCTGTATCTTCGAACCGATCGCGTGCTGACGCTGCCGTGGACCGTCGATTACACCGCCGACGTGGAAGCGCGGATGGACAACGGTGTATGGCAGCCGATTCTTCGCGTCAGATCCGGTGCCTCTGAGTATCGATCGCTCGACAAGTTACTGCCGTCGGCTGCGGCCATCACGCCAGGATTTCACTCGCTCGCGCTCCGCGCGCGCATCCGATACGGTCAGCTTCCCGCCGGGATGCCGGGACGAGAAACTCGCGATCTGGTGACGGTCCACTACGGCGTGTGGGGACCGGCGAGAACTGCCATAGATCCTGTGCGCCCGTTTTTTGAATCCGTGGCGTCCGTCTCCGCGTCACAGCTCGATCCCGCCCTGCCAGACATTCCGCTCTCTTCGTGGATGGCGGATCTTCCGCATGACGTGACGGACCACGGTGTCGTCACGGACTGGCGGACCGAGTGGTGCGGCGTGCACGAGTCCATGTCGGAGGAGGGCCTCCTTCCGGGCGACGTCTGCGGCGTCGCTCGCCGTGGTGGCCCGGATCATTCATTCACGGAGATTTGGATCAAGATCGGAACCCTGAAGAACGACGGCGATGAAAGCCGGTGGGTGCGTCAGTCACCGATGCTGACAGCGGCGTATATCCACAGCGGCATGCTCCGCGTCCGCGTTCCGCTCGCGGCTGTTCGCGAGTATTTGACGCAACCGGAGGAAGGGTGGCCGTCCGCGCGACTTGTCGTGAATGCTGCGGGGATCTCGGTTGCGTCGCCGAATATCGTGCCCGGCGTGCCGGCCCCGCTCCGCATTCTCGTCGCGAACATGGGAGATGCGGATGCCAGCGGCGTCACGATCAACATGGTCGCAGCCTCGGAGAGCAACCTTCCGGCGATGCACCGCACGTTTGTCCGTACCATTCGCGCGCACGGCAGCATCGAGATAGAAACCCCCGTCACGTTCCCCGCGCGCTACGGAATAGTGTCGGTGCTGATCGTGCCAGGACATGAGGAGACCGTCTCGATTGCATCGAAGCCCGGCAGCGAGAGCCAGATGACGGCATTCGCCGTCATCAACCAGCGCGCGGCGCCCGCCGGCTATTTGCAGCGCGTGTGCCTCGAAGTGGGAAAACAACCGGAATCCTGCACGCGCTAGTCCGGCCCATTTTCGCGATCGATCCTTGCATCATGGCGCGCGTCCTTAGTGGCAACGGTCTAACCATACCGTCATCCGTTTGCGATCTGCTTGTTCACGACAGGATGCTGTCATTAGACTTCGCGAGGAACCGATGGACACGTGCCCCGTCCCACCCGTAGTAGTATCCCGGGCATGACCTCAACTCCAGATCGGCGGTTTGGATCGGATCGTCGGCGCCAGGGCCGCGGTGGGCGGCGCCCCGAGGATCAAGACGGCTTCGCCCCGCTCGTCCTCGTTGCGGATGATGATGCCGGGAGCGGCGCCCGGTGTGAAGCCATCCTGGCGGCGCTTCGTTTCGCCGTGGCGCCCGCCCATTCCTCCGAGGAGGCGCTCCGCGTCATGCACGCGCTGCGTCCTAACCTCGTCGTGTCGCACCTGCGCGACGATGCGGCGTTCAGGGAACGCCTGGGCGCCGACAACACGACGGCCGGGGTCCCCATCATCTCCGTCACACGGGAGATCGAAGAGCCGGAGGCGCTGGTCGAGGAGATCCGGCGCGTGCTGCGCTCCGCGCGCGAATCGGGACGACACTGACCTAAATAGTCAATGCTCAATGCTGAATGCGCTGGCCGCAGAAGGTGAATTCCATACAATCCGCGCGGGACGCCTGCTCGATGGACGCGGCGGCTCGTCGCGCGATGTCGTCGTCAGCATCAGCGGCGACAAAATCACAGGCGTTGAATCTGGTGAAACAGGCGTGACCTACGATCTGTCGCGCATGACCGTGCTGCCGGGGTTTATCGACACGCACGTGCACATCCTGTGGCACTTCGGTAAGGACGGCCGCCGGCACTGACGCCGTGGCGGGCGCGCACGGGCATAACATTGAAGAGGCGATCGTCCGGGTGCAGGACGGCGGCCAGAAGCCGACGGACGCGATCGTCTCGTTGACGTCGCTCTCGGCGGAAGCCCTGCGGATGAAAGACACGATCGGCGCGATCGCCGCGGGCATGCAGGCAGACCTCGTCGCGGACGGCGATCCGCTCACTGATCTCACTGCCCTGCGGCGGGTGGCATTTGTGATGAAAGCAGGAACGATCTACCGTAACGAGAAATAATCCGAGGTCCGAGGTCGGTCCGAGATCCGAGGTCCGAGGTAAGCCCCCATTTGTGGCTTCCGCCTTCAGGCGGAAGACTTGAGGCTCGACGCATGAACGTTCTCTTGCTGTCCATGCCGGACTCGTTCGAGCATACGCCGGTATTGACGATGCGAATGCCGAACGGCGCGCTCGCTTCGCTGGCCGGCAACGTGGATCCTCATCACCGCGTCGCGGTCGCGGACCTCATCCTTGCGCATGGCAACGTCGCCGGTACCGTCGCGCGGCTCGTGCGCGAAATCGAGCCGGACGTCATCGGTCTATCGGTCATGACGTTCCAGCGGCACACCGCACTTGCGATTGCGCGTCTCGTCCGCAGCATGAGGCCGGCGGCACGGATCGTCGCCGGCGGGTACGACCCAAGCCTCGCACCGGAGATGTACGAGCCGCCCGACACCGCTATCGATTTCATCGTCCGCGGCGAAGGCGATCTGACGTTCCGCGAGTTGCTGCGGGCGCTGGAACGAGACGAGGACCCCGCACGCGTCGAAGGCCTGTCTCACCGCTCTCCGAATCGGCCGGATCGGTTCATTCACAACCCGTCCCGTCACGTCTCGACGCTCGAGAGCGGCACCATCAATCTGCCGAATCGGGCGGCGCGGGTGCTCTCGGGCTACACGTTCCTCGGCCGTCCCATCGACATCGTCGAGACGTCGCGCGGCTGCACCTACGACTGCAGCTTCTGCTCCATCATTGAGATGCGCGGCCGCAACTTTCACACGTTCCAGTTCGAGCGCGTGCTTGCCGACATCGCTGACGCGCGCGCGCGCGGCGCACGCGCCATTTTCATCGTCGACGACAATGTCACGCTCAACGTGCAGCGCTTCGAGGCGCTGTGCCACGCCATCGTGGATGCCGGCCTCAACGACGCTCACTACATCGTGCAGGCGATGACCTCGTCCATCGCGGCGCACGGGGAGACGCTGGCCCCTGTGATGCGCAAGGCAGGATTCCGCTACGTGTTCCTTGGCATCGAGAACATTCTCGACGAGGACCTCGCGTTTCTGAAGGCTGCCGCAAAGAACGCGACGCGGGAGGGCGGCCGCACGACGGGCAATGCCACGCTCCGCGCGATCGAATACCTGCACCGCGAGGGCATGTACGTGGTGGGCGGCATCATCGTCGGCAATCCAGACGACACGAGGGACTCGATCGAGCGCAATCTGGAGTTCGCGCGGCAGTACGTCGATTGGCCGTACATCCAGCACCCCACGCCGTATCCGGGCACTCCGATGACCGAGGACTTCCGCGCGCGGAATCTGATCGTCAACGAGCGGGTCGAGGAATACGACGGCACGACGGCGGTGGTCCGGACGGCGCATCTCGATGCCGAGGAGATCGAGTTCATGCGGTGGCGCGCGGAACGATGGATGAAGCTCCGTCACATGCCGGTCGTGTTGCGGCACTACCCGCGGTTCGTGCTGACGCACGGTCCCCGGATGTTCGCGCATACGTTCCGCGGGAGCACGTGGCGATCGGCGCTCGGCCTCGAAAGCGCGCGTGACGTGTTCAAACGGTATCGAGAGATCAGAAAGCGCGAGCGGCAGTACATGCCGCGGGATCTGCTCCTTCCGCCTGAAGGCGGAAGCCACGAGGCGGGTGATGGGGGCGCAGCCCAGGAGGCGGCTTTCCATCACGTCTGATCGACGAAGTACGGAATGGCGCGCAGCCCCATCGCGGCGACGAGACACACGAGGGCAGGGACGGCGAACCACTGGTAGACAGGCACGTCCTGCACGTAGACCTTGCTGATCAACAGCGACTTCTCGATTGAATCGATCGCGCGCGATGCCGCCACGAGGTCGCGCTCCGATTCCGCGTTATAGGTCTTGCCGCCATTCCGCTCGACGGTGTTCATCAACTGCATCACCGCGGGCTTCTCCTTGACCTCCTGGTCCAGGTCCACACCGATGACGTGCACGCGGATGTCGGCATCCTTCGATTCCCCAAGTACCTCGATCGGATCGCGTCCGCGGTTGTACTCGCCATCCGTGAAGAGCACGATGACCTGGTGCCCGTGCGATCCTTCTCTGGCCTGGCGCGACAGCATGTAATTCGACAGCGCCAGCCCGTCGCCAATCGCGGTCTGCCCCTCGTTCTGCAGGATCTGATCGTCGATCAAATCGACATAGCGCAGCAGGTAATTGTGATCGAACGTCAAGGGACTGACGACGTAGGGGTTGTCGGAGAACACGACCAGCCCGATGCGATCGTCGCGGCGGGCGCCGATGAAGGTTCGAATAGCGTTCTTCGTCGCCTCGAGGCGCGTCCGCACGACGGCAGGCTTCGATCTCTTGACTTTCGCTCCGCCCATCTCTTCCTGCATGCTCGACGATAGGTCCAGGAGGACCACGATGTCGAGGCCGCGCGACTGCACTTCGGCCTGCGAGTACGGAATCACGGGCCGCAGCAGCGCCGTGCCGATTAACAACAGCGCGACGGCGAGCACCGCAAACGGAAGCCTGCGGAACATGGACGCGCCGTAAGCGCTGGTCCCCAGCGAGCGGACCATCGTCGAGGCGGCAAAGCGCCATCGCACCCGCCACTTCAGCAGCGCCACGAGCACAAACGCCGCGAGGAGCCAGGGAGCGAGCGACGGCTGGAGAAATCGAATCATCACGTCATCCGGCGCCGAGCAGCTGCTCCGCTTCGGCCATTGCCTCACGGCACGCGTCGGGCGACGGGACCGCGTGCCTCGGCGCGTATCGCGCACGTTCGCAGGCCGCGAGCAGGGCGGCCACGCGTTCGGCATCGATCCTGACCTCCCGCCCGGCGAGCGCGGGTTGCACTTCGGCTGGCGTAAGGCTCGCGCCGGCGACGCCGCACACGTCGCGGAGATGCTCACGGACCAGCACGTCTATCTTGGTGTAAGCCTCTCGCCGCGCCTCGTCTGACGCCAGATCGAGCTCCCGCGCGGCTTGGAGCGATGCGCGCTCATCGCTGCGGACCCTCCGCACCGAGCGGTGGACAGGCCGGTGACGGCGGCGTGCGACGGCCGCGAGGGTCCAGAAGGCCGCGGGCGCGAAGGACACGATCACGAGCGCAAGCCCCACCGGCTGCGCGAGCGCAAAGATCCGCGGCCGCGACATCGCGGGCCTCGAATCGCGCACGTTGTACTCCTGCGCTTCCGGCAGCGTGCTGCGGAACGCAATCGAGGTGCCAGGGATCTGCACGTCGCCCGCTGGCGCGGCATCCTCGAGCCGCTGCCCCGGACGCCGAACATAGTACCGCACCGACAGCGGCGCAATCCTGAGCGCCGGCACGTCGACACGGTACGTCGTCAACTCGTAGGTGAACCGGCGCGTCGTGGTCTCGCCGGGATGATCGATGCGGCCGGTGTCGCTGCTGACGATATCGAGGCCTTCGACCTTCAGCTTGTCTTTCGACAGATCGTCGTCCAGCACGTCAACGCCCCGCGGGCAGTCGATGTCGATCGTGAAGCGGACGCGATCGCCCACCCACACGGCGGTGCGAGTTATAGACATGCGGACCTGCGGCTTGGGCATCGATGCGGGCGCCTGAGCGCTGGCACCCGCCGTGAACGACACGACTGCCGCACACGCCACAACGCTCCACGACCGGGTCACGAGCCTCACGCCATTTTCCTGGCGGCAAACAGGGAAAGCACCGGCAGGACCGGGCCCTCGTTCGTAGGCACGAAGACATGGTCCATAGGGACGCGATAAAACGCCCTCGCAAGCTCTTCGCGACGCCGACCCATTGCCTGCGCGTACTTGGCGCGAGCCGCGCGGCCAAGGCCGATCGTTGCGCGCTTGCCTGTTTCGAGATCGCGGACGCGCAGGTATCCGCCGCCGCCGGGAAGTCGCGCCTCGGTCGCATCCTCAGGCACGACGGCAATCAGATCGTGGCGGACAGCGAGCTGCGCCAGTTCTCCGCTTTCCAGCACGTTGTCATCCGTCACAAAATCGGATACGAAGAAGATGATCGTCATGCGCTTGAGAGTCGTCAGGAGGTGCTGCACGACCGGGATCATCAGTGTCCGCTTCGCCCGGGGCGCCAGGGTCCAGCATTCCTCGAGAATCGACCATGCGGACGCGCGCGTGCGCCGCGGCGGCGTGTGCACCAGGAGGCGGTCAGAGAACGCACAGAACCCCGCGTTGATCTGATCCGAGAGCGCGGAGAAGAGAATCGATGCGGTGATGAAGGTCATCGCCTCTTTTTTCGAATAGCCCGCCGAGCCCTGGAGCATCGATCGCGACGCGTCTATCACGATCATCACGTTCAGCTCGCGCTCCGCGTGCGTGAGGCGGACGTACGGCGCGCCCATGCGCGCCGTCACGTTCCAGTCGATCCGTCGCACGTCGTCGCCTGGGCGATATGGCTGGTGCTCGTCGAAATCGAATCCTGCGCCGCGGAGCGGGCTCTGGTAGACGCCAACGCGCTGGTTGCGAATCTTCTTCGCGGTGTACACCTCGATGTAGCGTAGTTCGTGCATGACGTGCTCGGGGATCATGGGATGGGCACCGCGCCAAGCAGATTCGTCAAAATTTCGTCGGGCTCCACGTTCTCCGCCTGCGCGCGGACGGTGCGCGCAATGCGGTGCCGCGCCGAATCGACGAAAATCTCCTTCACGTCGTCCGGCAGCGCCCACGTGCGGCCATGCAGGAACGCATTGACCCTCGTGAGCGCGAGGACGTGCTGGTACGAGCGCGGGGAGATGCCGAGCTGCACCAGCTCTTTCAGATGCGGGCGCCCCACCTCGCTCGGATCGCGCGTCGCGCGCCCGAGCCGCACGATGTACTCGACAATCTTGTCGTCGACGTAGACGGTCTCGCGGATGAACTCGCGCAGGATGCTGACGTCCGCGGGAGAGACGCGCCGTTCGATCGTCGTCTCGTTCATACGCAGGTGCAGCATGTCGATCTCTTCACGTTCGGTGGGATAGCCGACCCGCAGCATCATCGAAAAGCGATCGAGCTGCGCCTCCGGCAGCGTGTATACCCCTTCCTGTTCAACGGGGTTCTCGGTTGCCAGCACCCAGAACGGATCGTCGAGCGGGAACGTGGTCTCCGCGAGCGTGACCTGCCTCTCCTGCATCGCTTCCAGCAGCGCACTCTGCGTCTTCGGCGTCGCGCGGTTGATCTCGTCGGCGAGCAGAATGTTGGTGAAGATCGGTCCCTGTTCGATGCGGAACGTGGACGTGTTCGCGTCGTACACGCGCGTGCCGAGAATGTCGGCTGGCAGCAGGTCGGGCGTGAGCTGCACGCGCTGGAACTTCGCGGATATCGCCTGCGCGAGCGTCGTCGCGGTCAATGTCTTCGCAACGCCCGGGACGCCTTCAAGCAGGAGGTGCCCGCAGCCGGCGCGTGTCCGTCCCCTGGAGACGGAGAACGGGATCGCCGCGAAAAGCGCCGTCAGCATGCGGCGAATCAACACGTGCTGGCCGACGATGACCTTGCCGATTTCGTGTTCGAGCGCGGCCGTGATGGCGCCCGCGGTGTCGGGGGTCATGGCCGTCACGGGCAGGGGCCGCTCGATGCTCATAGCAACAGCCACAGCGCAGCGCCGGCGGCGGCGGCGAGCGCGAGTGCCAGAGGGTAAAGATCCTGATACTCGGTCGTCGTGCGCCACCCCTGCACCTTGCGCTCACCTTTCACGATGTCGTCGATGCTCGTCGCCAGCTCCCCACCGGTCGTGGATCGCAGGTAGCGTCCGCCGGTGTTCGCCGCGATCTGACGGAGCGTCGCTTCCTCGAATTTCGTTTTCACGATCTGTCCGCGTTCATCGCGCAGGTAAGTCTCCCGGCCGTCCGGCTCGATAACGGGGATTGGCACCGGCGTGTCCGATCCGATCCCGATGCAGTTCACCCGGTAACCGTCCGCGCGAAGACTCTGCACCTGTCTCGCGAGCTCGCCACCGTAGTCTTCCCCGTCGGAGACGAGGAGAAACAGCTTGCGGGTCCGGCGGTCGTCCTTGCGCGCCACTTCGCGCGCATTCTTCAATGCCGCGCCGATATCGGTGCCGAGCAGCGTCTGTGGATCGTGGCTGATCCAGTCGAGATAGAACGAAACGGTTTCGACGTCGTTCGTCAGGTACGAGAGAATCAACGATCCGCTCGCAAAGCCGACGAGCCCGATGCGGCCGATCCCCTCCGGCTTGTGCTCGATGAAATTCTGAATCTCCTTCGTCGCGCGCGCGAAGCGGGACGGCGCGATATCGTGCGCGCGCATCGACGCTGATCGATCGAGCACGAGGATCAGGTCCTGTTGCTCGATGACCGGCGTGCGCCGGGTGAGCAGGGCCTGCGGCCGCAGCAGCGCCGCGACGATCGCTGCACCCATGACGAGCGTGAGCACGAGCACGCAAACCTCGCCCATCCACGTCGTTCGCCGCGACAAGCTCGAGAACCGCGACGCGACCGGAAGTCTCCGGCCCGCGCTGCGCAGGTAGTGACAGCGAAGTCCCCAGCACGCAATCGCGAGCGGAAGGATTTGCCACCACGAGAGATATTCGAGCCGAAGGAAACGCATCACCGCTGGACAGCAGGCTATCCGACAGACCTCGCCGGTTTGCCGGTCGGCGATGGCGGACGCAGGAGCTGCATCAACTGACGGGGCGGTGTCTTCGGCTGCTTCCGCAGTTCCGCCGCGAGCCGCGACGTCAACTCGAAGTCGTACTTCGTGTCCCAGTCTTCCGGCGTGGCCTCAACGGCTTTACGGAATTCTTCCTCGGCCCTCGAGAGCCAGCCAAGCCGAGGCTCGGGCTTCGGTTCGACCACCGCTTTTTCGAAGAACGCGCAGCCGGACCAGAAGTGCGGCAGTGCGGCAGCAGGTGCGCGCTCGGCGAGCTCGATCGTCTCGTCGTACCGCTTCAGGCGATACAGCAGCCACAGATGATTCGCGACCGCGCGATCGTAGTCGGCGCCGAACATCTGACGCGCGGCCGGCGCTCGATCGAATCCCAGGTCCGCGGCCTTGTAGGCGGCCAGCGCCTCTTCCAGCCGGCCTGCTGCAAGCGCCTCGTCTGCGCGATCGACGTCGCGCGTCCATCGGGCGTATGCGAGCATCGCCACGCCCGCCAGCAACGCAGCAACCGCGAGCGCGGCCCCGGCAGATTTCATCGTGTGGCGGGATTATGGCATGGAATCGCAACAGGCTCGCGCCAGTGATCCCGCCACTCGACAGTGACGCGCTATCCCCGTCGTCCGAACAGCGCGAACAGCGCAACGACGACAATGACGGCGATGACGATGCCGACCCAGAAGCCGGCTTTGAAGATGCCGGCGATCGCAGCGCAGCCGGCGAGGGTGACGGCCACCAGGAGCACGAGCAGGATCCGCGCAAAGACACTCAGCATGAAGCCTCCGCGGCGGGCGTAATCACGGATCGTGCCGGGCAACGGATGGGCTTTCGGAAAGGCGGGCTGCTGAAGACACAGCGCGTGGACGCCGATGCCGAATGCCGAATGCGTATCCGCAATGCCAGAACTTCGATGGCTTTCCGGGATTTAACATTTAGCATCTGTGATTCATATTGCTTTCTCGGCAACTTGTTCGAAACCATGACCGCTGCTCCACAGCACGATTTCAATCACGACATCCTTCAGGAAACCGCGCATCGGCCCTGGCCGATGCCGCAGTCGGCCTGGATCATGACGCAAACCTGGCACGACCTGCTGTTTGCGCACTGGCCGGTCAGTGTGAACGCGCTCGCTGAGAAAGTGCCGGCAGGCTTTGAAATCGACCGCTTCGAGAATCAGGCGTGGCTCGGAATCGTCCCGTTCTACATGACGAATGTCGCGCCGCGCTTCATGCCGGCGCTGCCCTGGGTGTCGTCGTTCCCCGAGATGAACGTGCGGACCTACGTCACGGTGGACGGAAAACCTGGTGTGTATTTCTTCAGTCTCGATGCCGGCAACCCGGTCGCGGTGGGAGCCGCGCGCACGCTGCTGCGCCTCCCCTACTTCACCGCATCAATGCAGGTGGACGCACGCGATGGATACGTCCACTACGCCAGCCGTCGCACATCTTCCGAAGGCGCCACGGCGGAATTCGTCGGACGGTATCGGCCAACTGATCCCGTGCTCACGCCACAACCCGGAACACTCGAGTACTTCCTGACAGAGCGCTACTGCCTCTATGCCGTCGATCATGGAAATCGTCCGTATCGGCTGGACATCCATCATCCGCCGTGGCCACTGCAATCAGCGGAGGCGGAAATCTCCACGAACACGATGGCCGAGGCAGCCGGCCTCCGATTACCGTCAATGGCGCCGTTGCTCCATTTCTCGAAGCGCCAGGATATGGTCGCTTGGCCGCCGGAACGCATCTAGCCGAGACGCGTCATCGTCAATCGCTGATCCCTAATCCGGGATCCCTCATCGCCAATCTTTATCCTGGATCGCCCATCACGAATCGGTACGCTGATTCGGGACCAAGGATTGAGGATTCACGATGGCGATCAGGGATCCAGGATCGGGGATAAGGGATTGGCGATCCGCTGTCTATGCACGCGGTATACTCCGCGCATGATTCCTGCCGCACTGCTCTTGACGCTGCTCCCGGCGCTCGCTCCGCAAGAAGCGCGGCTGGAGATGATGACTTACCAGATAGTGTTCCTCCTGAAAGGACCCGCTGCCGAACCCACCGGCACGCAAGCTCAGAAAATGCAGGAGGCCCATCTCGCCAATCTCGCGGCGCTCAATCGCAAGCGGATCAACCTGGCGTACGGCCCCGTACTCGATGGCGGCGATCTTCGCGGCATCGCGATCCTCGACGTGCCGTCAGCCGAGGAGGCGATGCGGGCGTTCGAGAGCGATCCATTTGTAAAGGCGGGCGCCATGGTCGCCGAAGTTCACCCGTGGATGGCCCCGAAGAACTGGTTCAATCCGCCAGCCACGACCGAGCTCGAGATGCCGAGTGCGGAGAACCTCGAGCCACTCGTGCTCGGATTCCTCGTCCGCGGGCCCAACACGACCAACAACAGCACGGGCGCGGACGACATTCAGAAGGGCCACCTCGCTTACATGGAAACTCTGCACAAACTCGGCAAGCTTGTTGCGGCCGGCCCGTTGCTCGATAACACCAGGGCGCGAGGCGTCGTCATCTACCGCGTCGCGAACGTCGACGAAGCGAAGACGCTCGCCGCCGGCGACCCGGCGGTGAAAGCGGGTCGGCTCACGCTCGAGGCGCACCCGTGGATGACGTTCAAAGGCATTCTGAAATAGGAGCGGGCATGGAGCGCAAGACCGCTAAAGATTTCGACCAGGGATTACTGAATCTGTTCGACCAGTACGTGCACGGCGCGCTCGATCGGCGTGGCTTCCTCGAACGCGCCACGAAGTTCGCGTCTGCCGGCGTGACCGCCGCGATGCTGCTCGATCAGCTGAATCCGCAATTCGTCGCGGCGCAGCAGATCGCGAAAGACGACAAGCGGCTCAAGACCGAGTACGTCGAGTATCCGTCGCCGAAGGGCAACACGAAAACGCGAGGCTATCTCGCACGGCCGGCCGCAGGTAATGGCAAGCTGCCGGGAATTCTCGTGGTCCACGAGAACCGGGGCCTGAATCCTCATATCGAGGACGTCGCGCGCCGGCTCGCGCTCGAGAAGTTCGTCGCGTTCGCGCCGGACGCGCTCGCACCGCTCGGTGGATATCCTGGCGACGAGGACAAGGCGCGTGCGCTGTTTCCGCAACTGGATCAGGCGAAGACGCGCGAGGATTTCATCGCCGCGGCCGAGTACTTGAAGAAGCGACCGGAGTGCACGGGAAAGACCGGCGCGGTCGGCTTCTGTTATGGCGGCGGGATCGTGAACATGCTCGCGACACGACTGCCCGATCTCAACGCCGCGGTCCCGTTTTACGGCAACCAGCCATCCGCCGAGGACGCGGCAAAGATCAAATCGCCGCTGCTGATCCATTACGCGGACAACGACGACCGCATCAACGCCGGATGGCCGGCGTACGAAGCCGCATTGAAGGCGAATAACGTGCCGCACACCATGTACAAGTACCCTGGCACGCAGCACGGATTCAACAACGACACCACGCCGCGCTACGACGAAGCGGCCGCGAAGCTCGCGTGGCAGCGGACCATCGATTTCTTCAACAAGAACCTGCGGTAATGCCCTCGGCTACCAGCCGAACACGCTGTCGGGCGTCAGCCGAAGTCCATCCAGGACGGCCGTCGCAATCCGCGTTGCGCCCTTCGCTGCCTCGCGGTGCGCGATCTCGCCGTCCGCAAACGTCAACACGGTCATCTCTTTGCGCACGGCATCCGCAATCCAGCACTCGCGCACGCCGTACTGCGCAAACCAGGCAACGCGCTCGTCCAGCTTTCCAATCCTCGGACGTGGGGAAAGGACTTCAACCACCATGTCGGGTGCGCCGTACACCCGATCGGTGATGATCTCGCGCCGATCGTTGGACACGAACAGCAGATCCGGCTGAACGACCAGCGCGTTCGCGTAATCGAGCACTACGTCCATCGGAGCCGGCAGAACCTCGCCGATGTGCCGCTCCTTGACGAACGTGCACAGTGCCAGTGTGAGGTCGCGTACGACTCGCTGGTGCAGCACTGTCGGTGACTCCGCGACCCGCAGAACTCCAAACGCGAGCTCCCGCGGGAGGACGGTTTCTGGCGTCTGCAAATACTCGGTCGTGGTCATCCCTGCTCTCCTTCGAACTCTCCGGGCACGGTATGGAGCTCCCACGGCTTTCCTTTCCAGCCCGACCCTCCGTGACGACGACGATGCCATCGTCTCGAGCAGAAAGCAACAGTCCTCGCACGCTCGTGAGGAAACGTTGCCCGGCCTTGAGACCCGGCCTACTCCATGCGCAGCGCCTGCTGTGGATCCATCAGTGCGGCCCGGCGCGCCGGAATGACGGCGGCGCACGCGGCGCAGAGTGCCAGCACGGTCGCAGCGCCCGCGAGCACGCGGGGATCGCGCGCCGACACGCCGTACAGCTCCCGTGCGAGGAGGCGGCCCGCCACGAATGCCAGCGGCACACCCAAACCGAAACCGATGGCAACCTGGCCCAGCGCGGTGCGCAGCACCGTGGCCAGGACTCTCGCGCGCGTCGCCCCTATCGCCATGCGCACGCCGATCTCACGCGTCCGCTGGGAGACCGAGTACATCGTGACGCCATAGAGCCCAAGGCAGGCGAGCAACAATGCCATGCCGCCGAACGCGACCGTCAGCGTCGCGATCAGTCGTTCGCGGTTGAAATTGAGCGCAACCTGTTCGTCGAGGCTGAGCACGCGTTCCAGCGTCAGCCCGGGATCGACCGTGGCCAGCGCGCGCCGGATATCGGCCTCGAGATTCAGACCCGGCCGCGTGACGTGCAGTTCGATCGCCTGCGCATAGTGCGATCGCGGCAGCGCTCCGGGCGGCGTCCCTGGCGAGAGCGGCTCGCGCTGCAAAAACGGCAGAAAAAATGTCGCGTATGCCGCTTCGCGCGCGTCCTGGTACTTCGCATCGCCGACGATGCCGACGATCTCGTAGTCGGGCCCGCCCGCGCCGTTCAGGTCAGCAAAACCGAAGTGCCTGCCGATCGCATCGCCGTTGATGAAGAACCTCCGGGCGAATGTTTCGTTCACGACCGCCACGCGGGTCGATGACGGCGTGTCCCGCTCGTCGATGACCCGTCCCCGCAGCAGCGGGGTGCCGATCGTCTCGAAGTAACGCGGACTGACGCGATTCCACGACGAGTGAAGCATCTCGGCTGCTGCGTGCCCCTCGACAGCAATGCGTCCGCCCCAGTTGTCCCCTTCCATCGGGCTGTAGAGCGAAAACGCCACACTCTGCACGCCGGGAACCGCGCCGAGCGCCTCCGGAAGGCGTCTGTATGCCGCCGCGATCTGCTCGGTCGGCGCGCCGCCAAGCGCGATGTTGATCCCGGCGACGTATCGTCCTTCCACGCGGAAGCCGAAGTCCTGCCGTTCCAGGTTGTCGAGGCTCTTTGCGAGCAGTCCCGCGCTCGTGACGAGCGATAGAGAGAGCGCCACTTGCACCGCCACGAGCGATCGGCGCATGACTGATCCCCGATCGCCGGCGACGCGGCCGAAGCCGCGCATCGCATCGATCGGATCGGTCCTGGAGCCGATGATCGCAGGCGCAACGCCAAACAGCGCGCCGGTGATCAGGGCAACCACGAATGCAAAACCAAGGACCACGAGTGACGGCGATGGATTGATCGGCACGTACGTCGCGCCGCGGAACGTCATCGCCACCATCGCATGCGCCCCTGCATACGAGATGAGAAGTCCCGCTGCCGCCCCGCACAGGGATAGCAGCAGGCTTTCGATCAGCGTTCCGGTGACCAGTCGCGCGCGCGAGGCGCCAAGCGCCGTTCGAACCGCGAACTCGACGCGACGTCCGAGGCCTCGTGCGAGCAGCAGATTGGCGAGGTTCGCGCACGCGATCAAGAGCGTCGCAACCGCGATGGCGAACAGCAGCCGCAAGGACGGCGCCACGGCATTGCGCATGTTGGAAACGCCGGCCGCGGCTGACGAGAGCCGCACCGTGACCTGCGGGATCCGCTTCCGTTCCTCTGGCGCAACGTCTGCCGACGCCATCAGCCACTGACGGACCGTCGCCGCGGCATGGTTCTGAGCCTCCGCGGGCTTCGCTCCCGGCCGGAGTCGGCCGATCACATACAGCCAATGAGATGCCGGCGCAGCAAGGAGCCGCGACTGCGGTTGCAGCAGAGGCTCGCTCGATAGCGGAATCCAGAAATCCGGCGGATCCGGTCGCAGCATCTCGCCATAAAAGTCGGCGGGAGCAACCCCCACAACCACCGATGCGACGCCATTGATCGCCACCGGCTGTCCCACAATTCGCGGATCGGCACCCAAGCGGCGCTGCCACGCTCGATAGCTCACAATGGCAACCGGCACCGCGCCAGGTTGATCGTCCGATGCGGCCAGCGGACGGCCAAGCGCCGCGCCGACCCCGAATGTTTGGAAATAGTTCCCCGACACGAACTGGCCAGCGAACGCCTCGGCCGGATCGGCGGCGTTGCGCCGCACGCTGACGGGATTGGGGTGCGTCTGGAACGCCGCCAGCTCAATGAACTGCGGAAGGTTGTCGCGGAGCGACCGATACAGGTCGTACGAAAAGAGCGACCAGGCGTCCTGCAGCCCACTGTTCACGCAGCACGTGTCGTCATCGCCGAGGCGGTAGAGCTCGGCAGGACGCATGACGGGCAGCCGCGCGAGCAGGACCTGCTGAACGAGCGTGAACACGGCCGTCGTGCCGCCAATTCCAAGCGAGAGCGTGAGCACGCAGACGAACGTGAAACCGCGCGCCTGCAACAGACGCCGAACTGAGAGCGTGACGTCGTTGATCACGTCGAGTTAGACGTAAGCCACGGCGTCGAGGGTTGCGCATCGGCCATAATGCCGGGTATGCCGCTGACCGTCCTCTGCATCAGCACGTATCGCAAGGGGGACGAGTTCCTCAGGGAATGCCGCCGGCAGGGTTGCCGCGTGCTGTTGCTGACCGAGCAGAAGCTGGCCGACTCGGATTGGCCGCGCGACGCAATCGACGCGTTCTTCTACCTCCGCCGCGATATGCCGGAAGACGACATTCGCAAGGGAGCGGCCTACCTCGCCCGCACCGAACGTCTCGATCGGATCGTTGCGCTCGACGATTTCGATGTCGAGATGGCCGCAATGCTGCGCGAATACCTGCACGTCCCCGGGATGGGAGAGACGACCGCCCGCGGATTTCGCGACAAGCTCGCGATGCGCTCGCGTGCGCGGAGCGCCGGCATTCGGTACCCCGAATTCGTGCACGTGCTGAACCACGCAACCGTCACCGAATGGACGTCGCGCGTCGCCCCGCCATGGGTGTTGAAGCCGCGTGCTCAGGCGGCTGCGATTGGCATTCGCAAGATCGCGTCGGGGGAGCAGCTGTGGGAGACGGTTCATGCGCTGGGCGACGCGCAGGCTGATTACGTCCTCGAGCGGTTCGTCCCTGGCGACGTCTATCACGTTGACTCGCTCGTCTTCGACCGGCGCGTGGTGTTCGCCATCGCGAGCCGTTATGGCACGCCGCCGATGACCGTCGCGCACGAAGGAGGCATCTTCGTCACCCGCACGCTGCCAGACGCTGATGCGATCGGGAAGGCCTTGAAGGAGATGAATGCTCGCGTGCTCGATTCGTTCGCGCTGCTGCGCGGCGTCTCGCACACCGAGTTCATCCGCGATCGCGACGGGCGAGTTTACTTTCTCGAGACCTCGGCGCGGGTCGGCGGCGCATTCATCGTCGACGTGGTCGAAGCGGCAACCGGCGTGAACCTGTGGCGTGAGTGGGCGAAGATCGAAATCGCGGGGGAACACGGCAAGTACGAGCCGCCGATCTCCACGGGACAGTCCGCGGGCATCGTGCTGTCGCTCGCCCGCCAGGAAGAACCGGACATGAGCGCCTACGTCGAGCCGGAGATCGTCAGCCGGATCCGCAAGCACCATCACGCTGGCGTGATCGTGGCATCGGACGACGACCAGCGCATCCGCGCGCTGCTCGATTCATACGTCACGCGCTTTTACGCCGACTTTCACGCCTCAGCCCCACCGCTCGATCGCGCAGTCGAGTGAAAGCTACCAGCCAGCAGCTCCCAGCTGTCAGCTAGCTGGAAGCTGGAAGCTGGAGGCTGGGGGCTGTCGTGAGCGGCTTCTCTCCTGCCAGGAAGCGATCGACGCGTCCGGCAAGATCTTTCAGGTAGGCCGCATCCCCACCGGACACTTCAGTCGTCACGTAGCCTGAGTAATGAATCTCTGTGAGCGCACGGCGAACTTCGACCCAGTCGATGTCCCCCTCGCCGATGTTCTTCCACGTAAACCGGCCGTTGCGGCGATCGAGGTTGAAGTCCTTCAGGTGAATCTTGACAATGCGCGGCCCCAAGGTGCGGATCCAGTCCTGCGGGAACGCATAGATGACGACGTTGCCGACGTCGAAGTACGCGCGGACCCATGGCGAATCGAACTCGTCGATATACCGCGCGAACTCCAATGGACTCAGCAGAAACTTGTTCCAGACCTCTTCGATGGCAATGATCACCTTCAGGTCGCGGGCCATCGGCACGAGGCGCTCGCGGATTACGCTCTGCGATCGCGAATACGCATCCTTGTACGACGTAGTCGCATCGACCACGGCGGGAACGAGCAGGACGGTATCCGCGCCCCATAGCGCGGCATTCTTGAGCGACGTCTCCATACCGCGCACACTGCGGCTCACGACGTCGGGGTCGGCGCTCGACAGCGGCGACTGCCAGTGCTCCATGTTCATCACGGAATGAATTCGCAAGCCCGTCTTCTGAGCGGCTTCCTTGGCTTCCGCCGCCTCATCCTGGTTCGTCATCGTCTGCATCTCGACGGCTTCGAACCCGGCGTCGCGCGCCGTCGCAAACCGCTCCGCGTAAGCGCCCTCCTTTGGCAGCATCGAGATCAACACCGACTTGTGGATTTTCGAGGGAGCTGATCCGGAGGCACCCGTCTTGGGCGCCTGGCCCGCATCGCTGCGGCTGGCCTGGCTCGCCGCCGCAACCGCGGCCGCGAGCGCTTTCAAAAACATGCGGCGATGATTCATGGTACGTGCAGTTATACTCCCATCGACCGAGAATCCGTATCCAGGCAAGGAGCACAGTATGAAGCGAGTCAAGCCTGACATGAGCCGTCGGGCGTTCATCGGATCGGTGGCTGCCGCCGGCGCGGCGGCGGCATCGGCCTGCGCGTCGACTTCCACCCCACGCGCCCAGACCGCCCCGGCGCCCGGAACCACGAAAGACGCCACGGTAAAGGCGCCCGACGGCCCCGTTCTCAAGGCAGGACTGATCGGATGCGGAGGCCGCGGACGCGGCGCCGCCCAGAACTTCCTCGATGCAGGCCCGAACCTCCAGATCGTCGCGCTCGCCGACGTATTTCCCGACCGTGTCGCCGAGGGACGACGTTTGCTCAATGAGCAGCGCGGGCAGCAGATCGACGAGTCGAAATGCTTCACCGGCTTCGATGCGTACCAGAAGCTGCTCGACTCGGGCGTCGACCTCGTGATCCATGCGACGCCGCCGCACTTCCGCCCCATGCACATGAAGGCGGTCATCGACGCGCGCAAGCACCTGTTCATGGAAAAGCCGGTCGCGGTCGACGTGCCGGGCGCGAAGGCGGTCATGGAAACCGCGGAGCGCGCGGCGAGTCTCGGACTGAGCATCGTCACGGGGACGCAGCTCCGCCGCGATCTCACGCGCATCGAGGTCTATAAGCGAGTGCGCGACGGCGCGATCGGCGACATTCGCGCGCTTCGCGCGATCCGCAACCAGGGCGCGCTCTGGTACCGGACGCCGCAGCCAGGCTGGTCCGACATGGAATACATGATTCGCGACTGGGTCAACTGGGCGTGGCTCTCCGGCGACATCATCGTCGAACAGCACATTCATCATCTCGATGCGATGCTGTGGGTCCTCGGCAAGACGCCGGTGAAGGCGACCGGCATGGGGGCGCATGCGCGCCGCCCGACCGGCGATCAGTACGATTTCTTCAGCATCGACTACGAGTACGATAATGGCGTCCACATGCACAGCACCATCCGCCAGCTCAATGGCTGCGCGAACGATCGGCAGGAGGTGATCGTCGGCACGAAAGGCAGCGCGAACCTCGATGGTCTGATCTACGACCAGAATGGCAAGCGGACCTGGAAGTACGAGGGGCCGACCAATGATCCGCTGGTGCAGGAGCACGCCGACTGGGTCACGTCAATCCGCGGGGGCAAGCCGGTCAACACGGCAAAGGAAACGGCACTTGCGACGCTGACGGCGATCATGGGCCGCGACTCGGCGTATACGGGCAAAGCGATTACGTGGGACGATCTGCTGGCGTCGACGAATCGTCTCGGACCGACGGAGTACGCGCTCGGGCCGGTGCCGTTCAAGGCCGAAGCGCCCGTCCCGGGCGTCAATCCCGGACCGCCGCTCACGACCACGACGTAGAGCCGGAGGACGGTTGACGGAGGATGGAGGACGACAAAGCCGAGGTCCGAGGTCCCAAGGTCCGAGGTCCGCGATGCGTCAGTGGATCCTGTCCTCGCTGCTCATTATGGGTTGCGCCGGCATTCTGGCGCCGGCGCAATCCCGGCCCACCGACCGCACCATCTTCGCCGACGAATTCTCCGGCCGGGAGCTCGATCGATCGAAGTGGAACGTCATCATCACGGGAGAAACCGTTAACGACGAGCAGCAGGCGTACGTCGACTCGGAGGAAACGATCGCCATCGTTCACGACGCGCAGGGCTCGGACGGCGGCGCGCTGGCTATTCGCGCCCGCTACAAACCTCAATTCACCACGCCCGAAGGGGCGAAGTTCGACTTCATCTCGGGGCGCCTCGACACGCGATCGAAGTTCGATTTCACCTACGGGACGGCGTCCGCGCGCGTGAAGCTGACGGCCGGCGCTGGCTTGTGGCCGGCGTTCTGGACGCTCGGCAACGGGAACTGGCCGGACACCGGCGAGATGGACATCATGGAGAACGTCGGCGATCCGGCCTGGATCAACTTCGCGCTCCACGGTCCGAAATACTCCGGCGGCAGCGCGCTCGCGAAACGGAAGTACTTCACCGCGCCTGAAGGTATCACCGGCTGGCACGTCTACACGATGCGGTGGACGACGGATGCGCTCGTGTTCCTCGTGGACGATCGCGAGGAGTACCGCGTCACGCGCGCGGCTGTCGAACAGCGCGGCCGGTGGGCCTTCGACAACCCGAAATTCCTCATCGTGAACCAGGGCATCGGCGGCGACTATCCCCGGGCGGTGAACGGCGTTACCGCCCCGTACAAGGGGCTGCCGCAGTCGACCGTTGATGTCATTAAGGAAGGGAACGCGGTGCTGCTAGTGGACTGGATCCGGGTAACAAAATCGTAAGCAAACCTGCCGGCCGGACCAGCCCTTGCGGCCGCGCGGCGAAGGAGGGTAATTTCGGCGTGTAAGAAGTGCCGAGCTTGCAGTGAAACCCATCGGCGCCAGGCTCTCCTGGAAACGCGGGCAACCCGTCTAAGGCGTCGTCCGGAGAATGGCTTACCCGGATCCGACTCAACCGCTCAGAGTGGCGCTGCTTTTGGATTCTTTTGGGCCATGCACATCCCTGGTGACGGTTGGTCGGCGGACGCGTCTGGCCCGGAGATTCACGAGAATCTTCCGAGCCCGACGTTCGGCGTACTTCCTCGTCGCCAGAAGTGCGAATTGGCGACGTTGGCGGCGGCCGCGGTGATGTCGACCTGTCTTTTCATGATGCCCTTGATGCCGTCCTCCCGGCTCGAGAGCGTCCAGGTTGATGTGCGGCTGTCGCCGGCGCTCGTCCCTCCGACAGCCCAAACTTCCCTGCCCCGCACGATCGTCCACATCTCAACCCGCCGGACTGCCGAATCGTCCGAAATACGACGTTCGGCCCTGCCGCGACCGGTGCGAAACGCTCGCGCCGTGGAGGCTGAAGGCGATCGCGGCCGTCTCGCCCGGTTCATCCTGGGCGATGGCCGCTATCGCATTCAGCCCTTTCCTACGCCTGACGCAAACCCGTCGCGCTGACCGTCGAGTGACAGGCGGCGCCGCCGCGGACCCGCGAACGCGACCTGTCCCAAGGCTCGGCGCGCCATCTGGCGGGTGAGGTGACGGCTGAAGCTGATTGCGCCGTTTCGTGCGCTCAGTTCAATGACAGCAGGTTTGCCAGCAGCCGATATGCCCCCAGCACGCCATACGGCAACTGTCGATGAAATGCGTACGCGAAGTACGTGTAGTGTCCCTTGCCGTACCTGGCGTGCAGCCAGCCACCTTTCTGCGCGGCCTGACCTCGATCGTGCGTGGCAATCATCGGTGTGTAGGCGGCGTCCCAGACAGACCAGAATTTCGAGCCGCGCTGCTCCACCCAGTCGTCGAAATCCGCTTTCGTGATCTTGTTGGGCGTATTGAAGACGGGGTCGGCGGGCGCGAGGATCTCGACCGGTGAATCCTCCTCCGACACTTCCTCGGCGTCGCGAGGCAGATCGCCCGCGAACGGCGCGTGTTGATTCGGAACGAACTCCTGGGTGTTGTAGAGCACGATCAGGTTGCCGCCGTTTCTTGCGTAATCGAGCAGCCGCCGATTGAACATTCTCAGATCATCGCGCACGGCATAGGCGCGAGTGCCTGTGATGATCGCGTTGAACCGTCCGAGATCGGCGGTCGCGAGATCCTGCGCGCCGAGCAACTGCACGTCAATGCCGAGCTGCGCGAGGCCCGAAGGCACGTCATCACCCACGCCCATCACATAACCGACCTTCAACCCGGACGCTATCGTGACATCGATGCCTTTCACGCCGGCAGCGGCGGCTCGATAGAGATAGCGCGTCTCGAGATCCCGATGCCGGATGACCTCGTGGCCCTCGCGGAACTCGCGTCCTCCGGACGTCGCGACCGCTTCTATGCGGTACTCGCGCCGCTCGAGCGACGGGATGGTGATGGTGAACGGATAGAACGCACGCTCCCCTGCGTGCGCGAACTGGAACGGCTGCGATGGTGGATCGACGGTCCACCCCGCAGGAACCTGGATCTTCAGTGTCCCCTTGGACATCTCTTCAATGTTGCTGGTGACGCCGGTCGTAATACGAATCTTCTTTTCCGCGTTCTGGAGCGGAACGACAATGGTCGACGGCGTCATCGTGACGGCGAGTGCCGGCACGATCGCGAGCACGCGCGTGTCGTAGCCATACGGAAGACTCGCCTCGAGGCGCGTGATGGGCTGGCGCACCTCGACGCCAACTCCGTCGATACTGTACGCGGCGATGGCAGTGAGCGGCGGTTCGGGAACCGGCTCACAGCGCCGCGATTCGTCCGTCACCGTGTACCGCGCATCCTGGATGGACGTTCGTGTGAACGATGGCCGCGTGACGTCCGCATTCTGCGGCACGGTCACCGTGAAGATCGCAGACACCGGCTCGTTGGCGTGCGCATCCGTCGGGGCTGCACCACCGCCTATCGCCCAGTTGCCTTTGCCTTCCAGGGTGACTCGCATGGCCTGTACAGCAAGCGCGCTGCGGTTCGTCACCTCCGTGCGCACCTGGAACGTCTGACCCGGTACGACGGGCGGCATCACCGCCGGCGCGGCGAATGCTGCAAATGGACCTGGCGGTTCCTCGGTGCCGGCGGGCTGCGCCGCAGCAACGAGGACGATGCCGAGGGCGGTGTTGATCGCGTCTTGGATCTGACGCTCCTTCACGTCGAGGAGCAGCGTGACGTCCGGATCGGCGCCAAGCTGGCGCATGGCATCACGCGTCGCGGAAAGCGCGCGCGCGAGTGCGGGGACCGAAGCGGACGGATCGGTCATCTTGAAGGTGTCGATGGCCGATTTGACGTTGCGCTCGATCGCGAGCAGTGCCGAATCCGCTCCCGTTGGTTCCGGCTTCCGCAACGCCTTATAGAGTCCAGGAATCCTTGTGTCGATGCCGTCGAAGAAGCTGCCCTCCCTTGCCGGCGCATCGACGATGGATTGCAGTCGCTTGTAATAGGAGATGGCGGGTCCTGGCTGCGGCGTGAAGCGACCGCTGTTCTGCGAGCGCTGAAAGCTGAGGCCGAGGCGTGCAACGGTGCTGTAGGAATCGCCCAGTACCGGATCGTAGGTGCCTGCGTCAACCTTCAAGGTCCAATCTTCATTCGCACCCACGCCTCCCATGTAAAGCTTCAACGGCTGCCACGGACGGAAGCCCGACGATAGCTGCTCGGGAAACATGCCGGGATCCCCGGCGGCTTTGAACGCCTCCTGCGTAATCAGCCCTGCGGCCTGATGATTGCCATGGCCGTCACGCTCGTTTCCCTGGAAGCGCGCAATCACCACGAACGGGCGATCCAGGCGAATTACGCGCACCACCTCGCGAAGGACGTTCTCCTTTCCCCACTTGTCGAGCGCTTCGTCGAGGCGCTTCGAGAACCCGTAGTCGACGACGCTGGTGAAGTACTGGCGGTCGATGCCGTAGTAGCGATCCGCGAGCAGCAGCTCCTCGGTGCGAATCAGTCCAAGGGCATCGAACAGCTCTGACCCGATAGCGTTGTCGCCGGACTCGCCACGCGTCAGCGTCAGCATCGAGACCCGTGCGCCCTGTCCTCGACTGAGCATCGCGAGCACGCCGCCATGCTCATCATCGGGGTGTGCCGTCGTGTGCATCGCGCTGGCCGTGGTCTGCAGTTTCCGGAGCTTCTGCCACGTGCCGGCGGCCCCTTCGTCCTGCGCGAGCTTCTGCGTAAAAGCACCGGCGCCGAACGCGAGGACGATGACGAGCAGGGGGAATGGCTGAAGCCTCACGGGCGAGTCACGTCGATACGGAGCGGGATTGTCACGACGAGATTGCGCTGCGGCGCGATGTGGACGTTGGTCAGCTCGAACTGCACGTCGACCGTTGTCTGCCTTGTCGGCGCGTCGGCAGTGATGCGTGCGCGCAAGAGAGAGTCGGCCTCGGGCGCGATCGCGGCTGCTTCGAACCGCAGCCATGCAGGCGCCTTGGGCGGAACGAAGTGGAACGGCAACGCGGACACGTTCCGCACGCGGAACAGCGCGAAGGTGCCTGGCTTTATGCGGCTCGTCTCGAAGCGAACCGCCGCCGACCAGAGCGCACGCAGGTGTTCTTCAGCGCCCCACAATTCCCCGCCCATCCACGCCGCCGTGCGACGCTGGACGAGCGCGTCGCGGATGCCCTGCAGATCCGCGCTTCGCGCGAAGATGAGCGTGATCGGCCGCACCCCCGCAGCGACGCGCGGCGGCATCGGATCGTGCGCGTCGCTGTTCGAGAGGATCGTCAGGCGCTTCTGCTCAATCCATGGAAAGACTTCCGGGTAGACGTTCGGCCCGTTGACGAGCTCGACACCTTGAAAGAGCTGCTGTTCGTACGCCTCGGCAATGGCCGGAAACCACTCCGCCTTCTCGACGCGAAAACCGGGATGGTTCCAGAAGATGAAGGCATCCTGCTCCCGCGCCTTGCGGAGCTCCTCGAGCAGCGTGGGCGCATCGAGCGCGCTGGCATTGCGCACGAAGAGCGCGTTGAAGTGCGCCGTCGCGCCGAAGGGATCGTCCGCCGAAACGGGCCTCGTGATCTCGGCCCCGGGCACGAGGACGATGCCGAGTTCATCCGCCGCGGACTTGGCAACGGAATACGCGCGGTCGATGCTCGTCGTCACGTCGGCGACATGCGGCCGGTACTCGACGTGGTCGGTCAGTGCGATGACGTCGAGGCCGTCGCGCCACGCTTCCATCACGTGCACCGTGGGCCAGACGTTGCCGTCAGAGAAGACGGTGTGGAGATGTAGGTCCGCCTTGAGCGTGCGGTAACCGGGGATGTCCGGGACCGGAAGAGGAACCCGCGTTTCGACCTGCGTCCCGACTGGAAGCGCAGCAGCGACGAGCAGGAGCGCCGACGCGCCGAGCGCGCGGAATGAGATGGTCATTCGCAGGCGCAAGTATAGTCTGCGCGCCCGGAGCAAAAACCCGCTCTGAGACTTCGGACTGTTTGCGATGAATGAGGGTCGAGGAGGAGCAATGGAGCGGCAAGCCGGCCTTGCCGCTCCATTGAAGCGTGCACGAATCTAGTTGATGACGCTACTTGATGACGTCGCCGTCTGCCGCGATTCGGAGCGTGTACTTGTCGGTCGTCGTATTGACGCTGAAGCCCTGAACGACCGCGAGCCACCGTCCCGGCGCAGGATTGGAGAGTTCCGCCCGCTCCGGGTTGTTCAGGGTCGCTCCGCTGAAATTGAGCTTCTTATTCGGATCGACGAGGATCACGTCCAGATCGTTCGCTGGATAGTTTCCCCAGTCCCCGTCCCAGTCGGCTTTCACCGACAGCGTCTGCGTACCGAAGGGGACGACGAACGGCACAACCTGCGTTTGCTGATCGGCGATGGTGTTCTTCGCGGTCTTCTTTCCCGACTCGGGGTCCTCAATCGACGAAATCTTGATGACAGCGCTGATCGGACTGGCGTTAGTCCCGTCACCACTCACGGTGATCCGCATGATCCCGTTGTCGGGATTATCGATGACGTACGTCTTGTCGCTTGTTCTGTATTCAAACACCCTGTAGTCGCCGGCATGTCCGGCTGCATCAGTGACGGCACTCATCTTCGACGAGTGCACGGCCAGCAGGACGTCGTCTCTCCCGAAGTACTGGTTCTGCACCGCGCCGGGCTTGATGTCCGCCAGCGTCACAACCACCGCAGACGTGTTCGGACTCACACGATAGAAGGTCTCGAATCGCTGACCGGGGAGGAGTGGACCGGTGGAGCGCATCACATTTCGGCTCACCGTCTCAATGCCTGAAAACCGTTCCAGGTTCGCTGTCACGTTCTTGTTCGTTCCTCCCACCGCTCCAGGTGTGTCCGGCGCTGCGTCAGCTTTGAGCATCTCGGCCGCCGCGGCGGCGTTCACGAAGCCCGCGCCGCGATCGTTCGGCCCGCTTCCGTCGGCGATCGCAGTAGGATCCGCTGTGAGAATGAGCGCGTTGCGCACCTGACGGGCGGTGGCACCCGGCACGATCTCCCGTAGGACAGCCGCAATGCCCGCAACAGTCGGCGCGCTGAAGCTTGTGCCGCTTGCGAAATTGATGCCGGTGGGCGGCGCTGAAAAGCCCTGACCGAAACTCGCGAACCCGTTCGCGACGATATCCGGATCCGGCCGGCCATCCGCGTTCGGCCCGCGCGAACTGAAGAAGGCCATCTGCGTGCCGCTGAATGGCCGGTACTTTGCGCCTTTCTCAAGGCCGAACTGGAACTCGCGAACGATGCGCTCGTGCATCGCCGTGGAAGCCGCGCCCACCGTGAGGCTGCCGAAACCGCTGCCAGGGCTCGCGATCGTCGAGCCGCTGGGCCCGTTGTTACCGGCGCTGACGACCAGCACGATATCGTTGTCGAGGAACGCGTTCGTGAGCTCGTCCTCGATGTCGCGGCCCGGAAACAGCGTCGCGCCGCCAAGGCTCATGTTCGCCACCTGGATGTTCAGAGCGCTGTAGCTGCCGTCGGCGTTCCGGATTTCCGTACGGCTGTCGTCGTAGGCACGCCGCAGATCGATCACGCGTTCCATGCCGGCAAGGACCCCCGACTGCCGGCCGCTGCCATTCTTATTGAGCACCCGAATCGCATAGATGCTCGCGCTGGGCGCAGATCCGACCATCGGTATGAAGTTGTTGTTGAAGATGCACGCCGGACACTCGTTGGCAACCGCACTAAGGAACCGGTCGCCCGGCGCAAAGCCGAAGACGACATTCGCGGAAATCATCCCCGCCACGAACGTGCCGTGACCATTGTTGTCGAGGTTGCTGTAGCCAGAGTGATCGGCAGGGACGACCAGGTCCTCGCCGCCGATCACCGAGCCGTCGAGGTCAAGGTGTGGAAAGCCCGGGCGTATGCCGCTGTCGATCACCGCCACCGTCATGCCCGCGCCCCTATGGCCTTGCGCATGGAGAGTTTGCACTTTCGTCAGGATGTTGTTTCCGGCATAGCCTGCCGGACTGGCGTCTGACGCAGCGAGCGCCTGCGCGTCGAGTGGCGCCAGGCTGACGGCTTCCCAAGCGGCCGAGAGCTCTCGTCCGGCCGCATCCTTGTCAACGCTGATGGCGCGAACGATGAGATCCTTCCGGACAGCCCCCGCGTCGACGACGTCTCGCGTCCGCGGTAGGAAGAGATTCGGTACTTCGGCGACGAGCGCCGTCACGTACTTGAATCGTTGCACAACGCGTCCGCCATCCTGCTCCACCGCAGCGGCGACCGGATCGCATGATTGTCTGCATTTCACGATGACGCGTTCCGCGAACGCGGGGCTCGCTGAGCCGAGGGCCAGGCACACAGCGACGGCAATTCGACGCATTCATTCCTCCGCAGGGGCTTTTCGGTTGTAGATAGGAGACGCAAATCTTATAGCACAGGATGTGCCGCGCGGATTGTGAATCAGCGGCGGGACTCGCTAATACATGCAGCGCAACAGGTTTATCAAAACGGCCGTGTCGTGGGAACTTCGGCGGAGACATGTCGGGCGCCCCGTGCAGTCAGGCGACGCCCGATTGATGACGGTTAATCTTCCTGCAGGGCGACTTTCATGCCGCCCCGCGCTGACTTTCTGCACGGTCAGCGGATGAACGCCATGACCTGCCCGGAGCTCATGCGGCCGTTCGAGTCGCGGAACACCACGATGACGGTCGCGGTACCCTGCTGTCCCGTCGCACAGCCCAACCCGAGCGACAGAGGAAACACGCGGGTCTGCCGCGCCTGGACGAGCGCAGATCCGAACTGCGTCGTCATCACCGGCGCCGGAAGAGTGACCTGCGGCATGCTGACGCCGAAGGTATCGACGAACCGCACGGTGATATCCGTAACCGAGAGGCTCAGGGATCCCGCACTGATCGACAGGTCCAGCACAGCCGTAAACGGGGGAAACGCCGGACAGAACGAAGGACGAACCGTTTGCGCGAAGACGGTGGAGGGCGAGACGTTGAAGAACGCTGACGCCGGTTCAAAGGCAAGTGTCGTGGGTCCCGTCGCGGTCACACGTGCGTCTGTATCGCTACACGACGTGGCCAGGAACCCGCCAACGACGAGCGCCGCGATCACCACAAGTTTTTGCATGGGAGCCTCACGGCTGCGGTGCGGACGCAAGCTCCCGGCCAGCGATAAGCGCGGAAAAGACGACCGTAACGCGATTACAGCTCTGAACGCATCACATCCATAACAGGCTGAGTTCGTGTCATGGCGTGACCACGCGTCACGCGGCTTAGCTCGGGTGACCTGGGCTGATCTCAGACCGGCTATCATTCGCGATTGCCATGAACACACGCAGGCAATTCCTGATTACTGCCCCGATGGGCGTCCTCGCAACGGCGATCGCGCGCGGCGCCGAAACGCAAGCGGGGACGCCTCCGAACCCGACGACGCCAGGCGCACCGCCGACGTTCGGCACCGGTCCAGTCTCCGGCCCTGCGGTCTCGGCGTCGACGTTCGCTGAAGCGGAGAAGCTCGCGCAGCTGACGATGAGCGCTGCGGAGCGCGAGATGGCGGCCGCGAGCTGGCGACAGTCGATGGCGCCGTTTCTCGAGCGCCGTGCAGGACCGCGCAAGGTCTCCCTCGATCCGGACGTCGCCCCCGCCACGCGTTGGAACCCTGTGCTCACCGCAGGTAGCGCAGGCCCAGCGCGTGACACGTTCGTCCGCAGCGCGAGCGAGTCGATTCCGTTGCCCGCGAGCGACGCTGATATCGCGTTCTCGCCCGTCACCAGGCTGTCGCGCTGGATCGAGCAGAAGGCGCTCAGCTCGGAACGCCTGACAAATATCTATCTCCGGCGGATCGAGCAGTTCGATCCGAAGCTGCGATGCATCATCACGCTCACAAAAGACGTCGCGCTCGCGCAGGCCAGACAAGCCGACGCGGAGATTGCCGCGGGGAAGTATCGGGGCCCGCTGCACGGCATTCCGTACGGCGTGAAGGATCTGCTCGACACGGCAGGCATCGCGACGACCTACGGCGCAGAACCATTTCGCAATCGCGTGCCCACCGTCGATGCCGCCGTCGTTCAGCGCCTGAAGGACGCCGGCGCCGTGCTCATCGCCAAGCTCAGTCTGGGCGCGCTCGCGCTCAACGACATCTGGTTCGGCGGACAGACGATGAATCCGTGGCTGTTGGAGGAAGGCGCGTCGGGATCGAGCGCGGGTCCCGGCGCGGCGACAGCTGCGGGGCTTGTGGCTTTCTCGATTGGAAGCGAGACAGGTGGCAGCATCGTGGCTCCCGCGATGCGCTGCGGCGTGACCGGTCTCCGCCCGACATTCGGTCGCGTGGCGCGCACGGGCGCGATGACGCTCTGCTGGTCGCTCGACAAGCTGGGTCCGATGACGCGAACCGTGGAAGACGCGATGCTCGTCCTGCAGGCGATCACCGGACCGCATGCGGGCGACCCGTCGAGCGTATCGAGTCACATGGAGTTTGACGCCACGGCTGCCGCAAGCGGCCTTCGCGTCGGCTACTTCCCGGCATGGATGAAGGAGAGCCCGGCGACGGACGTCGACCGGGCCGCACTCGAGACCGTCAGGAAGGTGGGCATGGTGACGACCGAAGTCAGCCTGCCCGACTGGCCGTACGGTTCGTTGATGCCGGTGCTCTTCAGCGAGGCGGCCGCGTCGTTCGAGGAGCTGACGCTGAGCGGCGAGCTACGCACGTTAAAGGTGCAGGTGCCGGACGCGTGGCCCAATCTCTTTCGCGAAGCGCGGTTCCTCTCGGCCGTGGATTTCGTGCAGGCCGATCGATTCCGCCGCCGCGTCGCTCTGGAGATGGCGCGGGTGTTCTCGCGGGTGGATCTGCTCCTCGTGCCGTCGCTGCGCGACGAGATGCTCACGCTGTCAAACTTCACCGGACATCCGTCACTGACGCTTCGCGCCGGTTTCGTCACCGTCTCCGAGGCACGCAGCGACTGGGCACCCGATCCGAACAACCCGTTGCCGAAATTCTCCACGCCACGCCGCGTGCCACACGGCGTTACGCTGCTCGGGCGGTTGTTCGATGAAGGCACCGTCGCGCGCGCCGGTCTGGCGCTCGAGCGCGCGTTCGCCGTCAGCGGCGAGCGGCCGCCGGGTTTTTGAGCGTGACGCGACGCTCGGCTGCGGAGCTTATTTTTCCTTTTTTGTTATCTGGACGACCCGCTCCAGGCTGTACCACTGTTGCTCGCGGTCCTCTTGAAACGAATCTGCCGCCTTGCATCTGACCCAGCGGCCTTGCACCTCGGCCACGGTGCAGTTCACGTAATTACTGCGCTCGGGACCGAAGGTGTCGCGTTGGAACGTCAACCGGACGGTATTCCCGGAATTGAGTGCGGTGTTAAACAAGGACGTGCCACTTTGCGCCGTCACGGACGGGCCGGCGACCGCATAGCCGCCGATAGCACCGAGCACGAGCCACAGGGCAGACAGTCGATTCAACATGCGAGACCTCCTATGCCACTCTCATCTTGACGGGCGAAGCGCGCAGTCGGCTGGAAATTATTTCTAGAAGGGATTGCTGTCGCTGAGCAGATCAAGGTGCCGAATTTGCGGCTGGCGGCGTGTGCTGTTCACGATCTGGATGTCCGCCGCCGGGATCAACGACGCGAAGGTTGGCGCCGAAGGTTACGTCGGACCAGGCGAGCGAGGCTGGAGTGCCGAGCGGCACGCACAAGACTCGGGTCTCATGCCCGACCGTCGTGAAAACAAAAACGGGCGTCCGGTTAAACGGACGCCCGTTGTTTTTGTGGTACGCCTGGCGCGAGTCCGCAGTGATCCGATTGTCCGCCGCTAGAACGTCACGCGGGTGACGAGCTGCAGCGTGCGCGGCGGCGCGACGCCGTTGATCGTCCCGAATCCGTTCGGTTGCACCAGTTTGCCGCTCGCGTCGAAGGGCAGGTTGGTGATCGTCCGATCGGTCAGGCTGGCGAAGTTGGCCCTCGCATTGATGCCGGTGAATTGCGTGTGGTTCAAGGCGTTGAACATGTCGACGCGGAACTCGAACTTCACGGTTCTCACCACCGCGAAGATCTTGGACAGCGACATGTCCAGGTTGTTGACCGGCGGATTGCGCACGAAGAACCGCGCGGATTCGGCGCCATCGCTGCCGGGCTGCGGCGGCGCGAAGCACGAGGTCTCGAGCTGCCCGTACGGATCGCCGCTCCACCCGCGACCCGGGTTGCACGTGAGGGCGATACGCGCGTTTGGCGTGTCGGTACCGGTAAGGTTCACGGAACCGATACCCGGAATCGTGAAGTCGACCGTGTACGGACGGCCGCTCGTCCAACGATACACGCCGGAGATCTGCCAGTCGTTCGCCAGCAGGCCGAGCGGTTTGCTGCGCGTAACCGTGGGCGTCTGATAGATCGCGTTGAGCACGAAGTTGTGCGGACGGTCGTAATTCAGCAACGAGTAATCGAGGCGCCGCGTTTCCGCTTTGCTGACATTGGGCACGCCGGCGGCAAAATCGTCGCTGTTGATGCCGAGCGCCTTGCTCCAGACGTAGAAGCCGGAGAACATGAATCCGCGGTCGAACCGGCGGGTCACCGACGTCTGAAGCCCGTGATAGTTCGAGTAGCCGCTGTAGTCCCACATTCGGATGCCGCCGTATCCCCTGAATGGCCGCAGGAAGTCATTCGACAGTGCCGATGACCCCAGTTGCGCGCTCGGCGCACGAGTGGGATCCTGGTTCTGCGGCAGGAATGTCCCGCCGAACGGAATCGCATTGATTTGCACCTGACGCAACAGGTCCGTCGATTTGGAGCCCACGTAGGCGAGGTCGAGGATCACTTCCCTCCACACCTTGTGCTGGATGCCGACGTTCCATTGATTGACCCGTGGCGGCTTGAAATCAAACGCGGTGGGATTGAGCGACAGCGTCGGATTGGGGTCGCCGCCAGCTGCCGTCAGAGTCTGCAGCTGACCAAACTGGAGCGTCGAGTTCAGCACGCCCGGCGCGTTGGAGATCATGTCGAAGACCATGTTCCCCTGCGGCCGGTCGTAGAAAATCCCGAAGCCTCCACGGACGATGGTGTCGCCTCTGCCGGTCAGGTCGTACACCGCCCCTATCCGCGGTGAGATCCTGAAGGCATTTCCATTCTGAAGCTGGTCGTTGATGCCCTGGCCTGCCTGAAAGGCGCCGTTGAACTGATTCGAGCCGGGGGTAAGCCGGCCGATGAAGCGCGCATCCACGGTGTTGGCCAGCGTCGGCGTCGCACCCGCGGCAGTCAGCACGGGATCGATTCCGCGGCGGTCGTTCCCCGAGCACGGGGACGCACCGATGCAGACTGGCGTATACAGCCGCGCCGCTGCGTTCGGATCGAACAGTTCGGGGATGAAGTTCGAGGCCTGCAGCGTCGTGTCCCACTGCGGCGTGAGGTAGTAGAACCGCACGCCGTAATCGAGCGTAAGACGGTTGGTTGGCTTCCAGTTGTCCTGCGCGTACCACTCGAAATTGTGATATCGCCATTCCGGCAGCGCGTACTTGGATGCCTGGGTGTAGCTGTTGAACACCCCGAGTGCCGCGTTCGCGTAGGCAAACCCGGTGTCGAACGGGCTGCTCGAGTTGTCAGTGAAGTCAATCTGACTGTTGAAGCTGGCGAAGATGCTCTGCGGCTTGAAGCTGTTCTGGTAGTAGAAGCCGGCTTTCGACGCGTGCGAGCCCCACACCTTCGTCAGGTTCGCGAGGACGTCGTGGGTGATGTTCTCGTTGGTGAACGGACCGCGATCGGTCTGGTACTGTCCGGCGTTCCCGGTGCGCCCGCCGCGGAACACAAACCACGGAACGTAATCCGACTGCACCGCATCCGGGAATAGCAGCGGCAGCGCGGAAACTCCCGCGTTTGAACGGAACAACGGGTCCAGCTGAAGCTGGTAGTTCAGCGAGTTGGCTGCACGTCCCCAGCTGACCTCGAGCGACGTCGAATTGTTCAACGTGCCCGTCGCGGACAGCATGTAGTTCGAGCCGGGGTGCAAGAACAGCGTTGGCGTCGGGAGCTGATCGCTGCCATTGCCGGCCCATGTCGTGCCGTACGCCTGCAGGATGTCTTCCTTGTTCTTCATGTAGCGGCCGGTGACGCGCCAGTTGTTCGTCGCCTGGAAGTCCATCCGGAGAAGGTCTTCGCGCCGCTTCGGGCTGTCGGGGTCCTGGCTCGTGAAGTTCAGGCCGCTGCCGCCCGAGAAATTCGCGCTGGGGAAAATGTTCAGGGCCGCCAGTCCGGGCGCATAGAGCCGGTTCGCCGGGATCCGGCCGAGCACGCCGCCGTCTTGGAAACATCCGCTCGTGTTCGACGCGGTGCACGGCAGCCCCGTGGTGAAATCGCGAATGAGGGGGAACGGGTTGCCGCTGCTGTCGACGCTCTGCGAGAAATCACCGCGCCGCTCGAGCGCGGTGGGCACCCGCGTCTGATGCAGGGTCGCCGGGATCGTGCGCCGCTGCCACTCCTGGCTCCAGAAGAAGAACAATTTCTTCTTGTCCATGTTGAAACCCGGAAACGCGATCGGCCCGCCGATCGTGTAGCCGGAGTCGTTCCTTGCCGTCTTGGCCGGCTGGATCGCGGGGGTATTACGATTGTTCAACCACGTGTTCGCGTCCCAGCCCGATCGGCGTCCGTACCAGTAACCCGAGCCGCGGAACGCCTGCGTCCCGCTCTTGGTGACCACCTGCACCTGTCCACCGACGGCGCGCCCGTACTCTGCCTGGTACGAGTTGGTGAGGACCTTGAACTCGGCGACTGAATCGATATTGGTCGTCGCCATGTTGCCGCCGTTGTTCCCGGTATCGATGTTGGCAACGCCATCGATCGTGACGTTATTGGAGTTTGGCCGCTGGCCATTGACGGTGAATCCGTCTGCTGCCCCGATCTCGCTCCCACCGGTGCCCTGCGCCAGCGCGCCCGGCACGAGCGTCGCGAAGTTGAACAGCATCCGTCCGTTGTTGGCGATGTTCTTCAGCGCTTCGCTTTCCAGCGTGAACGACCGCTCGCCGCTCGTCGACTGCAGCTCGGTCACGCGGCCGGTGACGCTGACCTGCTCGGTCATGGCGCCGACTTCCAGCGTCAGCGCGCCTGTCGAAAGCTTGTCGTTCGCGTTCACGACCACGTTCGTCCGCTCGAGCGTCTTGAAGCCCTGGAGCGTGACCTGGAGTGAATAGGTGTCCGGACGGACGATGGGGAAGACGAAACGACCGCCTTCGTCGGTGACCGCCGTGAGAACGTTGCCCTGCGAGCGACTGGTCATCGTGACCGTGACGCCCGGGAGGACCCCGCCCTGTGAATCCTGGATGGACCCTGAAACGGATGCGCTCGTCGTCTGCGCTCGAAGGACCGTGGGATGACCCGCGAAGACAAAGGCTACAAGGGCAAGACCCACCGCTCCCCCGAGCCTTCTGCCGAAGGACATAGACTCCTCCTCTACTTTCGTCTGAGCCCCAGAGCGATAGTGGAACCTGATAGCTAGGCCCTATCGGAGAGAGAAGTCAAGGGGAATCAGTCCCGCTTCCATTGCCGGAGCAGTTCCAGGGCGACCGGGTGTTTGGGATTCCTCTGCAGAAGCCGTTCGAGTACACCGATGGCCTCCGCGGAGCGGCCGACGCTGAAGTAGACCTTGGCTAGAGTCACGTAGGCTCCCTCGTACTCCGGTGTCCGCTTCAGAACGCCTTCGAGAAGGCTGACAGCAGCGTCCAGTTGTCCCCTCGAGACAAGTACGAGCGCCAGATTGTTGGCTGCCTCTCCGTAGTCCGCGCGCCGGTCCAGCGCATCACGGAAATAGCGCTCCGCCCGATCCATCTCTCCCGCTCGACCGAGAAGCATTCCGAGATTGTTCAAGGCTTCAGGAAAGTCAGGCTGCAGCGCCAAGGCTTTTTCGTAGAGCGCGCGAGCTTCCTCGTCGCGACCTTTAAGTAGCAGGGCGTAGCCAAGGTTGTTCAACGCATCGGGGTACTCAGGAATCGACGCAAGCGCTGCACGAAACCGACTGATGGCAGCGTCGAGATCCCCTCCCTGTGCGAGGAGGGCTCCGAGATCGTTGTTGGCCTCGGCTAGGTCCGGCTGCAGCATCAGGGCGCGCTCGAACGCCGCCCGAGCCCGCGCCGTCTCGCCGCTCCTGGACAGCAGCGTACCCAACCGATACAGCGTGGGGGCGCCCGGGTTCGCCTCTGCGGCGCGCTCGAACGCCATCACGGCGGCAGCCTCCAGACGCTGATCGAGAAGCTCTCGCCCATACGGCAGGTAGTTGCGGAGCGGCAGGCCGGAATAGAAGGTTCCGTGAAACGGCACCGCACGGGTGAGCCGCTCGGCCGGAGACACGTCGATCGTCGTCGCGTCTTTCATGATCTGAGCAACGTCCACGCGATCGCGGTAGGCCTTCACGACGTTCCCGCTGGCATCGAGCAGCAGACACATCGGCAGACGTAGGTCCTGCCGGTTCATGAACAGGTGGCGGTTGAGGATGGCGTAGCTCAGGCTGACCTCACGAGTTGCAATGACGATTGGGATCGCGCTCGAAGCGAGAGCACGTAGAGGCGCCTGATCTCGCAGAACATCGGTGGCAATCGCGATCGATCCCACGCCGGCCTGACTGAGCGCCTTGGCGCCGCGCTCGAGTGTCTCGAGCGCCGTGCGCGCCGCGACCACATCGAAAGACCAGAGAAGTACGACGGCCGGCTTTCCCTTTAATGCCGCGAGCGAACGCGCTCCTCCGGAGAGGTCCTGAAGCGAAAAGTCCGGTGCCGGGAATGGCTCATACAACCAGGTTTCAGTTGGCGGTGAAGCCGGCGGGATTGTGAGCGTCGCCGTCCTCCCTGCCGATCGTCTCGCGAAGGGCTCCGTCTTGATGTCGCCCGCTTCGACAATCCGGACGCGAGTGTTCAGTGGCACGTCGGTGAAGACCTGCGTTCCGCCCGAGGGCCACTCGACCGTCAGCTTCACGAGGCGCTCGCTCGCACCGAGACCGATCAGCAGCTCCTTCGAGTGCTGCGACAGGAATCCGGAACCGGCCTGCACGATTTTCGTCCGGCGCATGCGATCGGTTTCGACGATCACACGAGCGCCGATTGCGTCGCGGTTGCTCTTCGTCCCGGTGAGCCGGACCGCCAACTCGTGGCTTCCGCCTTCAGGCGGAAGATCCGTCCCAAAATCATTTCGGAACACCCGAAGCTGCGGCGCCTGCCGGGCGGCCATCACGACGAGGTCCGGATCGCCGTCGCGATCGACGTCGAGCACCGCGAACGATCGGCCGTCCTGATTGAGATCGAGCCCGAGCGCGCCTGAGATCTCATCGAAGCCGCCATGTCCGTCGTTGCGCAGGAACACGTTGCGCTGTCGGCTGGCGATCGAGCCGTGAATCAGCAGCTCGTTGATCGCACGCCAGGCATCGTCATACGACGTGCCGGGCAGCCGCGTGAGCGGCGAGTGGGCGACAACCTGTCGCCAGAAGAATCCCTCGAGATCTTCCGTAGGCGAATCCCGAGCATCTTTTCTCAACGCTCGCGGGGCCCCACCCCCGCTCGCTGCCGCTCGGTCGCTCGAAGCCTCGCTCCTCGCGGCGGCCGCAGGCGCTCTTACCGCTCGCGGGGCCCCACCCCCGCTCACTGCCGCTCGGTCACTCGAAGACTCGCTCCTCGCGGCGGCCGCAGGCGCTCTTACCGCTCGGTCGCTCGAAGACTCGCTCCTCACGGCGGCCGCAGGCGCTCTTACCGCCCGGTCACTCGAAGACTCGCTCCTCACGGCGGCCGCAGGCGCTCGCGTCAGCATGCCGTTGACGACGTAGAGGTCGTCCCAACCGTCGCTGTCGAAATCGAGCGCGTCCGACGACCATGCCCAGCGCCCCATCTCGGCGTGCGCCTCGAGCGTCTTGTCCTCGAAGCGTCCATCGCCGAGATTTCGTAACAACGAGTTCCCTCGAACATGCCGGCGATAGAGCGCGCGCACCTCCGGCGTCGCATCGGGCATGAACGTTGGCGCGGAGGTCACGCGCTGGCCAGGCGCACTCCACATGTTGCCCGTATAGATGTCGAGCAGGCCGTCGTTGTCGTAGTCGAAGAATGTGGCGCTCATGCCGGCGCCGTAATCGAGAGCTCCCGCTGAAGCGGCCACGTCCTCGAATCTCACTTTGCCGTAACGACGCCCGAGATTGCGATACAGGTTCTTGGTCCCGAAGTCGTTCGCGACGAGAAGATCGGGCCAGCCGTCGGCGTCGTAGTCGGCCCAGGCCGCCGCAAAGTGATAGCGATCGTTCCCGACGTCGAGGCCCGATTCCTGTGTCACGTCGATGAATCGCCCGTGGCCGTCATTTCGTAAGAGGACGCCCGGCGGTCCGTTGCGCGCGTCGTAGTACGGAGCCGGCGTTCCGGCCTTGTCCTCACCGGCCCCGAAGAAATAGGAGTAGACGCACAAGTACAGATCGAGAAAGCCGTCACGGTCGTAGTCCGCCATCGTGATCGACGTCAGCACGCCCTGAAGCGGCCGGGCGAATTGAAAGGCGTCCTGCGCAAGAGTGAAGCGTCCCTTGCCGTCGTTGATGAAGAGCAGGGGTCTGGTCGCGGTAGCCAATACGAGATCCTCATCGCCGTCGTTATCGACGTCAGCAAAGAGCGACGCCGCGGTGTCGTCGAGGACGCCGACTCCCGCGGTGTCTGTAATGTCTTCGAAGGTTGCGTCGCCGCGATTTCGGTAGAGGCGATTGGGCAATCCGGCGGGCTGGGCGACGTAAAGATCGTCAAGTCCGTCACCATCCGCGTCTCCGACCGAGACGCCATGATGCCCGTTGGAGTCGCGCGTCAAGACCGAGTCGAACGCCGCCATCCAGGAGTCGAGATCGATGTTGAGTTGATGTCGGAACGAGTCGTTGCCTCCGAGAGCCGCCGCGGTGATCTCGGTGAAGATCGGGGTTCGCGCGCGGCTGACCACATGGGCAGTGGCGGTCCATCGAAGGACCTGCCAGCCTGACGCGTTTCGGCGCCAGGTCATCGCCCACTCGCCGACGTGCTCGACGCGGTACGCCTTCCTTCCGGCGCCGACGATGTCGTAGCGGACAGTGGTGCGAAGGCCAGACGGCGAATCAGCCGGACCATCCGGTTCGATCGAGGTGATGAGGAACTCCGCGACGGTGACATCGCGAAGATCGTCCATCAGTCGTTGCAGTTCCGCGGCGAACGAGGCAGCGTCCAGCGTGAGCGCGCGCGGCAGATCCTTCGCTCGCTTCACCTCGAGCGGCGCCTGCGTCGTGGCCGTCTCTTCGAGCGGGAGAAGTCGTGCGCCGCGGAAGCTCGGATCGAGCAGCCCTTTGGTGACGCCGGCCGCGCCGGCCGCGCCCGCACGAAACGCGTCGGACACCTCGCGGAGCCGCGCTTCGAGCTCCTTCACCTGACGCTCCATCGGGAACGCGTCGCTTCCCGGTTCGAGATGCTTCAGAAACGGTCGCATCGTTTCCGGAACCGCGAGCTGAGATTGCAGTGGAGGCAGGGTCTTTAGACCTGGCGTGCGCGCGGCTACATCAGCCGAAAGAAACGCCGGCAGAACACCCGCGATGAGGAGGCAACAGTACTTTGGCCGACGTACGCGCGGGGAAGTCATCCGGGCGTCATTCTGGACCACAATCGACGCTGCAGCGCACATCACGTTGGTGAGGGCGGTCCGCCTTCGCAGGAAGGCGAACTTGCTAGGTCCTCCGCTGACGCCAGCGCTGCACGCTCACGCCGAGCACTGTGCCCGCCGATTCAAGAGATGTCGGTTTCGCGGTGAAAGCAGGCGCGGCCGCAGCAGCACTTATGCGGATGAACGAGCTGGTCATCGGGTCCGACGGTGCCCATGGTGTAAAGACACCAATAGACCGCGGTCGAACTCTCGCCCCTCTGCCACGCACGGTACCCGACATGGTTGCCGAAGGCGTTCTTCGTACGCAGCATCTCGCACACGTGCGGCAGCTGAGTCTCGACCGGCGAGTCGTCCTCGTCCATGAATTCGCGCATCGAGGTATCCCTGACATAGCAGGCTGGTGACAAGACCGCCTGCCCGTCAATGCTGAATGCCCAATGCTCAATGCCAAACGGCAGGTTTTTGGCATTTGGCATTTGGCATTGACACGGTTTTCGACAGCACGTGGCCTAGGCCCTGGCGGCCGCCAGGATCGTCCGGCGAACGATCGTCTCGAAGATCGGCAGTTTGTAAGAGTTGTTCCTCAGCGGAGTCGCTCCCTGCAATGCAGCCTTGGCCGCCGCGCGCGCCGTGTCTTCGTTGATCGGATTGCCGGCAAGGATCCGTTCGGCACCGACCGCGCGCCACGGGACCGGCGCGGCAGCACCGAGGACGACCCCAGGTCTTGCGCCGAGTACCACGGCGACTTCAGCGATCGGCCAGTCGAACGATTCCTTCTCGCCGAGCTTCATGTACGCCGAGCGGGTTCCACTCGCCGGTTTCGGGATGTTGATTGCCGTCAGAAGTTCATCGGCAGCGAGCGTGTGCTCGCGGTGCACGTCCTCATCCGGCCGGACGAAGAACTGTTCGCTCGGGACCTGCCGCTCGCCGCGCTTGCCTGTCACTTCGAAAGTGGCGCCCAGCGCAAGGAGTGCAACAGCGACAGCCGATGGGTGCACGATCGCGCAGATCTGGTTGCCGAAGATGGCGTGGTACTCGTTCTCTCCATCCTGGGCGAAGCAGCGGTCGCCGCCTTTCTTCAGGCAGTGGAACTGCTCGTTGCGAAAGTACCAGCAACGCGGCCGCTGCAGGATGTTCCCGCCGACAGTCGCGACGTTGCGGATGTGCGGCGTCGCTGCGTGGCCGGCGGCGTCGGCCAGAGCGGTGTAGCTCGCGCGGACTGTCTCGTTCTTATCGAGCTGATCGAGCGTCACCATCGGACCGATGTGTAGACCCGTCGCATCCTCACGGATCTGATCGAGACCTGGAATTGTGCGGATGTTGACCAGCGTTGCCGGCGAATCCAGCCCCTCTTTGAGGCGATCCATGACGTCGATGCCGCCGGCTTTTACCATCGACGTGCCGTCGAGTTGGGCGATGGCGTCTTGAACGGTGCGCGCGTCCTGCCACTGGAATTTGGCAATCATGCTGTCGCTCCTTGCCGCAAGTTGCCGAGCGCGGCCAGCACGCGCGCCGGAGTTATCGGCAGCTCGCGCACGCGGACACCGGTCGCGTTGTAGAACGCATTGGCGATCGCGGCGGCGGTCGGGATCGTCGCCGGTTCGCCGATCCCTCCCGCGTCGGTGGAACTCCGCGCCAGGTAGTGCTCGATGATATGCACCTCGATCGTCGGCGTCTCTTTCGCTCCCAGAATCTTGTACTGTTCGAGGTTCGGATTCACCATGATGCCGGTGTTGCGGTCGAGACGGCGATTCTCGTACAGCGCATACGAGATGCCCTGCAAAACGCCGCCGTTGACCTGACTTTCGAGTTGCAGCATGTTCATCGGCCGGCCGCAATCGTGCACGGCGACCACGTGCTCGACCTTGACGATCCCGGTCTCGGTGTCCACCCTCACCTCAACGAACTGCACGCCGCCGAGGAACATGCCTTCGCGCTTGCCGTACTCCGGACTGCGCTGCGCAGTGGCGCTGACCATCTCGATCGGCAACCTGGCCGCCAGTTGCTTCAGACTCAACGAAACAGGGTCTGCACCCCTGAGCGGCGCCTTCACGTGCGCGAGCAATTGCTGCTTTGCCTTATACGCGGCATTCCGGACAGCAGGAGTGATCGAGGTCGTCGTCATGCTGCCGCCCGATGGCGGCCCTGGCGGCGATACGGTGTCACCGATCGTGACTTGGACATCCCTTGGCTGGATCCCGAGTTCCTCCGCAACCACCTGTGCGATCACTGTCTTGATGCCGCCGCCGATGTCCTGAACGGCCGAGAGCGCTTCCACCGAGCCGTCGCGATTGATGCGGACCTCGACGCCGGAGTCCATGTTGACGATGCGATACCAGACGGATTGCGCAACACCCACACCACGTTTGATCGGACCTGGATCGCTGTTCGGCCTGCGGAACTTCTGCTTCCATCCGAACTTCTCCGCGCCGATCCGCCGCTCCTCGCGACGCGCGGGACTCTCGTCGTTCAGGTCTCGAATAACAAGCGGATCCATGCCGAGTTTCTCGGCCAGTTGGTCCATCGCCTGCTCGAGAGCGAAACAGCCTGGCGGATGTCCCGGCGCGCGGAAGGCAGTACCAGGACTCGCGTTGGTGAACACGTCATACTCTTCCGTCTTCAGGTTGTCGCATTTGTACATCGCGTGCGCCGGGCCCGCGGTGCCCGCGCCGGTGCCCACACCTGCGGTCCCGTAGCTGGTGAACTGGATCGCTTGCAGCTTGCCATCCCTGGTGGCGCCGATCTTGACGTGCTGCTGTGAGTCAGGGCGATTTCCACCCGTCCAGTGCTCTTCCTTGCGATCGGAGAAGAGCTTGACCGGCGCGCCGGCTTTCTTTGAAAGGTGCACGGCTACCACTCCGACATTGCCGGCGCCAAACTTTGCGCCGAAGCCGCCGCCCATATATTCGGTGAGCACACGGACTTTGCTCTTCGGGAGTTTGAAGATCGTCGCGAGCTCGTCGCGCACGCTCATCGTGCTCTGGGTGGAAGCAGAGACGGTCAGCATGTCCGGCTTCCAGTCCGCAACGACGCCGTGCGGCTCGAGCGCAGAGTGTGTCTGCACCTGCGTGCGGAATTCGCCTTCGACCATTGCGTCGGAAGCAGCGAAGCCTTTCGCAACATCACCCGCATCCTTGCGCTCAGGGCCACGCACATTCCCGCTCTGGGGCACCTTCTCGCTGCCACCGCCTCCTCCGGCAGTCTCGGCCTGCGCCGCAGGCGCGGGAAATACCTTGGGAGCGTCCGGCCTGCGTGCTTCGTCCGCGCCGAGAACGAACGGCAGTTCCTCGTACTGCACCTTGATCAGGCTGACAGCTTCCTGCGCCGCTTGCGGCGAAGTCGCCGCGACCGCGGCGATCGGCTGACCCGAGTATCGGATGACCGGGTACTTCGATTGAACCTCTTTCGTCTTGTCGAGCACCTGCGCGCTCAGCAGATCGTTCTCGATCACATGCACGGCTTTGACGCCGGGGTGTCTCTCGGCCGAAGACGTATCGACGGAACTGACGCGCGCATGCGGCACGGTCGAACTGAGGAATTTGCCGTACAGCATGTTTGGAAGATGCGTGTCGCTCGGGTACTTCGCGGCGCCGGTCGTCTTGAAGCGGCCATCCTGGCGCGGAACACGGTTTCCGATGTACTTCAGCTGATCGTTCGGAGGGAGCGCCGGCGGCTCGTCGGCAGGAACGGTGCGCTCGATCCTCGTCAGCGGTTCCGTGCCTGGAATGCCGAAATACACGGATTCCTTGCGTGTCCCCGGCTTTTCCCGAGCGGCCTGATCCTGCGTTTTCTCTGTGACCGCGCGAGGTTCCTCTTTTATCTGCTGCTTCTTTTTCTGTTGTTGTTGATTGGCCGGGGGCATGATCAGGCTCCCTTCCGTGCAGCCGCGAGCGCCGCCGCGAAAACCTTCGGATATGTACCGCAGCGGCAAAGATTTCCGCTGACCGCATGCTGGACGTCCTCGAGTGTCGGATTCGGATTCGATTTCAGCAGCGCCGCGGTGCTCATCACCATGCCGGGCGTACAGTAGCCACACTGCGCCGCATCGTACTCGACGAACGCGGCTTGTACGGGATGCATGTGGTCAGGCGTGCCGAGTCCCTCGATCGTGGTCACCTCGCGCTGGCCTACATCGAGTACGAAGGTGAGGCAGGAGTTCACCGGTATGCCGTCGATCCAGACGGTGCACGCAGAACATGCGCCGCGGTCGCAGACGACCTTGGTTCCCGTCAGATGCAGGGTGTCACGCAGCGCATCGGCCAGCGTGGTCCGCGGTTCCACCGAAAGGTCGTGGTCCTTCCCGTTGATCCGCAAGGTGATGGGAACGGGACCGGGGCCGACGGCATTGCTGGTGGGGCTTTCCGCATGTGCGAGCAATCCGGAATTGAGGATTGTGGTTCCGGCGGCGGTGAGCGCCGAGCCCCTGAGGAACTGCCGGCGCGACAGGCCGTCGTTCTGCTTCTTGCTCATGGAAGCTCCTTCACGGTATCGCTCGTTCTCCAGAATCAGCGAGCGTGTCGACTACTTCCAGCCGCCGGAGTTCGGTCTGAACCGCGGGGCGGCCGGACGCTTCGTTTCGACTGGCTCATCGCCGGCGTCCGCCGCCGCCGCGATCTCCTTTTCGAGTTCCTCGTCGTTCGGGAGACCCGCCAGCTGGTCGACGAACACCATCGACTGCTGCGACGGGATATCGAACTTCTTGCCGCACGTCTTGCAGATGACCTCGTCGTCCAGCCGCAGGAGATAGTCGCGCAGTTTTGCGAACTTCGCGCGATCCACGTCGTCAGCACCTGCGGGAAGGCGATCCTTCTTCGATCGCCGGACCCAGCGGATGCTGTAGTCGCCGGTCCGCCGGCATTTCGGGCAGGTATACCGGCCTGAGCGGGTTTCCGCCTTGTCGGTAAAGAAAGCGCGTTCGTCGAGAGCCACGTCTGGATCGTATCAGGTCTGCGGGTGTGGGGCATCGGCGTGTCTGCGAAGCGTGCAGAAGTTGAGATCACGAGACATCGGAGCTCGGCTGCAGCCATGCTCGCTCCGCGACGCAATGCGTCCCTCAGATCCGCGTCGATCGTCACTGAGCGCAGTTCGCAAGCGGCTGCGGCGTTCCGACGGAGCCGTGCGTACTGCGTTTCTCGATACTGACCTTCTAGCGGCGGGGTCCGCCGGTCACGACCGCCACGAGCGAGGCCAGAGCTTCGTCGCGCGTCCCATGGCCCTCGAGGTACGGTTTCCATATCTCGTTCAGTGGGACAACGAGTGGCGCCATGGCACGCTTCCATAGCCCAAAGACTTCAGCGTAAGGAACGTGCTCTGGCACGGCGCCTCGAACAGCCTCGCCGGCCGTCATCCAAATCATCGCGTGCGGCAGACTATCCGGCACATCCTTGCCAATCTTGTCGGCATGTCCGCGAAGCAGTCGCAGGACGTCATCGTCCCATTGATGCATCGCTTCGTGAAAGGCCATCTCAAGGCCATTCAGGCCCTGCAGGCCGGACTTCGCGTTCGTGGACATGATGAGGCCACCGCGCGACGTCGAGTAGGCGCCCAACGGGTGGGCGTATGTGACGAGATGCACCGGGTATCCTCTGGCAGGCCATGACATTCCGTACCACCGCGTGATCAAGGAGAGCACTGTCTGCCCGTGTCGATCGATCAACGGCTGGATCGATGCTCGCCACGACTGGTTGCTTGCGCGATGCGAGGGCCACCACGCCTTGCGATAGATCGGCGCCGCGCGCTCGAGGACTGTTCGAGCGGCAGAATCAATCGGAGCACCTGATATCGCGGTTCCGCCATCCAACGCGACAAGCGCCCCGACTATCGCGGCCAAGGATTCGTCGACAATCGGATCCTTGCGACTCAGGCCCGACGCATACGCGGTCACGGCATCTGCCCATGTCTTCCGCTCTTCGTCGCTGAGAGTCACTGCGCCGCGCTCCGCCTCGGCCGGCGCATCGACAACGGCAGACCGCGACGCGTCGCGGATCTTTGCTTCCGCACGGCCAAGCACGTACAGGAAGTGATGCAGATTGAGCCAGAATTCATCGGTCTCGATCGTGAAGATGGGCGAAGTCCCAGAGGCCTGTGCTGCGGCCGCGAGAAGTGCGGCCAGGGCTTCGTCGCGCGTGCCGCGTCCGTCAAGATACGGCAGCCAGATTTGCTGGAGGAGCGGTTTGAGGCGCGCGGCAGGCAACGAAGAGCCAGACAGCTGCAGCCGCCAGATATCAAACGCGTCGGCGGTAGGCACGTACTCGGGTAACGCGCGGCGGACCGCCTCGCCCGCCGTGAAGAAGATCATGGCATGTGGAAGATCACGCGGCACGCTGACCTTGAGGGCCTTTCCCTGGACACCCAGCGCCGCAAAAACCTGGTTGTCCCATTGATGCATGGGTTCGTGGAAAATCGTCTCGAGCCCGCGAAGACCCTGGGTGGCCTTGTCGAGACTCGACACCACAAGCATGTTGCTCCGGGTCGAGGAATACGCCCCAGCCCAATTCGCATAAGCGGACACATGCACCGGATAGCCGCCCGCCGGCCATCCGAGCGCGTAGGCTCTGGTGATGAAGTCAAGAATCGTTCGGCCGTGACGATCGACGAGCTCCTCGACCGACGATCGCCACACACGATTCGCCGCGCGATGCGCAGGCCACCATGCCTTCCGGTAAATCGGCGCTGCGCGTTCGAGCGCCGCTCGCGCGGTTGGATCGATCGCTGCGTCCGTTAACGCTGCTGTCTCGTCGACATCGGCAAGGGCTCTTCCCAGCGCCGGCAATGGATCGTCGAAGAGAACATCCTTGAGGCTCAGCGCCTTCGCGTAGGTGCTCAGGGCCTCGCCCCAAGACTTTCGCTCGGCCTCGGTGAGAACCCGTCAGTCCACGCTCAGCGTCCGCCGGTGCGCCTGCGACGGCGGGCCGAGACGCGTCCGGAACCTGCGCCTGCGCACGGCCGAGGACGTAGAGGAAGTGATGCAGGTTCAGCCAGAATTCGTCTGTTTCGATCGTGAAAATCGGCGAGGCAGATGACCGCGGCGTCTGGCCGACTGCTACCGCCAGGATTTGAGCGGCGAACAGAACAACCGTCGCTGACTTCTTCATCACTGTAGTTGGACGGCCCGCGAGCGCCGTTTCGTCAGGGACCCAGACGCATCGTTCGATAGGCGCCGGCGCATCCGTTTCGGTCGCTCCCCGCAGGCGATTCACCCTCTCGAAGCGGTCCGGTGGTAGAGCGGCAGGCGCCAGGGTATCGTTCGTGCCGCCGCAGGGGATGACGGGCGCGCCGTTGATCAGCTACGCGAAAAGGCTGCGCCCGCAGGTGTTGGAGCGCTACAACATCACGTCGCCCGGCGATCTTCGCGACGCGGCGCGTCTCCTCGACGTGGCCACCACCACTGTCGCCAGTCGGCGGCAGTAAGCCTCCCTCCGCGGCCTGCGGGTCACGCCCGGCCCGCAGACTCATCCCACGTAATCAGGCTCGTCGTGGGTGTGCTGCTGGCGCATCGCCTGTGCCTCTTGGATCCGCTTGGCGACGTCCAGCGAGGCCACGAAGAAAACCCTGCCGCAATCGTGGCAGCGGTATCCCGCGACGCCGGTGACGGCTGCGATCAGAGGACGCACGGCGAATGAGTGGCAGTGGGAGCAATCCGGCAACGCGTTCGGCAACGCGCTCATCGTGAACTCCAAAGGTACGGAGCTTCGGTGAGCAGAGGCCCGCCGGCACGGGTCAGAACTCAGGAAAGCAGGGCGCCATCATAGCACGTGCGCGCTTTTCCTTGGATAAGCCCGGATTTGACCGAAACCGCAGCCCGGCTGCGGGTCAAGACGCGCGTTTTTGTTAAGAAAAAGTTGGAGGCGCCGCCCGGATTTGAACCGGGGATGGAGGTTTTGCAGAGCTGTCCCCGGTCGTTTTTCGCGCGATCGTCATCAATCGGCATCAATCGGCGCCATCGCGACAGAAATCACACGTGCTCAATCGAATACGTCACTTCGCTCGAACGCTGTGTGGCGTTCGGTGAAATTGACTGTCTTTGGCTCGTCGCGGGCACAGTTCGGGCAGGGCTCGACGGACGTCCAAAACGGACGTTTCGACGCGTCCGCGTGGCAAGCCTCATCTTTGCGGCTTTGTAACCAGCACGGTGAATCGCCTGACGCGGCTCGCTTCGAACGGACCGAGTCCTGACGTCAACTACCGGCTCCGAGCGCTGCGCGCATGCGGGCGTCCTCACGGATCTTTTTCGCAAGCGGCAATCCTCGCTCGGTTTCGGCAAGCCATTCCTCTTCGACCGTGGCTCCGGCGGCGACCAATAGGTTCACGACGGCATAGTAGCGGTCGCTGCCGGCATCCGGCCCTCCGCCGCCCCATGCATACAGCGCCCAGCCGAGCGGTGTTCCGCCGAACGCGTCGTCCTTCGCGTTGACAGGCGCCTGCCGCTGCAACAGCACTCGCACCGTGTCTGCATGTCCGCCATAGCCAGCCCAATGCAGGCCTGTCTGGCCGTGATGTCTGAGCTTCGCGGCCGCGTCCATACCTCTGTGCAAGAGGAAATCCACCACTTCAGTCCTGCCGTACTCACAGGCCCACGTGAAGCCGTCCTTCATCTGCTGCTCGGTCGCGTTCTCCCGCAGTTTTCCATCAGGGGTGAAAAAGGTCTTGACCACGTCGAGTCGCCCGACGCCCGCTGCGGCCTCGAGATCCAGTCCCGGAGCGCGCTCGGCGAGGAACTGCGCCGCCTTACCGCGACCATTTGCGTGGCACCCATTAATCAGACTCGACCATGCCTCGGTCCCCTTCGCGGTGCCCACTGATGCGCCGCGAGCGAGTAGGAACGACATCAGATCTTCCTGCACGCCGGCAGTCACGGGATGAATGCTGGTGGCTACAAGACCCAAGGTGGTCGACCCGCCGCCGTACATGTCCGCTTTCGCGTCGACATCCGCATCCGCATTCAGGAGGATCTCTGCGATTCGGACGGCATTTTTCGGCGTCCGCTGACGGAAGCCCTCGACTCCATTCGCGCCGACGTAATGCAACAGGGTCGAGTGGTGCGTGCGTGTCGACCGCGCGCGAATCAGGTCCAGGTTGGCATGAATCAAACGTTCCAGCGTCGCCACATCGCCGGTCACAATGGCATCGACGGCGGCCTCGAACTGCGCGGCCGGCGAACTGGGATCCTTCAGGGCTTCGGCCAGACTTTCGAACTGGTCCCAGCTTTCGAAGTGGTGTTCTCTCGCGATGATGGCACGCGCGTCGCCCACCGAATAGTCCGGCGCCAGTCCGCCCCACCACGTCGACTGGACAGGGCCCGTGCGCAGCATTTCACCATGGTCGCGAAGCAACGCGTCCAGCGTCGACGCATCGCCACCCACGACCGCACGCTCGGCAAGCTTCCAGATTTCGCTCGACGGCGCTTGACCCATCATCGACCCGATCTGTGCGGCAAACTTCGGCCAGCTATCGAAGCCATGCTCGCGCGCGATGATGAACTGCGCATCGGCAAGCGTGAAGCGAGCGCGCCGCAGGTCAGCGTCAGAGCGGCCGCTCAAGTGCGGATGATGCTCCCTGATCCGGGTGAGCGTAACGGAGTCACCCGTCTTCCACGCTTTCACGAGCTCTTTCGCTTGTTTCTTGTACTGCTCGAGATTTGGGCGGGCTGGTAGTGCTCTGGCGGCCATACGAATCTCCTTTCATCACGCGCCTGGAGTCCGCCCGATCAGGCTGAAAGAAGGTTCGTAGCCTTCGACGTTGGTGGGTGGGCACGGCCCTTTCCGCGGACTGGATGCGCCCCTCGCGCTGGTCCCGGATTATAGGCGTGTTCGCGCAAACCGAGCAGCGGGCGTTTCAATGATTGTTGGAATCGTTTGTCAGCAGCGCACCATCGTCACTTCGCGACGTTGCGCACTCGGGAGGACTTCAAGAATCCGCGGCACCAAGGGTCGAAGTTCCTCGAACCGATTGCTTGGCGCAACGAGCACCACGATCGCGATGTCGAATGACGAGAGATCTTGCTGGTACGAGAGATTCCGATCCGCAGTGAGGAATACGTCGAACTTGCCCACGGCTAGCGTGAGCAGTTCGCCGTTAGTCTTGCTGGCCACCCCATCTCAGGAGCGGTTCTCACGTCGTGACCGACCAGTTCGCCTTTCAGACGACGCGGAAGGCACTCGTCAAGCAGGACGCGCACGGGCGAGGAGCGCCTCCTTGGCCTGCTCCAGGGCCGCTACAGCCTGCTCGCGGGTCACGGTTGGAAAATCCTCCAGGAACTCAGAGAGTGGCTGCCCTGCCTCGAGGTAGTCCAGCAGGGTCGCGAGCGGCACACGCGTGCCGACGAACACGGGCGTGCCGCCCATGATTTCCGGATCGCTGTGAATGACCGGCTCGTTCTGCTTCATGTTCGAGGGTCCGAGGCTCTGAGGCCAGTTTATCGCACCTACGCAGTGCAGATGCGGTCAACCATGTTGGCGCGCGCGGGCCTGTCGCTGATGGTCGTCGGCGAAGGCGAGGAACGCCGAGAGCGGAAGTATTCCAACGGCGAGATCAATTGCGAGCTGACCACGCTGAAACGAATCCTCAACCTGGCGCGGCAGAATGGCGAGTTAATGCACCTGCCGCACGTCCCGATGCTCAAGGAACGGAAAGGTGCGTACGGGCTTCTTCGAGCGCGAGCAGATCGAGCGCATCCTCGCACACCTGCCACCGGCGATCGTACATCACCGGCTGGCGCATCCCGAGCGAGGTCCTCCGGCTGCAGTGGCGCCATCGAGCGCTACAACATCGTGAGCGAATGCGATCTCGTTGAGGCTGCAAAGAAGCTCAACGCTTGCAGCCGGTCCCGCCAGCCAGTCCAGCCAGCAATTCAGATCGCGACGGGCTTGCCGCGACGAAGCCGCGCAGCGGCGAAGTCAGTCACAATTCGGGCACAGTGAGCCCCGATCGCGGTTCCCGCCAGAGGGTGACTCTCTAAATTCCCTAAGAAATTTTGGAGGCGCCGCCCGGATTTGAACCGGGGATGGAGATTTTGCAGACTTCGCCGGGTTCTGCGAGTTATTGAATCGTCTTGCTCTCTGGTCTCTATCCGGCTGCTATCGGAGTCGCTTCGCCTGGCAAAGGAGCGCGGCTCGACCACCACGCTCGACGACGAGTTCGGCCGCGACCTTGAAACCGTCGTCAGCAGCCACCGCTAACCGCTCACGCCGCCTGCGTGGGACTAATTCTCGATTCGAGTGTCGCGATTGCGGCCGAGCGCCGCGGTGCCACCGCGCTCTCGCTCGGTACTCCGTGCTGACTGTCAATGCGCGCCACTTCGGGCGCATCCCTGGTCTATCCGTCATTCAGCTCTGAGATGCAGCAGAACAGCACGGACGTATCCTGGCATGACAAGCGGGAATCGTTGGATTCTGAGCCCAATCTAGCGGTCGCCGACGACAGGACGATAGCAAACATTAGGGACGATAGGAAACATGGCAGCGGGCTTGTCGATCGGCAGCATCTGGATGGTCTACACGCTCGGATGGCTGATGTTCGGCTTCTGTGCTCGTCGGTGCCGGCGTATACACGTTCATTCCGAGCTTCTGGTCGTTGCCCGGACGCCACTTGTCTGGCGTGGCGGCCGCCGTGAGCGTGGGGCTGATCAACTCGATCGAAAATCTTGCCGGATTCGTCGGCCCCTATCTGATGGGGTGGCTGCAGAGCGCGGACGCACTCGTTCGCGATTGGAATGAGGGTGTTGCTGGCGTTCTGGGTTACGGCGGGACTGCTGTTTGCGTTGAAGCCGCGAAACCTCGACTCCGCATACACACCTCATCATGGCGTTCGCGCTACCGGGAAAAACGCTTCCCAAAGTCGGCAAACGATTCCATAGCGACGCGAGCACGCGGATTCGTGCAGGTCTCGGTCCGGTGCGTTCACTCGATGATCTTGATTGTCTCTCCCAAGTCGGTCCCTTCCAACAGCGTTGCGCACTGCAGAACGGCGCTGGCGACCGCATCACCGGCGGTGAAGGCGCCTGGGACCGGGACGCCGACCCGCTGCCTGCTGCCGGTGGCGTTGAACGTTGCGGAACCTTCGCTGGCGAAGTCGCCCTGTCTGACACCGGCGACGACCGACGCGATGGATTCGCCAGTACCGCAGTTCACGTCAACCAACACTACAACGCCGCCGGGGATTAGTATTGCCTGCTGCTCGATGCTGAGAGTCGGTGGGTCGGCCAGCGCGACAGTTTGCAGCGCGACGGCGAGGATGGCAACGGCGAAAGACTTCTTGAGAAGCATTTCACTCCCCCTTCGACCTGGCGAGCACGCCAGCCGATCGCCGGCGGGCTTGGCCGATGAAATTCTGTGCGGGCAGGAAGCACGACCCGCAGCTACGCGCGCTGTGCAAGGCACGCGCCACAGCCGCGTCCTGCCACGTGCCCGGCGCGACTGTGTCCTCGATTTGCAGGTTCCGCCTCCGTGAACACCGTGGTTGCGTGTCGAAGGCGCGCAAGGAAGGAAGATTCACACCGCGCTCTGATCGACACGATCTCGATGCCGCTCGACGATGAATACCGGCGCTATGTCTTCCGGCGCTCGGTGCCGCCGTGTGCGACGTGATGATCACGTTGGGCGTACGCCAGAAGACGCGATCAGGCGCTTCGCGATGAATCGCATGGGAGCGCGATCAGCAAGTCCTGCACGAACTCGAGCATCTGCGACGAGCCGCCTGCGTGCTGGCGTCTCAAATGGCGGATCACGCTGGAGTCATTCATATCTGAGCGCTTGCGTCGGATCGAGCTGCGTCGCGCGACGTGCAGGCACATACGCGGCAACGAATGCGACGGCCATTAGGACAGCGAGCGCTGACCTAATGGCCAACGAATCGCTCGGCGGGATGCCGAATAGTAAGCCGGCGATGAGCCGCGAGGCGGCGAGCGCCAGGCCAAACCCAATGGCTGCGCCAATCGCCACGACGATCATCGTCTGACGCATCACGAGACGAAGGACCTGGGCGCGACCTGCGCCCGGAATTTCAATAAGCGCGAAGGGTGATACGTCCGCAAGCTCGCCGGCTTCGTTGTCCGACGCCGACTGACGAGCGATGAAATGACCAGCGCACCGTCACGCCTTCTGCACTGGTTCTTCGATGAAGCGTGGACGGGTCACACGCCTGATTCCATCCTGCACGCATTTCACACGCGAGGGAAGACGCCAGCGCCTTCGACTGAAGTCGTCGCATTGGTTCCTCTCGCGAGGTGAAGTTCTGGTGCGCGCGTCGCGGCGCTCGCGTTTTCACGCGCAAATCACGACGCATGCCGAATGTTGGCTGTTGTCCTCGTGTCGCGAGTCTCTTCAGCGGACGGGCACATTCAACGCGGCATCAACCGCGCACGGCGCAGGCTCGCGCCGAAGAAGTCGAAGAAGTCGAAGGCGTAGTCACCAACGCGGGCCGTCTCGATGCGCGGGCGGCCCCATTTCATCAAGGCACAACGCCATGACTGACCTCGACTCGATTCGCAACGACAACGAACCGCTACGCAGAGCCCTCGACATGGCTAGGGCTCTCGCTGAGTTCCTGCACGACCTCGACAACCAATGAACTCGGCGACGATGAGGTGCGGTTCGCGCCACGCCTCGAACGCGCGCAAGTGAAAAATGACGGAGATCGATGGCGCGATGATCAATCGCTATATCATCAAGCGACAGTCGGAAGTGACCACCATCCCAGCTCGCACCGTGACGACGACACGCAAGGGCACAATCACGATCCCCGAACGCCAAAAGCACGTCGCCAACGCCACCATCAATCGCGAAATCGCGTGGCTGAAGCACATGTTTCGGCTGGCCGTCGATGCAGGCAAGCTGATGACGCGTCCGAAGATCGTCCTTCTCAAGGAGAACAACGCGCGTCAGGGATTCTTCGAGCGCTACGAATACGAAGCCGTCCTGCGCCAGCTGCCCGGCGACTTGCGCCCTGTCGTGACGTTCGCTTACATCACCGGCTGGCGCGTCAAGTCGGAGGTGCTGTCACTCGAATGGCGCCGGGTCGATTTGAAGGCGGCCGAGGTGCGGCTGGAGATCGGCACGACGAAGAACCATGGACCCCACGGCGACGCGCGCCGTGGGCGTTAGTTATTGATCTGATTTGGAGGCGCCGCCCGGATTTGAACCGGGGATGGAGGTTTTGCAGACCTCTGCCTTACCACTTGGCGACGGCGCCGTTTGAGGGTCGGCGGCTCTGAAGAGCCGTCCAACAGCTATCCTTGCTTGGAACTTCCGCGGTGTCTAGGAGCGGCGACAACAGCGTGCGATCAGGAAGGCGTTAGCGCTCACAGCAGTCCCCGCGCATCCAAGGATGAGCGGCCGGAACGGAGCTGGCGGGGTAGCGCCAGCGGAGTGGAGGCCGCCCGTCCGGGTCCAGCGCGCCCGATGCCCCACTCTCCAGTACGCGCGGAGCGGAGCGGGAGACCGGGACCCGCGTAGCGGAGCGCGCCAAGCGGGGTGCGGGGGCCCCGCCCATTCAAAATTGGAGCGGGAAACGGGATTCGAACCCGCGACTTCGACCTTGGCAAGGTCGCACTCTACCACTGAGTTATTCCCGCTCGCGTGAACCCCAATCATAGCATCCGGCTGGCGGGACAATCAACGACGCGGGACGAACTCGATCGCGACCACCGTCCCGTCGAGCTCTCCGGGCCGCCACGTGACATAGACAGGATCGGCCGGCGTGCGCGCGCCGCACGCGACGCTCCCCTGCAGGTCCGTCCGATACGTGATGAATTCCACCTGCTCCATCTTCGCCGCCCGGAAGTGCGCGACGCGGTCCCCGACGTCGACGATGAACTCGATCCGCTTCGGCGAACAGTCAATGCGCTGCAGCTGTCCTTCGACCCGCTGTTCGCCCGCGCCGACTTTGCGAAACACAGGCTGCGGTTCCGCCGGCTCGGCGACCGTCGACGAGGGCGTGTCCTGCGCCGCCCGGGCGGCGTCCGACGCGCGTGTCGCGGCACGTTGCTCCGCTGCAACGACCTGTCCCATCGCCGCAATCGCCATGTCGCGTGCGCCCGGCAGGTGCGGGTGCGCCAGGACGCCGCCGAGCACCGATCGGGCGCCTGCGAAGTCCCCGGTTCGCATCAGCGCGTGCGCGAGCGTGATGGTGTAATCGTCGCGCGCGGGAACCGCCACGTGCGCCTTCGTCAACGCGTCGACTGCCGCCTTTGGATCCCCGTCGACCTTGTCGCTGGCCATCGCGAGCAGCACGTACGCGTTCGGCAGCTCCGGGCGCGCCACGACGACGCGGCCCAGCGCGGCACGTGCGGCCTCGAGCGACGCGCGATCGATCGCCTCCGAGTGTTCCAGGAGCGTGGCGCCGATCATGTAGTCGCCAAGCCAGTCGGGTGGTGTTCCGGTCGTGGCAATCAGCCGCGGCACCGCGGCCCGCGCGTGCGCTTTCCCAACCGACGCGCGCGCGGAGCCAGGCTGCAGCGCGAGCGCACGATCGAAGCGCTCCGCGGCGAGATCGGATCTCGCTTCCGCGCTGAGGACTTCGGCGAGCGTCGTTTCCAGGTCGTGCGGCGCAATCGGCACCGCGACCGCCGGTGCGCGCACGATCTGATCCGACAGCGTGTACTGGCGAGCCGACATGAGGCTTCGTCCGGCATACAGACGGACGGCCTTGTAGACATCATCGTTGCCGAAATGATGCTGCCACGCAGCCTCCGGCGCGGCGCCAGTCGACAGCTCGCGCGTGTACCCGGCGAACGTGGGGCGGCGGTCCGGCTGGCCGTGGAGCAGCATGTGCACGAGCAGCCACGACTCTGCGTAAAACACACCCCGGCGCGACCCTTCGTTGTAGTGCGGAGAATCGCGCTTCGTGGCCAGCAGATCGTTCAGCGGGATCCACGGTTGCTCCGCCAGTTCGCGGATGTGGCTCTCGATCAGGCGCCCGAACGTCACGGTGCGGCCGTTGTTGCCAATCTCGAACGTGCTGTAGTACTCGGCGAGCCCTTCGTTCAGCCACACCGGCAAGTCGGGCGCCACGTTGTTCACAATCAGGTGCGAGTACTCGTGAAAGACGGGCCGCAGCGCGTCCGAGGTCGTGTCGGGCCCCAGGAGGATGTAGTTCACGTCCCGCCGCGGCAGGAACAATCCCCCAACGTCGACGGTCTTTCCCTGGTAGACGGGCTTGAACGGCTGAAACGATTTCTGATCGGGAAACGCGATCACGACGATCGGCACCGCGGTCCTGGTGACGTTGCTCGAGAGCAAGCGCGTCAACGCTTCGCGAAAACCTTCGAACTGCGCGCCAATCGCGCGCAGGCGCTGCTCGCCCGCCGCACCGATCACGATGAAGTTGGTGGTATCGACCCGCGACCACTTGGCATCCGCAACCGCGACGTCCGATGCCAGCGTTAACGCCAGGACGGCCGCACCGAAGCAGGACGCGAACGTGTGCACCCGAGATCCTCCCGGCGTGGTGTAGCAGGAGACCCGGCGGATCGCAAGAAAAAAACCGCAGCCTGACGCAACTCAACCACTGGCGTCGAACGCGTGCGCGTAGACGATGATCGTCTGCTTCGGCGTCCCCGCAAAATCGATCGCGACGACGTCGAAACGGCAGGGACGCTCGGTGACGTGCTTGCGCGCCAGGTACTCGACCGCCCGTGACGCGACCTTCCGCTGCTTGTCCCGCGTAACCGCCTCGGCCGCGGTGCCGCACCTGACGTCCTCGCGCGCCTTCACCTCGACAAAGACGATGGTGCCCTGGTCCTCGGCCACGATGTCGATTTCGCCATACCGAGTTCGGTAGCGACGCTCGAGAATTGCGTACCCGCGGCGCGTGAGCTCTTCGACCGCGAGGTTTTCCCCCAGATTTCCGAGTTCCTGTCGACGCATGGTCATGGCGCTCGCCGTATCGCAAGGGTGATGCCTCGCTCCGGCAGCACGACCTAACCGCACGACGCGGCGGTTCGTCCAACTGTGAGTTGCGC